>JAAUXU010141516.1_pt1 | contig 27349 bp, 20 predicted proteins | sample 7278151 | NCBI WGS metagenome assembly JAAUXU01 (sample SAMN14350113, study PRJNA611818) | marine sediment metagenome | isolation source: surface marine sediment (1.8m) | place: French Polynesia: Moorea | collected 2018-08
CCCCCCCCCCCCCCCCCCCCCCCCCACCCCCCCCCCCCCCCCCCCCCCCCCCCCCCCCCCCCCCCCCCCCCCCCCCCCCCCCCCCCCCCCCCCCCCCCCCCCCCCCCCCCAACCACCCACCCCCCCCCCCCCCCGCCGGCGGCGGGCCGCGCCCCCCCCCCCCCGCCCCAGAAAGAAGGAAACTTTAGGGCCTTTATAGTGGATCTTAATGATGAGCACATTCAGAACTTATTTCACAGTAGTCACTGCTTATTGTAGCAGCTTTTGGACCAAGAAGTGTTTTCCATTTTAAACTGTTTTCTGTATTAACTGATGCTACATTAGCCAGTGACTTGGTACTTGAGATTTTTTGTGGCAAATACAGTCCTTGCCGTAAGTAAATGCGTCAAGCATGACGAGAGCTGAAGCAGATGTGATGCTGTGATTCTACGTGTTCCACATCAAAATTCCACTTCAACATGCTTCAGAACAGTGTTTCAGGTCTCGTCACGCTTGACGCATTTACTTACGGCAAGGACTGTACATTACGTTGTGGCATGGCTTGACATGTTTTACTTACAGAGTTCCCTCCCTACATTCATGAATTTTGTATCGTTTAGTATATGTGATAATATTATAAGCAGTCAATGACAAAATCTTCTCATGGTGCGCTGAACTTGCGTGCGGGAGAGGGGGGCACCCGGGTATCGAGTGGGAAAAAGGAATTGAGTACCCAGGAATTGCGCTCGAGTAATGCCAGCCCGATCATCCCTAGCCTGGGATATTGTTTACTCCGCTTACCATTTCATATAAGCACATTTCTGGGCATGTCAGGATCAATTTCAAAGCTGTTCATGGTACCGATCATGCAATTCAGCTTGTCACAGCGATCATGTAATCAATATTTGAGTCGCGAGATATAAGGCAGCTCCTAAATTATATTTGTTTGGTGGTCCAATTTAGGGGTAGTATCGAACCATAAAAAGTAAAAGTTGAACCTTTTCGAACCCCCCACGTCAAAGGCATACGTACCAAGCTGAAAACGAACTGAATTGAAATCAAACCTGAGCCAAGCCTACCACAATGTGGCAGCTGCTTTCTTTCTTGCCGCCACTACTCTGAACCAACAGCAAGAGGTGGGGTCGGGTAATCGTCAGGTACTGAGCGCAAAATGAGTGTTCGGGTTGCGTCGGGAAGAAAAATCAGAAACCCGTAACAGGTAGACCAAACATTTTGCAAACGCCAGAACGAGGTTTCCCACTGTATCTTCCACTTCAGACCAGGGTGCGCCAGTTAAAGAAGCGGTAACCAGCGTTGCCACTCGGCCCACTGAACTCATTTGTGTAACGTGTGGTAAGATCGAAGGAATCAGACTGTCGGGTTGAGTGTTGCTTTGCCTGACCTTCAGTTGCGGCGCCATCACTCACAGATCCAAGCAATTTCATCCTCGCTTGTGGTGCCCCACACAGTCCTCTAAATTTCTGCACATAGTACAGTGATCCACACTTATTTCATCATCTTTGGCAACTCTTGTACCGTGTGCAGTCTCACAGCACGTTTTCTCCTTCCCCCTGTCAGCCTACCCGAAGTAACCCAAACAATAATAAGTTAACTTAGTTTAAACCCGAAACTGTATCAAACCAGCCGTCTTCACCCGAAACCCACCTCTGCCAACAGCAGTTACGAGAATTAAAGTGCCGAACAGGGCTGCCACATGAGTAGGACTGGAAGGATGAGTAGGACTTGAACTTTTAATCTGTAAGCCCAACCTTTTTGAGCTAAAATTAAAAACTCTTACTCTAACTTTCTCGAACTTTAGCTCTCTCTATTATCGAACCTCGAACTAGGTTCGATACGACCCCCTTTTCCAATTTGCCCCTGATCGCATTTCAGTCGTTCTGAGAGACCTTTTGAAGTAGTTTTCGACACGCAGATTGAGAGCGTCCTCGTGACGTCCTTGACTTAGCTGCGCGCTAGCCTGCATTTTGCTGGCAGCACCTTGGTTCCAATAACGCACAAGGTCGATGGTCTTGGGCATCATCAGGGATGACAATTTTGGCACTCACCCACAGCACTGTGGTGAAACGTAAACATATGAAATCAACGGCCTTTTTCTCTCTCACAAGCAACCTGAAAATAATAAGTCGGACATTACGAGGATACCTCTGGCTTTATCAGGGGATTGGCAATTTTAAACATATGAGTAAGAGTTTCATGACTCAGCAGACACTGAATAATCATAGCTATATATTTCCTGGCCATATTGTTGCACTTTACTTCCCGAGTTTAGTCGATTTCACCAGTCCGGGGCCTCAGATTGTCCGATTGAGGACGAAGAACCGAGAATAGTCAACGTAAGGCCGAGGACAGACGGGTCAAATCGCCTTAGTCAAAACTCGGAAAATATAGTGCCATAATAACACAGGGCAATATACAGGTGATATTTCACTTCTAAGCTTTTCTCGGTCAAGCATTAGTCCAAACTGGTGGAAAATGTCTCTTTATTCGTCAGACCACAAATTCAAGCTCAACAACCTTTGGGTAGGATTATCTACTGATTCATGGCAAATCTCAAACGATCCATTTGAGAATTTATGAATGCTTATTCCCTTGTTTGTTTGTTAGAGGGGTGCACAACAGCCTGATTGATGCAAGCTGTGTACTGACTGTAGCCCAATTGGGCCTTTTCCCCTACCCCCAGTTGGCAAACATGTGAGAACTCAGCAAGTGATGGAGCTGTTTGGGGCACTCTTGCTTCCGAGCCCATCTTGATCTACCCTCTGTGCCATGGCCTTGGCCATGTGACCCACTCTCATGAATCTGATAAGGCCAGTGAGGTTTGGAGGTATGCTAAGTTGGATGTCGTGTATACGAGCCAGATGCTCCCTAGCAAGTGCTGGACACTCACACACAAGATGTGCAAATTATTCATGCTCTTCCCCACAGAAACTTGCCATTTCTGTGGGGAACTTATCAATCAACCTTGCTACAGTGGTAGTGAAGGTCATTATGACCTGTCAGCACCTGTATAACAGTGCTGAGGGTAGCATGCCCAAGTAGATGTATTCCCCTTCCCATCATACCTGGCATGCTTATCCAGATCTTGGTCTGACAGCAACTGCTTAGCTGTTGCCATCATCAAGACCAAATGTCACAGAAAAAGGTCTCCAGGAGATTCCTCATGGCCGCTTTGGGGATGGGCGGGGGCTCCACCACCTCCATGCCTGCCCCCTCCTTTGCCAAAGCATCAGCCTCTTACTTGAGGGTAAGGTCCACATGGACCTTGACATAGCAGAGAATCATTGTCTTCCCAGTTCTCCCAGGGACTGCACACATTCCCAGACAAGTTGTGAGTAGATCTCAGTACTGTCTAGGGCCAGGAGGGCAGCTTGACTGTCCATGAAGAAAACTATCTTTGTGGACTTGCAGAGAGCAATGCACTGGTCCACCCTTGTGATCATGGTGATTTCAGCCTGGAATACCGAGGACTGGTCACGTAAAATTCCTAATAGTCAACTTAATTTTTTGGCTGCTGTAACCCAGCTAATTATTGGTGAAGCATACTGGAATTGACCAAAGTATTCATTTCCTTTCCCCGAATCCCATATTGGGATATCACCTGGGAAGTGAACATCCATTAGGTGACTCACAGTTCCCTCAGGACCGTCAGTCGGGGCATCTGTCGGGGCATCTGACAAGCCCCATGCCCCCATTTGACATTGTTGGATGCATAGCCTAGACACTGTCTTAGGATCAGATGCCATCTTTGTAAAGACTTTCCAGGAGTCCTGTTGGGCTTTTCTAATGCCTTTCTTAGAGACTTCCCTGGCTGCAATACATGCATCCCAATTTACTTCCTGTTGGTTGTGAAAGTATCCCCTCCATGCCTTCCTACACACCCTTCTTAGTACCTTAACCTCTGTGCTCCAGGGGGGGCTATGGGGGGCTATTACATTAGTATTGACAGGGCAGGCTTTGTTTAGAGCCCAATTAAAGTCCCTCTCCAGTCTTTCTACAGCCCTGTCTAATCATCATTGAATAATGAAAGTTGGTTCATCATAGCAGCACTCCAACTCCCACCTGAGGAGATTCCAGTCTGCCTTAAATAAAGCAAGTCTGCTTTCCCTCGGAGCTTAGACCTTGAGATCTACATCGAAGATGGTCCTCCTGTGGTCTGATTGGGTGTCCTGAGGGCATACTTGCCACCCTGTAATGCGATAAGGCACGAGGTTAAAGTAACATCTATGCATGTGCTTGTGCCCCTGGCAGAAAAAGTGGGACATTCTTCCACATTCTCAGTCACTAAGCCATACACAGTGATAAAGTCCTCCAGAATCTCTCCTCATGCATTTGTCTCTTCCCCCCCACCCCCACCCCAAGAGCATGCTATGTGCATTGGTGTCAATCCCAGTGATCTCGGGGTAATGACAGCTGTAAGAGTAGTCTATCAGCTTTGTCCAGGCCTACAGGAAGACATTGTCCAGTGGAGTTTTGATGTCCAGGTACATTGGGGCAATGAACACTCTCTGGGTCTTGTTGTCATCTTGGTCACCCAAGAGCCATTTTACAGTACATATATCTCTGCCAGAGAAATCTGGGCAGAACCACACGTCAATGGTTGATGGCTGCCCATAGGATAGTCCCCTGTGCAAAAAGGGGGGTTTAGGCTGCCGAATTCTGCAACCTTTCCCCCAGATGAAAGGTTCCTGTAGGAGGAGAAGGTAATAATCATCTTGTCCTGTCAGGTCCAACCTAGCACCACATACCGCTGCCTGACAGTGTTGAGAGTTGAGTGAGAAGAAATGAAAACTCTTACACACAACTCTTTTAACATGGTTTGGAGGGGAAACTGTTGACCTGGAAAACCCCTCCAATCCACAGTATTTATTACCCTCATCAAGAAAAATACTTTGAGATGTGGGTCCCCTCATCTGGCTCCTCCTCGGGTTTCTGACTTGCTGCCATGGAGGTGTCCTGGCCCCTGCTTTGGTGGTGTTTGACCACTGGTGCATCCCACCAGCTCTTGCCAAAGATTTTCCACCTGTTTCTGGAGAAGTTGTAGTCTCCGGTACTCCGCACCTGGGAGATGAACTCCTGGACTTGACACTTATGCAGTCCAAGCGATTGCTAAGGCGGCTGCCGCGTCTCTACGAGCTGCAGCCACAGCCAGTGCTGCAGTAACAGCAGCAGCAGCAGTAGCCACAGCAGCGGTCCCAACCTGTGGGCCCGCTGCCACTCCTGCTGCCACCGCTGCTTGTGTCTGCCTTGGGCTGTGCATCTTTGGTGCCTTTTCTTTCAAAGTCCCACTGGTGGTCGCACCTTCCTCTGGCCTGGGTGCAGGAGTGTCTGCAGGAAAGGCTGCAGGTCGGAGGTGCCTCCCATCCAGCCTTTTTCCTCACCTTCTGCACTTCCGTCGCTTACCTTTGGAGCTCTTTGCAGATAGTTCCATGGGCTTGTCCCCAGCCTCCTCCATGGTGTGTTTGCCTGAAACAGAGAGAGACAGGGATTTCACAGAGTAAAATGTAGAGTCTGCAGTCATGCTGTGTGATTCATTCCTTCATCTCTTTGTGATTCCTATGTGGTACTACCATCCTGTCTGGTCTGCACCTGTGCGGTCCACAGATTTGACTTTCGGGAATGAATACAACACGTAGTTTCCAGGCAGGTAATTCTGCATCACCATATGGTCAATAACAGGCCTCCCTGCCAGGAGGTTAGAGAAATCAGGTGTGCAGAAGGTAAGTCTGTCCAGCTTTCCCTGCTCCCCCCCGGGGGCAAGCCTTATAGCACCTACCTCCCATCCTGATTTTTGAGATCATGCGGCTGAGGTATTCAGCCATAGCCTCATCCTGGCACCCAAGGAGCCACTTACCTCTGGCCCACCATGTATACAAGGACTGGAGCTTACTCACCTCCTTGGTCTGATCGGCAATTATCCTCTCTTCTACTTTATTCATAAGCTTATGGAAGAGGTCCTTGGCGATGTAATCTCTCTCCTCTTGCCCAAGGTGGATGTGCAGAAGTTGAGACAGTTGCAGTCCACTCTTCACTGCCATGGCGAATGATTTGGGTGACCCCCTCGTTGCCTCGGGTGGTTTGGAAGGTGCTGCCTCCGTGGTCATCCTTGGTTGCATCCTAGGTGACAGAGTTTTTCTGAGCTGTCACCTGGTCTTACCTTGGTCATGGTCTCGCAGGGGAGGTCCTCGCCCCATCCCGTTGTTATATATATTACACTATATATATTACACCCTGTTGTAATATATGACACTGTCCTGATTAGTTGCAAGGTGATAGAGCAATCATAAGTAGATTTTTAGTCATTCTGATCTGTGGAGGTAGTAAATGAAGTCTCAAATAACACTAATGTATTAAGAAGACGCAAATTGCATGAAAACTGCAGTGATGACGAGGAATCGAGCCCTTCCATTTTTCTCTGTCTTTCCGCACTCAGTGCTTTCTATGTTTTTTACTCGCCATGTTAACCTAGTACGAACGTAAGTTCTCAAATGTCTGGGATTCTCACCTCTGTTGAATTTGTCTGGGATCTCCAACTTTTAGTGTTCTGCTGTCTGACAGCAAATGTCAGACTTTGAAAAGTTTTTAATGTTAAAAATGTTCTGTCAGGATCAGCTGCATTCTGTGCTCACGTATTACTCATGGTGAAAATGGTCTGCATCCACTGCGGTGGCTACTTCTGCACTTTCAATCGCCCAATGGGACCCTGAGACAAAAGATTCCTGACATAAGAAAATGCTGCATTTTGTCGCAGCGCACCCTTGGGGTTGCTCCATCATCCAAATGGGCAGTCTTAGTCACACTGGGCCAGATTTTTCAAAGTTTTACCTCAACCTTTAAGTATGGGCGTGCGCAATAGTGAGTATAAGGAAATGTACCAACATTATAGGACCCTAAGAACAGTAATTCTTCTTTCTAGAGCGGAAAAACACATACTCTGATCACAGAGCGATCTTGTTCCAGGTGTACTTCCAGCGCGTGTTGTCTAGCCGCAACGCCGCCAGCGCCGAGCTACTCTCTTATATCGCGGCCATTGGATGCTTCCTCATGGCCGTGCCTCCAGTTCTCATTGGGGCCATCGCAAAGTCCACGGGTCAGTACATACGTACACGCATGCATACGTAGAGCACTGGTGTAACAGCATTGCATGTACAAACAGTATTGAGTACTTGTTTGACTACTCCACCGTTGTGTACATGTGTCTCTAACGTGCTCCAGACTGGAACCTCACCTCCTATGAGGGGGTAGTTCCCATCCCCGAGAAGGATCACCGCATGATCCTCCCGCTGGTCTTGCAACACTTGACCCCGCCCTACATCTCCTTCTTCGGCCTCGGGGCCGTTTCGGCTGCAGTCATGTCCTCTGCGGACTCCTCGGTCCTCTCCGCCTCGTCCATGTTCGCCAGGAACGTCTACAAACTCATTCTCAGGCAGAAGGTAAGGAACATTGACGTCAACTAATCTGCCTCTCTCAGTAACGTTTCTTTTAGGCCTCAGACAATGAAGTCATGTGGGTTATGCGCATCAGCATATTCTTGGTGGGAGCTATGGCCACCGTCATGGCGCTCGCCATCCCGACAATCTACGGGCTGTGGTAAGAAACAAAAATAGTTTGAGATTGCCGGAGAGAGCTTTGCATTCATGATCTGCAGCACTGTCGACAGCCTCATCCATAATATTAGGGTTTATAATCAAGAGAAGACTTTTCTTTTTCTCTCCCTTTGTGCCTGACCGTTCGAATGTCAAGGGCACGAATGAAAGCGAAAGGTCTTAATTCATAATATAACTTTTTAACAATGTTAAACACCCACGTCCAGTCTGTGTCACTTTTGAAGACTTGATACAGTTACACTCACAAATTTACTTTTAAGAGGAGGCTTTATCATCGAAATGTGCAACGTGTCATGTCAAGCAGTGCCGGGAAAAAAGTCTGACAATTCTGACAACTGCCGTCAAATCACAAACACTTTCAGAAGATCAGCGCGCCATTGAGATCCCAAGCCTATGAAAAACTGATAAAAGCTGTATCTGTTTGGATGGATGACAATGGAGCACATTAGAGGAAAATTTCTAGCTCCGATATCAATCCCCAATCCCGCTGCACTTGCAGAATTTGTTTTGAGCCCTGGCAAGCCCTTGCACTTCCCCTCCCCGGAGGGGGTTGCCTGGGTGGTGCCGTAGGCGAGGAACTCTCACTGCACACATTGCCACTGACAACTCTCAGCACCACGCTCATTGGACATGATGACCTAAAATAAGAAACTATGGATGTATTGACTGCCTACGAATTAATGATTCATCATCGGTGGAGACTTTCTTATCGACTCTCAGACACATGAAGACTTCATGTCCTGATCTCTTGCCAACCACAAAGTCTTTCACAGAAACGGAGTATTTTGACGTACTCATATGAGGACAAAAATGAAAACTTGCAGTCGGTTTTGACTTCAATTTAAGCCTGAAAGGAGAGCTGATCATTTTTTTGGAATCTGCCATTTCCCAGTTGCCTTTGGAGGCTATGAAGACCAAGACCTGTTCTGACTCATCAGATCAAGACTGGGATAGACAAGCCGCTCAAGTCATCTCGGATTTATGACCTCAAAGATAACCATTAGCTGGGATATATTTTGCAATTACTGGCTTCGTTCATCTTCTCCACGACAGCGATGCTCTTTTTCACAGTACCTCAAGTCTGGAGGCAATTCTGACTAGACTGAAGGCATCAAGGAGGTTGACGACACCGCTGCCAACGCAACTGAGGCCAGCGGGGTCTTTTCTTCTTCCTTCTTGACAATCTATCTTTGAACATGCCGCACATGCGCGTGAGAACACTGAACAATATTCATCTATGATTTGAACACCGCTCTGAGTCAGTCTTCTGATCGGCCTTTGAAAAGGGAAAATGAAAATTATTCGAACCTTGCCATGCAATGTTAATAATTCTAGATCAATCTCATTGGATTGACAAATCTGCTCATGATTGACAAGGAAATCGGCTGTTTTTCTTGGATGCTGAAACTGTGAAACAAAGAATTAGTCCTATTGTTGTGATATCGAAGTTAATAAGTTCAACGACACGTTTCTCACAATGACTTTCTCCTACGCAGGGCCATGTGCTCGGACCTGGTGTACGTGATCCTCTTCCCGCAGCTCCTAATCGTGGTGCACTTCAAGGTATGCGTCACAAGTTCCTCATGACACTGCTCAGTGATGCAGTAAATTACTCAAGTGATACTTTTCCACTAAAGGAATGGTGCAACACCTACGGCTCCTTGGCTGCCTACGTCATCGGCATGTTCATCAGGCTGGCAGGCGGGGAACCTCTCATTCACCTGCCTCCTCTTATCAAGTGAGAGTGAAACCTTCGATTCAATATAACTGTTAGGCGAATAGGTTGGACTAAGAGAAATCTGACAGAATGTTATATAAGAGAAGGCTGCTTGCTCAGACTGTGTACGAAGAATGGGTCGTCGGTTTGCGTTTGCACTCAAAGCGCATAAATATGCATCATTTAAGTAATACTGTAATGATATATGGAAACGGCTTGAACTTTACCAGGTATCCGATGTTTGATGAGGAAATGGGACAGCTCTTCCCCTTCCGGACGGCCGCCATGCTCACCTCCATGGTCATGCTGTTGGTTGTGTCGGCATTGTTCAGGTACAAGCAAGACGACGCACTGTTCGTACTGTACGTTCTCGCTACAGGGTGGGCTCAGTACAGATAGCTCTTGCCTTTATGATACAGATACCTGTTCGTGGTGCGCAAGATCTCCTTGAAGTACGACTTCTTCAACTGCTTCTCCGCTGCTCCGGACGGTAGCCACGAGGAAATGGTAGTGATCTCGGACCCGTCGCACCCGCGGAAGCACTACGGCGACCACGAAGGCGGAGCTGCGACTGGCTCTGAGCAGCCTCGGCCCTTGCGCAAGCCGGATCCTTCACTGCGGGAGCTCCAGCGCCAGATCTCCTTCGGGTCCGGGTCTCCCTTCGGGTCCCTTCGCAAGCGGATGCCGCCTGTGGCGCAGAAGAGCGTAGAGGGCGTCATCCCACCGCCGCCTGTGGCTGAGGAGACCACGAGCCTAGCAGCGGCGGCCACCGCGTCGGCAGCCACAAATCCTGCCGAAGACTCGGCGAACGTCGACAGCGGCGACGAGAAGTATGCCAACGACCGTCGCGGTTCGCTCAAGCACCTCAAGAAGGAGCTGAAGGAAGGCGTAAAGGAGATCAAGGCCGAGGTGAAGGAGAAGGTCAGACACCTGCCCGACGGCCACAGGGGATCCATTGCCTCCATCACCGAACGCCCTCCCTACAAACCGATAGAGAAGCAGGCGAATGAATGAAAGAAAACAGCGGCAGAAGATTACTCAACGTAAATACATAATTAGTCATTAGCAGTAGGATGAGATTGTTGGCGCCTAAAATGTCAGACACTTGAACTGTGTGCGTGCTATTGGGGGAGGGGGGGAGAGGGTGAAGAGAGTCTGAGAGAGAAGCAAAAGGCTTGTGATGATGTAAAGCAAATCATGCGTGTGAGGAAAACATAAATCTGCCCTTAAAAGATTCACATATTCCCTTTTCTTCACAAATTCGCAAAAAAGCCCTTCACTCTAATTTCCATGCATTGCGCATCCTGGTCTCCTCTGGTTGAGTGCTCAGAGTGTGGTATTTTCCATCTCCTCCCCCTTCCTAAAATGTGTGTACAAAAACAACAGAAAAACTAAAATCTAAAAAAAACCAAATAGATAAATAAACCACCTCGGAAGAAAAGGAAACTGGGCAAAGACGAAAAGTGCTATGCTCATCTGATGGAGCCAGCAGAGTCAACACTAGCTGCTTTTCGCTCTACGTAAAAAAAGGAGTAAAAAGCGTTTAAATGTGTTATATTGACGGTCCTCCTTTCCCTTCCTGACCCTGCCTCTCTCGTCCAGACACAAGGTGAGAAGGATACTTGATCTACGTAGTAGAGAAATCAAACTGAATATTGATCATATTGATGAATGTCCCTATCATTTGTTGGTTGTTGAAGCAAATGTTGAGTTGCCTCTTAGAGCAATCCTGAAGTCATTGTATCTTTCACTTATGTTAAATGTTGACAAGAATACGAATTTATTGAACTCTGATGTCGAAATTGTTGTTGTCCAGGTAATAAAATGCATCATCTGTTGACTTTGTCTTACACTCTGGCGGAAGGTTAAAAATCCGACGATTTATTACATTTTGCAGACATGGAACAGGTAAGAAATAGATCGTTTTAAGAGAAGACCACTCATCAAGGAAATCAGGGCTTTTGGCAGATTCTGTTTGAGTCCACGGTCTCTCTTCAGGAAATACGTGAAGTCCTACGCAATTTTGAACGTACTTGTTATCTTCATGGATGCATCGTGTGCATTTCATCCGGAAATTATTCATGTCCAGACAGAATTTTGACGTTGTACCCGTGTTGTCTTCAGAGCTTTTCAATTTTTTTTCTTCAATGAGACCAAAAGTGAGATACCAGAGGTCAGAACTGGGACAGAGGAGAGGACACACGACATGTCATAAGACAAAATCAGCATTGTATTTGCACTTTAAAAAATTTCAAGGGAGTCTAGCTCCATGTGCCTTCTGTATCCACCTTAAATTTGGGCTCAGTATTCCAAGTTTTAGGTGGCCATTTTTTGCATCAATTGTCCAATCACATTTACTTATGTAGCTGCGCAGTACAGCAGGAATCTTCTCAAATGCTGTGTTCTAAAAGTATGTCTGATGCTCTCACATGTCTCCTGTTCGTACCTACAATTTGAATCCTGTTTCACAATCTTGCTGATGGTCTCCAGGTCGACATTGATGACCTTAGCCAGCTCTCACATGTCGGTGGTCGGGTCTCCCATGATCTTGGCGGCCGAGCCAGTCAGGAACTCGGTCATGGCAACCACTACAGAGTTCCTCCTCATGCTCTGGCACGAGTCCTTCAGCTATTTCACCATGCAACCTGCACTTTCGAGTTGGTGATAGCGCGGCAGACGTACTTTGTGGCCAACTGAGGATCAATGTCGGCTGACCACACTCTTTCTGTGGGGCTGACAGGCATCTTCTGCCTCTAGGTCTCTCTGTCGCTGTACCTAAGCAGGTCAGCTTCTGTCATGCACGCTTCTACCGACAGTTAGCGCTCTAACCAGCAGACAAGGATGATTGTGAGGATGACCGGAATGAGCAGAGCACACAAATCAAACAATATCGTTAAAAAAGTCACGCTGAACAACGTTCAGTACAGTTTTATGAAAGACCGAGACTCCAAATAAGGTCGAGTTTGTTTAAGCTTTTATCATGTCGTCCCTGTTTGCGTGGATCACGTTTCCGACGCTACCGTGGTCTGTGCGAAAGGCTTAGGCTCCCTGACGCAGATCTCACGTCTCTGTAGCGAAGGCGCCATGCGTCACGTGCGCATCATGTTATCACAGTAACTTTTGTCTGATTAATATGAATCTTTTGGCAAATCACTGATAAGTGACGAAAGATCTCGCTGCATGCAGCTGTTGGTCGTGTTTTTGCAGCGTGAACGCAAGTTGCAAGCTTCCCAAGCTCCACGTGCACGATGCTCCACTTTCCAACGGTCGCTATCCTGGCAACAATGTTGCTGGCATCGCCTGGCTGCGGCCAAGCACCTGGGACCCACACTCTTGCCATTGGAGGTTATGGTGGGGGAGCCTCTCAAGAGATCTTCACGGACACCGAACTGTTGAGAGCTGGCGAGGTCTGCGCCGCCAACTTGCCAGACCTTCCGCCTCAGAGTGCCAGATATGGTGCTGCAGCCGCCGTCATCGACAACGATAATTTAATACTGTGGTGCGGTGGAACCGACGTAACCAATGGAAACTCTGATCAGTGCATTAGTCTGGACCTTAGATTAGGCAAGGACTGTATTGCATGACGTCACCAAGCTCCACATCTTAGCATACTATGCATGTATATTTGAGTATAGCACCATTTCTTACGAATGCCTTTTTTCTCTTTTAGATTTTCCCACGTGGGACGTTTATGACCCCATGTCTGAGAGACGGGTATTCGCCGCAGCCGTCGCCGTGGCCGACAAAATGTACGTGTTGGGAGGCTTCTCAGACCGCTTCGGCACAGAACTGTCTAGCGTGGAAAGCACCACGACCGATTCAGGTGGCGTTTGGACCACGGAGGGCGCCATGACCATGCCCGAGGTCAGGCAGAAGCACTGCGCCGTCAGGGTGCCTCAGACGGGTATCATCTTCGTGGCTGGAGGCATCAGCTACAGCTCGGCCATGGTCTATGACACTGAGCAGGTATATTAGCTAAGCGACTGTGCTCGCTCCATGGGGGCAACGCACTCGATGATCGCATCACCGTAGTTTGTATATGATAGGCAGGATCGGGTTGGATCCCAGTGCCTCCCATGTCGACAGACAAGTACGACCACGCGTGCGCCTACGTAATGCTCTCTGATGGCTCTGGGGAAGGCATTCTGACCACTGGCGGGGCTTCCTTCACCAACGAATACCTGGCCGTCACCGAGATCTTTGACTGGGACAGGCAGGAGTGGCGTCAGTTGGGCGACCTCTACGCCCCGAGGAACTCACACGGACTTGGCGTCATTGAGGGAGTCCCCACAGCCTTTGGAGGTTACGACTTCATCCCGACCCACGACGGAGGATCCATCGTTGGTCGGGCAGCAACAGACATAATAGAAGAATATTCGGGAGGAGCTTGGGTCGACTCCAGGCTGAGGATGTCAAAGGCCCGGCTATACTTTGCTCAAGTTGATTTGCCACCCAATGCTGTCAGTTGCAAGTGAATAGCTAAAATGCGACTACGATATAGTTATTTCAACAACACGTTGCGCGTAAACAGACATGAATAGTGCAAGTCACCTAATACGAGGGTAAAATAACAGAGAATATTTTCTAAAGAATGTAACCGTGACAAAGCGGTCATGGCAAAGCTTCTGTAGGTTCTTGATGACATCTAGCGGGGTCGCAACAGAATTGCTAATACAATAACATTCAGAATCGTGATAAGTTGCTCACGATTTGGGATGTTCCATCCACGTTAGTGATTTTTAACGCACACAGTGCTTACGGTGTATACGTACGTTCAGTTCCAGTACAACTGGAAGAATGAACAACTGACAATATGGACTAATCATAGGAGGCCAGACTCGAGTCATGCCGCAGATCATGGGAACATATCTCTCGTCTCGGTCAAGTCACTTGGACATCTTGGTCGTCCAACAACGTTTCCATTTCCTCTTCTCTATCGTCCAGAGCCGTCCTGCTGTAGTTCTCTCTGGAGAGCAACACCAATGGAACTGGGGCCGCGGACATCGCTACTAGCGCCCCGTTCATCCATGTGACAGAAGTTTTGTCTTCCCACAGGACACCCAGGAAGGCGAAGGTTGCGACGTTGCAGAAGGTTGACAAGAAGGCACCGACGACACCCTCAGGCACCGGGTACGCAATCTCAGCGGCGTATTCGTAAGCCAGTGGGGTGCTGGCGAAACTGAGAGCCTGGGCAGCCACTGATGATGCATACAACTGCCACAAGCTGAAGGGTATGACGCCGTAGCAAAGCAACGCGAGCCAGATGTAGCACAGGGTGGCCACGACATTGAGAAGGGCCAGTGTGACTCGCATTCTTCGGCGCAACCAGCGATCTGTGATCAAAGCGAGCAACGGCGTTAAGGCGGCTGAGGCGACAACCGCGGCTAGTCCTATTCGTCCCGACTCCTCGTCGTTGACTCCGAGGAGTGATGCGAAGTTGATGGTCATGACGGCGGACCAGCCGGAGGAACCGCCGGAGGGCAAAGCGTAGGTGAGGCAGACGAGCCACAAGTCACGATTGCGAACCATAGACAACAGTCCCCTCTTGAACTCTATCCTGAAAAGCTGCCACAGTGAAGTATGGAATCCAGAAAAGGGTCAGCTACCACGGACTTCAAGTCTATAACTTTTATTTTTCAATGTGTACCTTTGTTCTGCTCCACTTGGCGAAGGTGGCGACGGCGGCCTGGACGGGAAGTACACGACGACACCGATGAGAATCGTCGTGGCAACAACGGCGTCGTAGATCATGTACCACTGCAAGTACCCTCTCACGTCGGCCGGCGAGGGAGTGTTACTCGAGTTGCCGAAGGTCTTACTGACAACAGTGTTGTGGCTCTCAGTCGAAAAGGTAAAGGCGCTCCTCGGTGGAAATGGCGACATTTTGTTGAGTGCCTGAGTGAATAACACACGGGCTTACTGAAAAACGCGGTCCTATGGTCGGATCTCACTGTAGTCCTGTTGGGTAGAAACCAATCGGGGACAAGTAGGGGACCGATCAGGTAGCTCGTCCCAAGGCCAAGTAGACCGGACGCCTGGTAGATACGCAAGAGATACTCTTGAGCCTGTTCTCTCATCAGATCTCCGGTGGGCATACCTGAATAGCGCCAGTAGCTGTAGTCCTCTCATGCGGCGGGAACCATGCCACCGAAATGGCCGGCGGCGCCGCCATAGCAGTCACCCCCGCCGCCCCGTTCAACACGGCACAGGTGTGACTCGTGGCCAAGAACCATCCATCTGCAGTCGTCACTGTCCGTAGCAGCGTTCCCGTGGCCACGAGTGCTGTCGCCAGCATCGTGGCCTTCCTCAGTCCGAACCGCTCAAAGCCCCATGAAGCAGGAATCACACATATCATGAAAAGGATGGGGCCCCAGTTGGCCAGCGTGGCGACGGCGGCATCGGACCAGCCGTAGGCGTAACGGACGGAGAGATCCACAGGGCCGAAGGTATTCCACACAGCGTTCTGCTGCAGAGACAGGCAGGAGAATAAGACCACGATATACCAACGACGACGGTAGATTTGATATTGGCCTGAGAAGGAAGGCGGCACCGAAGGAGCCACACTGGTATGGCTGGGAGTCAGCGTGTCTTCCTCCACCGTGACCTCGTCCATTGCGATTCTCGCCACTGCCTCTTTGCTGACGCGAAGAAGCTTGTCCCGAGTGGGAGTTTCCGACCCATCAAATGCAAGGACGACCAAACTAATTATCTTCTTTGTCTCGTTACTCCGGCCTCAGAGAGGCCGGAGGAGGCCGGACGAGGTCGGGACGCTCGCATACTCGGCCTTGTCAAGTTCGCCTGACAGTTCTGCTTTTGTTCGCCTCTCTCTAGTTTGTTTACTTCCTCTATGTGACCAAGAGTTTGAGGCTGAAGGGACAAACGGGATCGCGAGGATAATCGTACTGGTCACATAAAGGAGGTGGACTCGACCTTCTGCTTTTGGGGCCTGAGTTCCCGAGTCTAGTGATGAAGCCAAAACCAGAACTAAGGTTTTGGCTTGGATTAACATTTGCTCATTAGTTAGGTACACTAAGGTTATTTGGCGCCTTTGGGCGCCAAAAGAGGCCCCATTTGACTCTTTCAAGCTAAGCCTAAACTTATTTGAATGTCCCAAAGCTTAAGGTTGGGTGGCTCGGGTGCTTTTCCAAGCCTAAAACTTAGTGTAGTATATCTGAAGTCACTTGCTCACAAAGATCTGCAACACTAGTTCCAATCAGTTCTAATCGGTCCTCTTCATCTCGTCACCATAAAAACTAGTCTCAAACTAAGCCTAACCTCCTTCCTCTTGATCTGCCCTCCTGCCAATCATGGTGGAAACTTGATGTTGTTTCACTTCTTCATTGGCTGAGGGCCCCCTCAGTAGACAACGCGAGCATGTATGGGCATAAGTAGTGGCTTTCATGTCTACAAACTCCACCAAAGCTAAACCCCAGCTCTTTGGCAGGCTTCATAGTATCAAGAGCTTTGCAGTAAGCTACGTATTACAAATCCTGCTGCTCAGCAAGTGTTGAGATAAACCAAGTCTGGGTACTCAGCTCAGTTGGGCTTGCGCTGGAGCCAATGTGTAGAAGCAACGGCGAAGTCAAAATCTCCCCATTTTCCTTTGTTGTCGAGGATGAAGCTCCCGCCGTTCTTCTCCTTTGAGCTGGTGAACGCGGAGGAACGGGAGGAGACCGAATCTCCCTCTCCTCCGTAGGGAACTCCGACGGCGACCGCGGCGGCGACCGTCGACCTCAGGAGCGAGAGCGCTCAATAAGAATTTGCGGAGAGAGTGCTCGAGAGGGCTGCGTTCTAGTCGACGGACCGGTTCACTCCGAGATATTGTGAGACCTTCGGAAAAGCCGGGTTTTTTTTACCTCCGCACCCGTTAAAACAGTTCCTTGTACGCAGGAATCTGGTTCACGTCGGAGATCATGTGAACTTTAGTCGTGTCAACGATCTCTCGGTGCTTAAAAAGAAAAAAGAGTCAAAGGCCTCGTCGATTCTTCAGCTTTGGGTCCATACGCACACACTGCTGCACTTACCCCTCATGAAGCCCCCTCCTTGACCAGTCTTCTGCTATCCCTGTAAAGATGTTCCCCTTGATCTTGTTGTGGTGCGCCTTCGGGCTCGTTTGTCCCGCCGTTCCCAAGTATGACCGAACCAACGCGGCCGAGAAGGAAGAGGCCAAACCGAACGTGACCGTCACTCAACAAGAGGAGCAACAGCCGGAGATGACCAAGAGAGGTCTGGAAACGAGGTAAAACATACCGCGCTGCCCAGTCCAATCTATGTACTGCGTACGTTAGTGCGTGACATTGGCTGTGTGGAAGAAAGGTCCTCGCTGGTTCTTGCACGAGTCCTGAGCACCCAAAGTTTTGCTTACTTCACAAACTTGGGCTTTTCACGGCGCGTAGAAAAATATGAAAACAAATTGAAACGCGTTGACGATCGTGAACTGGGACAAACAACAATCCCCGTCTCTCCAGTAGAGGAACGCACACGTACGTACTTATGCACACACGCGCGCGCACCCGCGTGTGTGCTTCGTAGAATAGACATAGCAACGTCGTGAAGAAAGGGTTGGAGATGATATTCTGTAGGCAACAATTTTTCTTTAAAAAATACTGTACGCACATTACAGAGACCCTCAGCGGTTGTCTGCGCTATAGAGACGCGCACTTACTCGTGGTATGACTACATAATTTCCTGACGCAAAGTGAAAAGTCTCACAATTGTTTCGCCGTACTAATGATGAGGAGTGCTCTTCGTTGGTCTTATGCAGCCCACAATAAAGAAAAGAATATAATTTCAACGGAATAGCAACCTTTGTTGACGCTCCAAAGGCGGTACTTTCCTGTAGGAAAGCAAACGCTTTTGAATGGTAACGAGATTTTATGATAAAAACCGAAAGAAGCCTTTCTGCCTCTTAGGTCAATACAGACGGAATTTTTATTTTTTCTGGCCCCCGCCTTGTCAACACTCTATTGACAGTAGAAAGTTCGAGTTGAGAAAGAGTTATTTGCCGAGAAAAATTACTTTTTCACAGACATCAAGAGCTACATAGATTCATTCACTGTGGCAACTAATTGTGAGCACCTCTTTTGCCTGCAGCGAGCACACAACCTCCCTGAACATATTGGACTCGCTCCTGCGCAAGTACGACCGAAGAGCCACACCGACCAATCACTTAGGTAAGGAAAACACTGTGCCAGATTCATTGTTGCCAGACTTTTGAATATGCCAAAAATTCTCAACACTTCTTGTTCCCAGGGAAACCCACTGTGGTGGAGTGCAGGTTGGACGTCAGGAGCCTCGGATCTATAAATCCGGACACAATGGTGAGTGAGCCACAAGTCGTAGCCTGCGCACCGACGTGAAGTTCCCAATCAACCGGGTGCCCGGGCAATTCTTTTGCCTTTCTTGTGCGTTCAAGCAGTGGATGAGTGCCGCAAAATGCCGTGAGCACCAAGAAGATGTCGCACTGTGCACACTTTGCGGTCGTCACCCGTGTTCACAGCTCTCTCCGTGTTCTGGTCTGTTCCACTCGACTCCCACCATGCCTTTCTTGATCTTTCATATTCCTCAGAAATAGACCTATTCAACGGCAGTTGCGGAGTTCTAGAAGCCCGCGAATGCTCCTTCACTGCCTATATCAAAAAGGTGGAAGAGTACAAGAAAGCGTCTCTTCCTCGTCAGATTCTAGGGCTGCTCCTCAATTATTTTGATTAGAAGGTTTCGTATACACTATGAGTCGTAGGAAATACGAAGCCTACAATGTAATAATGGAAAAAAAACTGTGAAAAGAGGGGGGGACCCTCAACCTGATACATCACAACCTGTTGGAATGCCTCCATCGTGCTACGGCGAGAGCACCATCAAGAACATCTTCAGTTGGAGCATGAGTGGACCAACTGACTTCTCAACGTGGCCATCACGTGGCGCGTTAGAACCGAGAAGGTACATTGTGGAGAATGTGGAACCTTCCCTTAGTTCTTCATACCCACTTCCTTCCCCTGTTCTAGCACCTTTGAGCAACCACAATGCGTCCATGGAAGCTTTTCCTTAATTAGTGTATCAAGCTAGAGATCAATTCTACCATTTGTTACCGTGTGAAAGGCGAAAGTGGGAAGTGCCAATTGCATCATTAGAATTCGTGTTATTGTGTTTGATTAATTATGGGGGAAATACGTCTTCGCTCCGATTTTGACGGTTTTGCGTTCCAGATCAGTTACTTGTACTTTCCAAACCAGTCACGTTTGCTCCACATTAACTACTTGTCCTCCAGATCAGCCACCTGCATGCCAAATTAGCTGCTGTGCCTCACATTAGCTACTTAAGCTTCAAATTGTCTCAACATCAAAGCAAGTGCAAATCTGTTAGGGAAAGGCATGGAAGAGAGTAAACCACACAGCTAACAAAAAATGACTAGGAGTTCATAAAGACTGAAAACAATGCATTTGCCATGAAACTGAACTGAAAGCAAATAAACAAACAAATTACAGTACACTAGCAAGTCATTGGTGTGATAAAGCAAGTTTGGCTAAAGCAGGGTGGACTTGTTTCTTCTTCTGTTCAAGTACAAGTTGGTGAGCCTCACTCAACTGGGCAAAGGAGACACCCACCTTGAGGCGAAGGGCAACTCCAAGCAAACGGAAGTAATGGCCTGACTTGGTGAATGGTGGGCCGGTACATGTAGCTCCTTGCCAGTCATTATTGAGGATTTCCACCTTCCAAAGGTTAGCAATAAAATCTTTCCTCCACAATACAACACTCTTACAGTACTTAAAATTTGGGGAAACTTTCCCCAAAGGGAGGACGATTTGGGGGATATGTACAGGGAATGTCAGCTTATAGCCGCAGTAGCAAATTTGGAGCAGAAGTAACTCGTCAGAAGCGAAAGTAGCTCATTGGAGGACGAGTGGTTGGTGTGGAGCAAAGAAACGAGTTGGAGCACCAGCAGCTAATTTCGAGCGCATCAACCCTTACTTTGGATCACGCTAAAATCGCACCCATTAACTATTTGATCTGCATTATTTGATCACGCGGTTTGGGGCATCTTGGAGAGCAGGTCCACTGCTACCTCACGTCAATCTTGCCCAAGGAGGGAGTTCATCACCAAGATCTGCTCCAGTTTCTGGGTCAAGGTGCAGGAGGTGGTGGGCAATGACGGCGGCCGCAGGAAGAAGTAGAAGCCTAAAGGCCTATCTAACTTTTTCTGGCACCAAATTTTATCATATCACGAGCAGGATGCTTGATCTTGACGTCGTCTGTCCATTCCTGCCAGTGCCTCAATTTGAATTGCGCACCACGTACAATAGCGCAAGCTACATGTCCAATATTAGTCTAAACAGTGCAATCCCGTTCAGTGCCGTCAGTGAGGACCAGTGACTTAATCATCACCGATCCAACAATTGCTCGAAAGTCGCACAATTAAGTTTCGACGATAAAAGCTCGAGGAAGTCGAGAGATTAAATTCTTATGACTAACTGAAGCTCAGACTGGATTGTTCAGAAGAAAGCCTGCACATCAAAATGCCATTGCTATAAATCCTTGCACAATAAATATGGTAACAAATTTCTGGAGTCGCCTGTAAAATGTAGATTGCGAGACTATGAAGCTAAATGTGCTTGCTTTTTTGCCACAGTCTACAATTCTGTTTACTTTGCCATTTTTCATAGCACCATAATGGTGCCTAAATCAACAACTTGTATGAGAGCATTATTGCTAAAATCTGTGTACATCAACTTTCCTCTACGCGATGGAGCCGCAAGTGTGTGCCCCTGTTTGGGTCAGTTCAAAATTTTGAACTGTCCCGTCCGGTAGTTCATGGGATGAGATTTGGTGCACCGATCATTTCAGTGCAAATAACATTTCAACCCCTCCAACCAAAACCCTGTGCATGGGGTACTTACTGCGTACTTAGCTTCACTTGTCCGATTGTTCTACATACCGTGCGCGCAAAAAAATGACGAGAGGTGTGAAAGGCTCTGTTCTTCATGAAGTTGAACCCGAATTCAATTTGGATTTACCTCCTTCAAACCTTACTTTGACATTTCCACAACAATCTTGGACAGGAACCTGTGTACTCCTTTGCCAAGTTCAGTCGCATCTAAGGAAGTCAACCTCGAGCTTGTGTGCCACTCAAGTTTTCATCATCAGATCGGGAGGGAAGAGAGTTCCTATGGCAAAGAGGCCCCTTCTGATGGATCTTGATGCACTTACAGTCATCAGCATCCGATCATTGGATCCAAGTTAGACAACGTTTGTTTACATTGAAACCCACATGTGACGTTAGCACATGAGCATGGGACTGTCTCATTGGGACTGGTGCCGACGCCACTTTTTGCGCACCCTGTACTCACTCTTCGACATGCTTGTAGGGGATACTGTTTATTTGCCACGCAACGTCCAGGGAGAAGGAAAGGGGAATTTGAGCCATTTTTTTACTTTTGGTACTTCTTGTCCTGTACAGCACCCGTCAGACAACCAGCAGTGCACGTGAAGAAAAGTTAGTGCGCGTAACTTATTATATAAAAACTTACCACAGCTTTGAGGAATGGAAACAAAATTGTGATAACGGTTGCCAAACCCAAGCTAACCTATGCGTAAAAGCCATATAGAGTAGAATTACCCATGGCTCTCCACTTTTACCAAGGGGTCACCCCCCCCCCAACCATAAAGCAACCGAACACTTTATGCACTTTATGCTTTATGCCCCAACCTGGGTTGGAGAAAAGTCGGAGAGAATAACTGGCGTATGTGAGTCATGACGGACTTCGAGTAAGTTATAGGTGACCACTCTGCTGCTACGCTGGGGCAAAGCGGCAGAGTCGGCAGTAGTCGGACCTGGTTAGCCGGACTTATCCCAAACGCCACGAGGCGGGAGCAGCTGTTGCGTGGGCACCGAAAAGTTGCTCAAGCCGAAAAGTCGAAATAGTAAAAACTTTAATGCTGAAACGAGGAGGCCCAAGGTAGAGTGGAGGAAAAAATCGGAAGGAGTGCACTTAGATTCGGCCAGAGTTGCCTGACCTCACTTGTTTTTGCTGCCTCCCTTTGTTAGACCTAAAGGGTTGAATTTCCTCCCAGATGCACTGTTTTGTGCACGCCTGAGCTTTTTGTTTAGCCCACACCCATTGCAGGGTCAGGACCGTCATCAATGATACGTGTTTCCGAAGGTGCCAGCCTTATTGGTCAAATAAAAAGGAGCCTGGATCATCCTTGAGCAAAATTCCGTCATCCTGACACTTACGCAGTTTTCTCATTTTTTATGGATGCTGCATAAGCCGGGCTGTACTACGGGCTGTAGAGGTCAAGAGGTCATTAATGCTGCTTGTACGCGTGTTTATGGTAGTCTACAGTATACGTGTGTAAGGCAGCAATGATGACATCCTTGGGGAAATGAGTACAAGTTCTTCACCGTTTATCGCGTGCTACTAATTTCACGATGCAGCGGAGCAGCTTTTGCGGAGCTGCCTTCAACACGAAAGAGGCCGACAAGATTACAAAGGCCATATGCAGCTAGCAAATTTGATAGGGTGAGAAACAGCTTAATTTTTTTTAGTGAAAATGATGTTGACTTCTTAAGATTACCTTTTAACATAACTGAATTTTTATCTGATCCCTTTCAATCTTGTTGGTGAAGCCAGTTCAACTTCTTTCAGGGTAAAAGAAATTAGTTCTAGCGTGGAAAAAAGTCAGTCTTGAGAAGGTAATCGAAAGACTTTGTGTTTGTGGCTACTCCAGCACCTCCGGAAAGGGTAGCTTAGGCAGCTAACTGAAGAGTGTTTCTGCTGGGCCGTGGTCAGTTTTAGGCCTATTTTTGACCACTCTAATCTTCATCCGGGTGTTCTAGTCATAGCAATATACGCTCTCTCTATGAAGACGGTTTACCAAATTTGATTTTCATGTCCTCGCGAATTGACCTCAGGGAATGGTCATAAACTTGGCCTTGACTGCCTGTGGTGAGGAAGAACGATGCCGGAAACGACTTTGGTGAAAGTGGCAGGAAAGAAAGATACTACTTTGGATGCTCGGCAAAACCTTTAGACTCATTTTGCTTCTGCCATTGACTGTGCCATGGCTGAAAGAAGGCACAGCCAGCAGAAGTAGTTCTGCGTGGCCTTGAGAAATGAGTTGGACATTGTGGTCTCACATGACATTAAGACCTGCTATTGGAGACAAAACTGGCCAGGACCACAACGCAGGTCTTCGCTGCATTACACTTGCGTTCAGCTCAATCTGAGCTTCATTGAGCAATATTCGGCCATGCAGTCGACAAAAGCGATGTCGCAAGCGTCAACCGCAGACTGGTGCTCGTTGACCTTCATTGAGACAATTCCTGGCTGTTCTTCCACAAACCCGAGGTCCTTGGAAAAGCCCGGGGAGCCTTTGCTGGAGTCCTCCGAGCCCTGTTCTGGCTGAGCTTGGCTTCCACGATTCCAGCTTGGCCACTCCTAAGAAAGAAAAAGAAAAATCAATTTGTAATACAAACTTGTGATTGATGTATAGCCATTTTCTGACTTGATTGAAAGTAAAGTGTGTGGTTGAGTGAAGCGGGATGGTGATTGTTGCTTCCACCGGCTCTGCAGAGCAGTGAATTGGAGCATTATGGAATTTTGCTGTCGGGGCAGTTGTTGGCTCGCCCGGGATGAAACTCGCCTGAGTTCTTCTGCCTGCAGCAACTGCAAGGTCTCTTCTATCTAAGAAAGAGATTGCACTTATTGGGATTGCACTGATCTAGATATCACCGTACCAAGGGTCTGGCTACGTCGAAACTAGCCATAAACAACTGATATCAAGAAAGCCCGCACAGAATTGACGCCAGAAGAACTGATGTCTGGAAGTGATTTTTTCTGTCGCATACGACCTATTCTTGCAGCATCGATCACATATACGAGCAAAACAGAGACTTGCGAGAAACATTCTTTTCCATTTTTCAACTCGGGGAATAAAAACCCTTTTGGTACCAAAAGCTTCTCAGAGATGTTTATGTAGTTCTATTGCTGTTTCGCCAGTCAAAGGAAATGTATTAAAGTTGCGTGTTGTTGCTCCATTTTGTTTCCACTTTGGAAATCGCTTAGGCGGACAACAACGTGCTTCTTACATACTTTTGGTGGCAAATTTGAATCAGTTACACAACCTCCCCGCAAACAAACCTATTTTATAATGCTGCATGGAACTAGATTGACAAAGAGTCTTTCGAGTAAAGAGAGAAGGGGCAAAAACTTATTTTTTTCGTTCGATTTGACTAGAATGGATTCAAATGAGGCCTTGCAACAAATGTGGCAAAAAATGGTCAGCCTCTATATATGCACTCTATCTACAATCTGCACACAACCTAGGTATAGTAGATGACCAAGCTTGATAAGAATTCAGTCACCCATTGCAAAGCATGTACAATATAGACTAGACTAAAGACTGAGCCCTTCTAAATTTTGGTGAGTACATTGTAGGTTTGTCACCTGATGTCAGATGATAAAGACGTCATGAAATGGTTTTCTAAAAAGAACCCCCATTTTTGCCCCCCCCCTCCTCTGCTGCTATAAAGTTTTACTCCATACAGTATATCATTGATACTACCCTCTCTTGTTGCTTTGGAAAAAATGTAAACTGTACATGGTCAAAGATTTCTCCTGATACATTGGACAGTTTGATTGCATGCCTGGCTAAAAGAACTGAAAAGAACATAAAACTTAACACTGAATCTAGATAGAGTCGACCTTACCTCCATTTATGTACTATATCAATGAAACTTTGAAGGAAGACAGGAGACCCAAGCAATGATTAGTTCTTCATTCCGTCTGATGGAATGGATTCAAATGAAGTCTTGCCACATACATAGGTAGGAAAAAAAGTCTAGTCGACTTGTACGCGTACACTGATTCACAATGGTCAAGCTGGGTTGAGCCAACTTCAATTCCACACGCAATGTCATAGATACGTGACGTCGAGCGCAAATGGCAACAGCTGTTCTGGACAAATTTGGTTCCATCATCGACCAGTTCAGCTCTGATGAAGAGCAGATTGTTATATCAGAAAAAGACTGGATTCTATCCCAGCAGTTCTGGCTCAATTATTGAACACCGTATTATCGCGCGGTCACTGTTTTAATAAGGGGAACGGGGAAAAGACTGAGATGTACCGGAGAATGCCGGCAATGTTGAGCAAGGCATGAATAACTAAGCCATGTTATGGAATGCCTATGGGCATTTCTTTTATGATGAATAGGTTGTATTTTCTTAAAAAAGATTCGCTGCGCTAAACTACGTCATATAATTTAAAAAGCACTGAGCAATTGATTTCTATATAGTTTTACGTGAAGTCTTGTCTCACATTTCCTCGTCGCACTGATAAGGAGTCTATTCGTTTTATGTGAAGAGTGGTAGCAAACCAGGCGGGTTCACTGTTCGTTAGACGTGGGACGTCTGCATCATTATTTCTCCTATGTGTACTTAAATAGGACTGTGTACACTAGCGATACCTTTAATGGCCTTCCACTCAAAGCTGTGATAACGTCCGCCCTCCTTTAGTGACTACACTGGAAGACACAAAACTCCATATTTACCGCTGCTCTTATTCGAGGGTTCACGTTGTGCATTCGCGGTGTACCCTGGAGAGGTCGTTGCAGGAACAGCGCAACATCGTGCCTTGTTTCCCAGTACTGGACAGTTGGCATTCACATTTGTGGTCAAGTGGAAGTTGCCGTATTTACTCTACAAACCCTGATAGATCTTTCGTTGTCATCACTTCCACCGGCCCAGGTGAGGGCGATTTATTACAGGTCGAAGGCTTTTCAGGTGTAGGGAGACAAGGCCAAATGGAGGCCCTGAGAGGATCTAGGATTTGGTACATGGTACTTCAGTGATGCAGCTGCCCCACTGGATTTCTCACATTTGTAGATTAGTCAGGATAAGTTAGGTTAGGTAAGAACATCTCGTGTGTCGTGTTTCCTGCATCTATGTACCATAGGCAAGTAAACAATGTCTTTGGGAGAAGACAATTTATGAAAATAAAGGGAAAGTTGACTATTTCCAATATTCTAATATGATAGACTCCAAAATGTTGTCTTGCTTCTACCAAGTAAAAAAATGGCAGGTACTTTTGGTGACACGGGGAATAGAGAATAGAGTGCAATTTTGTTTTAATCTCATTATGTCATTCAAATCAATGGATTGACGGGTGTTAAAATGGGACTCGAGTTTCTCAAGGAGAAAACTTACTCATACTGAAGCAATCTGGCAAAACCCAGCTACATTTCCCATGGGATGAAGAAGTTCAGAGTTAGGATGGCGAGAATGATGGCAAGAGGGGATAGAATGAATTGATGCATTGACTTTAATGGCATAACCAGAGCTCAGATTTTCGAGTGATTTTGTCATTGACTTCTCACACCTCACATCATACAGGGTGCTCAATGTGCTGACTGCACTGAAAAAAAAAACATTCAACGGATTGGTGATGGAATTAGCAGTCTGTGACAAGATCACTTAAAAGTCAGAACCTTAGACATAATGAAATGGAAATAGAAAATCGCACTTGATTTATTCCCATGATCACTGTTGCGTTTACAAGTGACTGTCAGCTTTTAACGACGAATAGAGCAGGATAACAATGAGACTTTGTCTCTCATTAGGAAAATGTTTAGTGGCATTTACTGTTCTTTTTTTCCGGCGAATTTTCTCATCCTACAAGCATTCCTTACCTCACGTACGGTACATACAGTGGAGGCCAGAAGTGAGCGTACAGCGCGCGAGAAGATGGAAAAGTTGATTTTTAGGCGATTTTTTAGTACTAAAATGTGATCCTTTTTTTGTTCTTTAATCCCCCCACCGGGGGCGCTGCCCCCCGGACCCCCGCTGGGGGCAAGCCCCCAGACCCCCAAGTTTTCCCCCCAACATTGTCCTGGGTCAAAAGTCAGCGTACACCTCACATTTTGCTCCGGAACTGGGACCTGCACACAATGTACATGCATGAGCAGCGAATACAAGGTACTGGGAGAGCCACTGAGCAATGTACTGGAGCACAGATGGAATATCTGCGAGTACTC
>JAAUXU010104919.1_pt1 | contig 27338 bp, 33 predicted proteins | sample 7278151 | NCBI WGS metagenome assembly JAAUXU01 (sample SAMN14350113, study PRJNA611818) | marine sediment metagenome | isolation source: surface marine sediment (1.8m) | place: French Polynesia: Moorea | collected 2018-08
GCAGGAGATGCTTAGCTTGGCTTGTGTAATGTGAAGCCTGGCCAGAGAAGCATAAGCATTTAGAGAGAGAGAGACGTAAACAAGGGCATAAGCACATGAGTATGGAACAGTAGCTTAGTTATATTTCTCATGAAGTGCATGGACTGCGTGAAGCACGTGGACTGCCCAAAGTGTGTGGACTGAGCGAGGGCCATGGACTTGGTGAACGTACATTGACTGCATACGATCTATGGATCGTAGCATCAACTTCGTGGACAACTTTCAGGGCACCTCGAGGGGAGTGACCACTTCTGGGCGATTGTGGATGGCAAACCTGGGGACGATCAGGTGAGAGATGCTGACAGACACACACACACACGCACACACACACACACAGACCAAAAGAATGAAGAAAGAAGTAGTTTGGAGCGATCCCATCGTATCATATTTGACAAGCTTAGTGAGGAGTCAGCTAAAATGTCCTTTCCTGGGACGATTTTCCCGCCGAATGAGCCAACAGCAGAGATAACCGCCCCAATGTTTTGGTGATGGATTGAACGAAGTCCTGACTCGCAGTTGGAAACGACCACAAGTCAGTCCTCGAGGGGGAGGCGGCCAGCGACGGCGACGGCGACGGCGACGGCGGCGGCACCAGCGTGATGGAGACGAGGACTGTATTCGAGCATCTGCCGATCCGATTCGTGGGCGGTTTTGAAGATTTGGGGCAGTTTGTGATCAAGGATGACTCGCTCAGCACTCGACCAGGAATCCGAATGATGAGAATTTCTGTCAGTCAACACCCGCCTCCACAGCGCCATTGATGCTGTGTTCCAATGATGTATTCAGGCCAGTTTGAACGTGGACGTGCACTAACTTTCAAGTACTTTCTCAGGTATTCTAGGGTGCTCAAAGATATATTCAAATTTCCCGCCGAAACATATTGCCATCCATGTGGAGACCCAGCCAGACCTCATATGTTTCATCATCATAATATGCATGAAATCGCGACTTCAACGAGTGCAGACACCCGCGACCTCAACCAGGTCTTAAACGACTGCCCCTCGTCGCTGTGTACTCGAGCACCTTTACCAAGCACTCACGAGCTTCTTCGAGAACACTTGAGCCAAACTCAGCTTCAACGTGTCCAACGTGGTCAGCGACAAGTAGGGTACGTCCGTCTCTGTCAGTGAGTACGACAGAAAAGCATTTGGGTGCCATTGGGCACCCAAGTCCACGATTTTTTTCTACGTTCTCCATCTCTTTTGGTCGATTTTCGTCTCCTGCTGCACTCAGCCCGAAATCTTTCATCCATCCTCCTCAATCAATGTGAGATATCAAAGTCCTTTTTTTATTTTTGAAGGAAAACTTCTCGAAATCTCTCCCCATTGTCGTGCCTTCATGTGGCAACGATGACGACAAAGAAGCAAAGTCATCCATCATCCCCAGGAAGGGTTTTGTTTCGGATTTGGGCCTTCTGGAAAAAAGGAGGAGGAAAAAAGTGATGACATGAAATGAGACATCTGTGATGAGGCACAAAAGTCTCCTTGTCCAAGATCTTGACCCTTCCTTCACGCAGAACAATGATAGTGACGTCATTATATCTTCCGGCTACGAGAGCAACGGTTCAAGAGAAAATGGCCTTGGTGACTTGGTCAAACTTGACGTCGTCCGAGCTGAACAAGACCTTTGATCAAGTGATTCTCGTCTCCCACTTGAGACTTTGGACAACACCCTGGAAATGGGTGCAGCTGCTCAGGCTGCACACGGAGGGAAATCTTGAGCGCGCCAAGCTTAGGATGCCTGTAACAGGTACAGGATCTGAAGGGCAAAGAACACAGTGTTGTCAAATCCGAATGGCGATACAAGAATTTTCAGAATCAAAAAAAAGGATAAGTAAATCCCCAAAAATTCTTGTACTGCTTTAAAAAAAATGACAGAGAATGCAACTAGCTTTATTACAAAATGGTATATTTCTATTACAGAGTAATAAATGGTAAGCATTAGTGCTAAGGGTTGCAAGCAGTTCGACCTTGAATGTTTAAATCAGCTTCATTTGTGGGTGACACACTAAAAAGACTTGTGAAGGATACTTGGCCATTTTCGGTCTGGGAATGGACGATTGGACCAAAATTTGCAGGAGTCAAAAGCACCAGAAATGAGGTTTGAAAAATGGTTTTCGGACTGCTGAGGTCCCTCTGTAATCAAACCTATGCTATAGGCATGGTCATGCACAGCCAATTTTTTCAGTTCCTGATGGAGCCAAATTGTGGTTCATCCACTGGAAACTAGTGTGGGAACTATCTTGTCTGTGGAATCCACACCCTTCACGTTACAGATGATCCATTGTTTTATGACCTTCACCACTATACTGCATAGGTCACTCATATGTCTCATTTTTACGCCTCTTCACACTATTTCCGTTTACTTATCCTCCTAGTGCTTACATGCTGTGCACTCTGTTGGACAGGAAGAAAATATATGGCACGGTGTGTGTAAGTGTGTGTGTGTGTGACACACATATGGCCCTTGTGCTTTGTATATTGGTCTCTGGCAGATGAAATTATAGTTCATATCACAAGCTCCTTTGAGGAAGCCAACATGGTGGCAGAGAAGACCAGTGGCTACTGTTACAACACAATTCCCTAAATCTTCAAAAAAAAAAACCCTTCATCAACATAATAAGATGAAGGGTCAGGCTTGTCGGTGAGAAACCCTCCAAGCTTTTGACAGGGGCAGGACTTATGAAAGCTAAGTGAAACAGGACTCCACATGCAAGCTGTGATTGTCAAGGCCTATATTCTGGCAGCAGTGGCACAAATGACAGCCACAAGTTGAACAAGAGTAGCCATGAGTGAAGTAGCAAGCTCAACAGGGGCACAAGTGCAAGTAGATGATGTCTCCTTGGGATGCTCTTTCCCTTTTCTCTAGGATATTTCTATGTGTAACAGCTGTTGCTGCTTCACAGGTCATGCCTTGCATAAGTCAGAGGCATGATGACCACGTGAGTAGCACGCACTTGAAAAAAATGGGACCAAAGTGCCTGAAAAAAATTTGTTACACCTATTGCTACGAAAGTGCCAAAACTTTGAGAAGTTTCGCACATATTTCATACGTATATTTGGAATATACTAACCCTTCTGGTGACTGCACTAACAGGCAGTCTAGTATATTATCTGTGTTGTGTCAGTCTCCTTTCATACAGTTTTCATGCCAACTGCCCGTGATCTTGACCTGTTGTCGCAACACTGGATCAGTATTTATTGTACCCTGCAATGATTGCGACACTCAAGGTAAAAAAATGAGAAATGAACAAGCGTTATGATGTGTGCGTAGTGTTATCATAATATTGATTTTGGGTAGCACTGCCAAATGTGACATGTGTAGTGCATCATGAAATGGCTGTACTATGTGGTGAAGAAACAAGTAAAGACAAAATAGATTTTCTTCCTGGAGTTAGTGTGCCTAAATGCTTGAAGGGTGAAATTTTTAGAACTAAAGCACTGTTTCACATACAGGAACAGTTTTATGGGAAATGCAGAAAATGTTGTTCAAGTGAATGCAGAACTCCCCACTGAATTGCATCACCTGGGAACATCGCATCTGCATGCACCAGATGAGGTGCTCAGCATGGCTGCCCACGGCTACACACATGACCAACAGTTGGCCAAATATCCTCAGGCTTCATGAATGGATGGGTGTTGAGCCTTATCTGTCTCTCAGGCTGCAAGAGCTTACTCCTCATTCCACACCCCACATGGTGAAGACTTCTACTATGGGGCTGGAAAGCAACCAATATCCTGGGTTGGATCTCCCGGGGGCCCTCAGGTGTCTACTCAACCCGGAGAGCAGGACTCAGATGTCCTCGAATTAAACCTTGGCGAGGGTGAGAGGCTGGAGCTCGATACACAGAGCTTTGGGGAGGAACCCACCGGCAAGAGACACCAGCACAATCACTTTACGAGGCCGAGGGTTGTCATATACCCTGAGTGGGGGAAGAAGTGCGGAACCGACGGCGGTACCAGCCACACTTACCATGTCTACCAGCCTGTGGGGTCGTCTGCCCAACTATATTAGGCAGTGATGGCCCTTCATGCACTTACCATAGTCGTGATGCCAGCTCGATCAGGCTGGACAAAATAGTCATGCTGCTGTTCACCCAGTGCTCAACGGGCCAGACAGTTATGACTACTCTTGGACGGGACGTGCAGTGATTTTGTACAACCAGTGCCGGGTCTGTTTGGCTCATGTTCCACTTTGCCTGCCGTCTTTGTGAGTATTGATGTTTGTTCTGGATTAAATATGTTGACACATTCAACCATCCCATCCTCCTGGGTCAGTGGTGATGCTGCCAGGGGAGTTTGGGATTAACATTTAACTTGCTAGCATGGGAGAGACTCTGTGTCTTTTCTTGCTCCTTTTTCTGTCCTGCCTGTATCTTTTGCTATTCCTTTATAAGGCTTTGTTATGGAGGGAAAATGTACAGCAGAGGGAGAAGGAGGTCAGCAGCTGCTCTGTGGTGAGGATGGCAGGGAGGGACATTGGGAAGGGAGGGAAACTTAAGCTACATGAGGGTCAGCCTGGCTGGTCACACCCTCTATGCAGCAAAAATGGAGGATAAAAGAGGGGAAAGTTGTCAATTTACTTAACCAAGCTTGGAAGGACTACACTCTTCAGCTGGATTGACTCCTCTGGCCCTTGGCCCCTTCTCCAGGACTCCCCTCAGGACTCTACTCCCCTGATCTTCTGGATCATGGTAAAGGCTTGCCCAGCCCTTGTTCTGGTTCTATTTCCTTTACAAACCCTTTTCTCCCTGCCCTGTTGTAGTTAAGTTGGAGGAAACCGCTCCTCTTCAGGGTAGATTGGTCAGGTACAAGTTCTTGGTGTAATTCTCCTACTTCTTGTAGGATTTCTTGTATGTGTCCCCTCTGCTTAGAAGAATAAAGTGTTGTGTTGTTACTAAAAGCCTTGGTGTTGGTCTCGAGTCATTGAGTAGTCTTAAAAGAATTTCAGTCATTCCCTCAGTCATCTCGAACTTGGTCTTAGTCTCTGTCTGAAGTCGCTATGATTGAAGGGCTTTCTACGCACAGTCTGCGTCCTCTCACAAACACTCCCCAAATTGTGGACAAAAAGAAAATCAGAGGCACTCCAAGGTGTTCTCAAGCTCGACGTCGTGGTGTCAACCAACTGACAACAGGACACTTGGGTAGAGATTCTGCTTCGTGTCTGGAATGCCAGTGTCCTCTGGCAGCTGTTACTATCAGCACTTCCCTCTCCGAATTCAGTGATTTTCAAACATTGTCTACAGCAGACGAGGGTGATGTCAAGTTCTTTTCATGTACGACTCGCACTGCATTTGGCAATGACATTCTCATTTCTTTAGAGCAGAAAATGCTGACGGGTGTTGCAGGATTGCAATTCAAACTATATATTCCCTCCGTGTGAAGTAGCACTTTATGGGCCTTAAGGCAGAGCTTAGGGAAATCCCACGGCCCTAGGCCCATCAAGCTCATCAAGGGGCACTATGCAGGGAGGGAAATTAGTAGCTTGACGCAAGGATTTTGGTAACACCCCCTCTTCATATTTATTTTGGTCTCAGCGTCAAGAATGAGTCGTGCAGTGCTTGGCATAAGCAATTTCCGCCGTATTACGTCCTACAGTACTGGAACATGTTTTCGTTTGTCACGGAACCTTGCAAACTCCCCCCTCCCTTTTCCGTGTCCGTGTGCCAGGGGGGTCATTGTGATCCCCAAGAGGTGCCAAAAGTGGAGCGAGGAAGGGAGAGGGGATTTCCCCAGAAAAATTTCTACCTTTTTCACCAACTTGAACAAGCTCAAAAAGCCCAATTTCAAACCTGCCTCCTTCTCCACCTCGCTAACTTTTGAGCACTGCAGCACCAAAATCGGCAGTCACAATGTTGTTGAATGCCCTTATTTTTGCGTCCAAGGATCGCGGCTTCACATTTTACATCAAAATCCAACCTCAAGCAATTCCAGATCAGCTAATGAAGTGAAATGATCTCCACAAAAAATCACTGTATAAAGGTATTGTGTGCTATTGATTACTTGACCACCGCCGTTGCAGTCCCGCCTGTTCGGTAGGGATGGATCGGGCTGACGTTTTGAGGCTTTCAGGCTATGCGGGCTGGGAAGCTGCGGGTTTCGGGCTGTGCGGGCTAGACGCAAAGAGATTTCGGACTGCGGGCTCGCGGGCTCGGGCTCGACCCGAATCCATCTCTACTGTTCGGTCCATCCAGCCCAGACTGGCCAGTCATCCCCATGAGCAGTCATTATGGTAACAGTGATTACTATCTGACTCTTGCTCTCCCTCTTATGTCCTTGCTCCAGCTCTCACCCTCCCGATGCAAAGTGGTTGCGTGTTACCTGGACAAGAGTAAAAGAATCACAGGTCGATATTTGCTACACCCTTGCGTCCAAGTCAATACGATGCTTTTTTGCTTTACTGTCCTCCTCTCGCTCAGATGAGGCCAATGCTAATCCACTTTATTAACCGCAGCCCGAAAATTGAGCATAGGAAAACAAAAAGAATACGACAATTGTATGGCTGTAATGTGCACTCTATTCTCCTTGTATTCCTGGCCACTTCCGCCTGTCTGGGGCCTTTCATCGTCCTTGGGCCTCTGGCCTCGGACAATAAGGCCTTGGACAGGTCAAAACTAGGAAAATATAGTGCTAAAAAAACAACCATGCAATATTTATAGTGAATATCTTTGCGAGTATCTACTCGATACAGTCCCAAAGCTGATACTTGGTGTATCGGGCAGCACAGGTCAGTGATGTCCCGTTGGTCGAGCAATTCCCCTATGCAGTGACCACGCGTATAAACAGTGTGACAGCAAAGATATCACAATCTCTTGAGAGTCTTTTGAAGACTCATCAAAAAATGACTTGAAAGAAATCATATGAACGCTGTGATTGCCGAGTCGAGCTCAAGAAACCGATCCCCAAGGCGTGACCAGTGATGGAGACTCAGTGAAAGTTTTGCTGCCACAACCAGTAGCAGTCTTTAGGCAGTGTCGAACCAGGAATGGCTCTTATTTCCTGCTTCCACCTGCACTGCACCACCGACCTGACCTACATCTCTATCAAGGACGAAAAAGTCTCCCATGATTGGGAAACGTGACAAGATTCACAGTGCCGAGAAGTCTCGTCAAGACCGAGCAGACCCAAATCGATATTTTCACGCCCTTGTTGCACTTTTGGAGCTTTCGCAAACAATCCCAGACTTTTTTGCAACCCCTGTTCAGTCCGGGGAAGGTGGGGGAGCCACGGATCTCCCACCCACCCGTCCTGTCAACAATGACTGGTGAAGCCCGACTCGTTGAAGTCCTGCTGCTCCGTGAAGTACCGGGCCGACCGGCAGGGTAGAACCGGTCGTGCCCGCCACAGCACTTTTTAAGCATATTCTGTGTTTCAATATAAGTTAGATGATTTGCAGTCCAAGAGGCTTTGTTTGGGCTGAAATGACAGTGAACGAGACACAATTGGCATGCGTGTAGTGAGTGAACTTCACATGATCTTAAGCTTTCCAAAGAGTGTAAGTTAAGTGTATCAAAGTAGATGCTACTGAAGTATATTGCACAACCGTCTCCTCTATTAAAAGTAGGACTTCTCCCATCCACAATAGCTTAAATTGCCAGGTAAACGTGGTCAGACCGTTCATTCTATGTTAGGAAAGCCTCTTTTTCACCCCTGAGATTTATGTGACGAGTCCTTGCACAGAAGTTGGCGGGGGGACAAAAACCCTTGCAAAAGTCCGCCTGACAAATATTTGAGACAAATGGACTCCAAGAGCTTGGTCACGCAATTCATGACATGCTTAGTCACGCTGCTCAGTAACTCGTGCATTAATCACACATGAATTGACCTAAGACAATTTCGAGTGCTATGACACAGTTGAGGTGAGCTTCAGGGTATGCATGAGTGGCACACTTTCTTTGATCTCCATGAAATCCTCTGCAAATCTGCTCGGCGAATCTGCCCATTTTTGAGCAACGTCGTCGTCGAGATCACAGGCAATGAAAGCTCTGTTATCCCCCTGTACCTGGGCGTCGTTGGGCATGACGGAGCTCTCAAATTAGCTCTCCGGGGAATCAATATTTTCTTGGTCACTGCCTTAAGGCGCATTTGTCTTAGGCCTTTTCATCCGTTTGTCTCTGCTCTGTGCTCGGGCTGGACAAAAGCGCTCAAGCAACTCAGCTTAAGCGACTTTTGCAGTAGAAAGCAACAATCTCTGCCTCGTCCGCAGCCATGGGGAACCGTTTGTGTGTGTCTACGTGCGCGTGTGCGCGTGTTTGGCCGTCCACGTGCTCTTGGAGAGGAATGCACATGTGTCAGTACTTCAGCGTTATAGCTGGAGATTAGGACAAACTCTTATTTTTTTTTTACCACTGCATCTCCACAATGTTACTCTGGCTGCCATCGCTCATCTTCCTGGTCAAATTCGCTGTATCTGCAGGTACGGCCAGGGTCATTTCCACGCGAATTCGCATGCGGATATTTGCTTCTTTGCAGATTTCCGCACCCGCACCTTCCATCCTGTTTCGAGTGACAATCTAGAGAATGAGGTGAAACTCAAGTATTTGGTCACCCCCTCCGGCTACATCGAATTCGAGGCCGTCGCGGACATCGAGGGGTTCGTCGTCATTGGGTTCGCTCACGCCGCCGCGCACGGCAATGCGGTCAGTATCAGGCCTCGTTTGTGCGTGCACTGAGTGTGATTTGTCTCAGAATCAAAACTCTTGACCGAACGTGGCCTTTACAAGCCTTGCGTGCTCTTAAAGGTCAGATTTGGTTTCACCGTTCGGTGATCACACGTCAAGATCCATACTGGTGATGGCCATTTTCCCAAAGTGGCGCGTCAGGGCCTTGAGGCCTCGAGGCCTTGCGGCCAGGACTGCCCTTTCAAACAGAAAGACGGCCTCAATGTGACGTGCAGTGACCTTTGAACCGAGTCTGTCCTTATTCTATTCAAGATTGAGTACGACACTTTCTTGGGCGGCGTGAAGAACGGCGTCGCCTACGACGGCAGCTACAACATGGTCGGCACCAGCATGACCAGGAATCCGGAAGTCAGATTCCAGGTAAGTAGCCGCAGGGTGTAGTTTGCACAGGGTGGCCTGCTGAGATTTGTGACCTCTTTGGAAGGGGTGGAGAACAGCATTGGGAATCTTCTTAGTCCACATTGCACTCATTTCATTTGGAGGGGGGTCAGATCTGCAAAGCGTATTTTGAAGGCGGAAGCCGCTGAAGCCACCCTGTATTTATGAGCGTTGGTCAACGAAGGGAAAGAAAACAGCGACTGGGACGTAAGCAAAATCAGGCGACTGAAACGTTCTACAGGTGACGGAGGGCTCCGAGGACAACGGAGTCACCACCATGAAGTTCCGCCGAAACATCACTACCTGCTACCAGGAGAGCTTCGACTGGCGCGATGTTGGCGACGCCGTCCTCGTCAAGGTCATTGTGTCCCTAGCAGATCTGGACGAGGTTGACCCGACAACACCCGTCAACGTCGACCTCAGGCAATGGTGAGAGCATCCACACTTTAAGCATTGGGGTGGGTCAATGTTGAAATGTCGTTTGTCAAGACTCCTTTGGAATCCAATGGAGTAAGAAATGATCCCTGCTTTGGTCCCCTCTGGTCCTGTTCAAGGAACTACGAGACTGACTGCACCAGGTCCACGGGGTCCACCTGTAGTGAATCAACAAAGACGCACCTTTGTGACAGCACTTTCGACGCACCCTGTGACGTAAAATGGCCATCCCAAGCGGTTTTCGTATAAACGGGTTGCACAGTAGATAGTGCAGTGGAACCCGGATAAAAGGGTTTCTCGGGTCGCAAACTTTACTGTGCCTGGGTAAAAAAGAAAAGTTCTACTTTTTTCGGTTATAACAATTCCTTGTTCCTTATAAGTATCAGTGACTTCTGAGCGTAGCTGGTTCGGTGCAGCAAGAGTTGCTACACCTTGCATATTTTTCCACTTGCTTTGCATTGAGTTTGATCCCCCATTTGGAGTAAAATTTGATCCTTTGCAACTGGCAATTTTCTTGCAAATTTGAGGTCGCCACAGCAACAATTCACTTATTCAATATTAAATAAGTCATTTTCGAAGCGAAGCAATGAAGCAGGCGCAAAGCAGAGCGAAAAGGGCAGCTCTGCTCTCACTGTGCGCAGTGCAGCAAAGGGGAAAACAGGCAATTTTCTGCCTAACTGAAGGGCTTCATGGTGATTGCGCGGGTATGAGAATCACCCGCTTTTAAGGATCATTTTGTTGGGTCCCTGAGTTGCTCTAATGACAGCGATTCACATGAGGAACCCCTGTCTCTTAAGCTTCGTAGTTGTTGATTGCAGAGGGCGCCATAATCTCTAGTTGCTCGAAGCAAAGCAAATCTACCAGCGATCCAAAATGCCACACTTCTGTGCCAAAGCCAGAGAACTGTTGCATGTACAGTCAACCCTCGGTTTTTGCAACTCGTCGGTTGACAGCAACAGCTGCCAATAATGGAAATGTTGCAAAAATTGAAAAATAACCAAAAAAACAGTTAAAAAGTGACTTATGGAAGAAAGCAGAAATTTTTTTGCGAACTGTTTGCAGAGCATCCAGGCACTTCGGGGTGTGTTTGTGAACACTAAGGCTGTAGCACGGAGATGAACGAGCAATGGACTTTGCGCACTCGCACCCTGGTATACAGAGGGCGCTGCATCCTTCGGTCTTAACTGCCTGAAATCGTCAATGAGCCGCCCAGTTATGCCGGCCAAGTCAGCCCATTTCTCAAATTTCATTTGCTTTATTTGAAGCTTGTAATGATAATTTTTGCAAAATATTTTGCTAGAGCATGTCAAGGACTGAGTACGTTCCAAGCATATACATGATATGCACAGGACTTGCTTATATTGCCAGACATAAGTGCAAACATTTTGGCCTCTCGTATGCCCTGCCCAAGTGAAATGCTTTAGATGTCTGTGAATCTGGTCTGTTTGCAGTGCTTGTTTTTATGTAGTAGACCGAAGCTTTAACTGCCACCTAGCGGTAGTATTGGTTACCACGGCTGCTCATCAGCTGAAGTGCGCTAAGTCCATTGACATCATTGTTCTGCTTGCTTTTGTCTGGCCAGGAATGAGAACCGCAGAGCAGCAGCTGACACATGAACAGTTGCAACAATTGAATGGAGTCTGGGATTTGCGCTAAATGAAGTGATTTTAGTACACAAAGGAACTCTCACCTCAAATGTCTGGCAGAATTGCATTTCTTGCAACAATTGAACTTGCAACGATCGAGGGTTGACTGCATCATTGTATTAAAACAGACCATATTATTGGATCAAAGAAGGGAAAAAACATATCTGACCCTGTCATGGATTCACAGACTCAGTCATGTTGATGGCACTGAGAAGGTGGTGGCACTTCTAGGCCGCAGCCGAGGGCACGAAATGCCCGACAAGAATGTGGGAGAGGCCTCAAAACCATGTGATTTTAACGCACGATTATCGGAGCACTTCCCACTTTTCTCTACTATCTGAAGGGACATATTCTTGCACCATGTGTCCCAGTGAGGAAGATCGGCCGGGACATTTGGTGTTTAGCAGACCTGCAGATTTCCACGTTTATTTTTGCACAATTCTATTGGAACATCTGAGACAAGTTCTACATCTGTGTGGATGCCACCCCCAACAGAAAGTCCGTCGTGATACCCTCACCTTAGACCCAAGCAACAGCTACTCTTTTCACAATATTGACATCTCAGAAATGGAGGGTTAAGTGGACGGGCTTAGGGCTGGGTTTCGAGCTCAAAAATGGCGGGTCGAATCGGGTTTTGGGGGCTTCAGCTCGGCTTGACTTGGCCCGACTTGAAGTGGACTCGAAATGGTCTCTTTTGGCACATTGCTGACTCGAAATGACCTAGTGAAGTGGTGGACTTTAACACGAGGAGAAGCGTCTCTGAGTGCTGTGACTGCTGTTCTTGCGCCAATATCCTTTACTACATCTGAGATACATTTGCCGCATTAGCTGTTACTGTACACAGCATAAGATTGACATCCGATGCATTTGAGGCCGACTGTCCCACTTCTCTAGGACGTCGGCGACCGTGGAGTCCTACGCCACCCTGTTCTCCCTCAGCCAGACTGCCGAGGACCACTTGGTAGACATGGAGCTAGATTATAGAAGGTATGATTGGTATTACTCATTATTGCCTGCGCAATCAGCAACCCTGTTTTAAGCTTCGACATCGAACTGGACACCGTGTACTTCCCCGACCACTACTCCACCTGTGTCACGTTCTCCACCGATGAGGACATGGACTACATCAAGGGCTTCAAGCCCAAATTCGAAGACACACAGGTCTGAACTCGGACAGACAAATGGAGCCACGTTAGGTCCCAATTTCATTTCAGACTGACGTCTTCTCTGACGACATCCATCTGATCATGGTCTTTCAATGCAACAACGAGGCCCTGTACTCGAGAGGAGGCCCGAGCAACGGGGACCAGTCCGACGACTTCTGCAGGTGGACACAAATACAGTGACAGTTGTACAAGTCTTATCCGAACTTCCTTTCTTCTAGGACTGGGATGAGCGTGGCCAACACCTACGCCTTCTGCCAGGACGTCCTCTTCGTCTGGTCCAAGGGCAGCGAGGGAGAGATGCTGCCAGGGAACTCAGCTATCAAAACCAACGCGGTACACGTAGACCCAAAGCTAGCGTGGATCTTTTTTCTTTTTTTTCCTTTTCACGATTTTCTTCCGCAGCCTGATAGTGGTGGGCAGCGCCACTTCATGATGGTCGTGGCCTTCCACGACCTGGGGCAGATCTCACAGTGGGACCTGAACGGCTCGGGAGTCACCATTTACTACGACACAGGGTCCAACTTCGTCCCAGCATCAAAACTCATGGTGTGTGGCATTGAGCAGCAAGCTTGCGTCACTCTTAGTGCTTCAAGTGCTCATTGGTTTGAGAATTTTCAAAATTCTCATTTGATCGCACATACCTGAACAATTTCTATTCCTAAGAGTGCAGGATGTTCGCTGTTCGTAACTCAGTGATTGTTTTTGTCTAGGTTGGCCATCACATCAGCTCCAAGATGATCCTGCTGCCCGTCGACAACTGGTTGGTGGAGGGAATCTGCCCTGCTGACTGCACAGGACTGCCAGACCTAACTGAAGAAGACCAGGTGAGGCTTGACCACATTCAGAAGTTGACGTCATTCTTCTGGGCAAAGTTGATTCCTGGAGTATTGAGGGGGAGGAGGGAGGGAGGGGGTCAAGAACAGTGCATGCGATGCCAACAATGATCAAGCAGAGAAGGGCCTCTTTCATGTCGCTGCAGATCAACATCCTCGCAGTCAGCCTGCACTACGGCCCCTCTGCCACTGCCGCCTCTCTAAAGGTCTCGACTGAGGACCTCGACTATCTCAGCTTGGTCACCGACGCGCCAGCCATCCCAGATTTTCAACCGTCGAACCGAATCCTTCTTGAGGAGCCCAGACTTGATCTCGGCGCCGCCGACGTAGTGGTCCGGTGCGCTTTCGATGGAGCCGAAGGGACCGGAGGATTTGAGCTGACGATCGGAGAATTCTGCTTCGGGGTGCTCACGTATTCGCCGCCCATGCTGCTGTCCACCTGCACCTCCGTGCCAACCGAGTTCACCCTAGAGCTGGCCTTGCACATGGACCTGGAAGACATCAGGGACGCGCAGAATCGGAAGAAGAGGGACCTGATGAAGAAGAAGCGATGGCTGAAGAAGGACAACTTGCTCATGAAGCGTAAGGTCCTGCAACAAGTATCGCAGAGAAGGAACATGAAAGGATTGGGTGTCAATGGCAAACATATCAAACCTCACTTGAGCAGGGGTAGCCCAAGATTGAGATCCAGACTCTGGACGAACTACAGAAGTAGCAGCTTGCACAGAAGAGCCAAGCGTCAGTCAAGTGATGTCCTCGACTACTTCCTCGACCGCGAGGTGATCAGCAACGAGTACTCGTACGTCGACGAAATCTTCTACGCCTTGCTGGATGCGACTGCCGATGAGATGAATATCGTGAATACCGACATCTTGAACGGGGAGCACATGCCAATTTGCATATGGAAAAATGAAGAACAAATGAAAGCTGAGGATTTGGACCCGATCACCATTCTGCAGCTGGAAGAGGCTGAAGTGGCTGTGAGACATGACCCAGAAGACTGCGTAGAAGATGATGACAAGAATGGTCGATCCAACACTGCTGAACATAACAGAGCTGCCACCGAGAGGCATGGAAGCATGCGGGACTTCTTTTTGCTTGTGGTCTCAACTTTCTTGCCCCACCTAATGTTTGTTTGAGACTGATATTCTACGAAATCTTAAAAAAATATACTGTAGTCAGCAAAAAAGTTGTCTAGAGCAGATGCAGTCTTTAATCCATGCCATAAAGTTGGAAAGTTTGCATCATACACTCGCACCTCGAAGCTATGACATTGCTTGGTCAGCAACAGGCACATCACAAATTTGAGAGAGATAAGTTTGCGACATGAATTTGAGGAAGAATAATAAAGCTGAGTCAGCAACAAAATTTTTAAAACTTTGAGATTTATCATGACTTCAAGTTCATAACTTTAAGATTTGACTCTATCATTCTACTGTTTGCAAACTCGTTTTTTCTTATAGTGGGCCTCAAATTAAGTTCGTCCCGTGCATCCTGTTCCTAAAGTAAAACGGAGCTGGACACCGAGATGGTCGTGGACACCAAACATTGGTTAAGAAATCTCTCTGCAAGTGAGCAGAGTGGAATAATGTGATTAAAAGTATCATCATTGTTTGGTGAATTTTGCTTGAAATCCACCGAATTCTCGTGGCAACCCTGGCAGACAATGTATCACTTGGTGATGCGTTGCATGTCTTTCCACCTCCATGTGTAGCACTACTTCTTGGACAGACTCCCGTTATGTACCGTGTACCAACAAGTACCGTATTGTAGATAAGGGTCCTGTCCGCCAACGTGTACTCGGGTGGCCGGGCCAGCCTCGCGAGCGTCAAGGTCACCATGTACGACTCCGACGGCAACGAGAAGTACCTTCTTCTGGTGGGGGATTCGCCTCAGCTGGCCGACTTCAACCCCACGAGATGGGTTGAGCATGCCGAGTTGGACCTGGAACTGGGCAGAACCGACATCATCACCCACTGTGTGTTCGATCAAGAGAACAGCAGCCCTCGTTTTTCCGACTTAACCACCGACTTCTGCTTCGGGGTCATCACCTACGAGGGTGAGATGCCCTTGTCCACGTGTACGTCGGTGCCCACAGAGATCAACCTGGAGCTGGCCTTCGGATTCAACTTGGACGGAATCATTGACGGTTCTGACCAGGTCACCGAGAGGAGACGGCGGAAGCGTCATCTGATGCAAAACCTGCTACGCAGAAAACGCCAATCGGCCACGGTCCTGCAAGACTTCTGGGACCGAGAATTGAAGGACTCACAGTCGAAGGTCGAGGACTACATACGGAATATGGACTTGAGCCTCGTCAACCCGGCCAACATCAACCAGCAGATCATCGCAGGCGAGCAGCTCTTGATCTGCGTGAAGGACACAGTCGTTGAAAGCCTTCAGCCGACCAGGATAGAGGATCTGCCAGAGGCCCTCGTGGTACAGAGAGAGGAAGGCTCTGTGTGCCAGAGTCTGTCGACCACGACCACGACTACTACCGCAGCACCTGAAACCTCTGGGTCTGGGAGTTCTGGGTCTGGGAGTTCTGGGTCTGGGAGTTCTGGGTCTGGGAGTTCTGGGTCTGGAAGTTCTGGGTCTGGAAGTTCTGGGTCTGGGAACACAGCATCAGGAAACTCTAGATCTGCGACGTCCGAGGAAGAAGACGATGACAATGACAGTGACGCCAACATTGCTGGAATAACTGTTGGACTAGTCGCATTGTGTTCCCTAGTTTCTTCAATGTTATGCCTATGATACTGAGAATCACTCTTCAACCTAAAAGATATCACACCAAAGCTAACAGAGAGCTCGAAAGCTAAGCCATGTACATGTATCTCGTTGGCATAGAATTGTACAAGTAAATAGCGCTATTTTTCTTGGAATAAATGCATAACACCTATGTTCAGAAAGCCGCAAATCCTCACAAATGCCGGATCAGTGTCCTTCACTTCTGCCACTTGTCAAACTTGGAGTTGGCCTCACTTAGAAAAGGGAAATAGCGTGTTCAGAAACGTACGCTTGAGGTCTGAACACTGAGGAATGACGGAGTCCAAGACGAATGTCGGCCCCAGCATAGTCTCAGCATCAGGATTGTCCAGGCTCACCAGGAAGTTTCACTCCTCCAGAGACACTGCATATCTAGATAAATTGCAAGCTGTGCACATTCTGTTTGGGTCGCAGTGAGTTCTCACCTCACTCAGTTGATGGAGCAGGTACTACTTCCTGATGACGAACAGTTTGTTTTTACTTCTCTGTTGAAGGTGTCCGTGACAGTCTTGCCCGTGTCAACCTGGCAGGTAAGGTTGGGGCAACTGAGTCCGGAGTTCCGATCTGAGAAATCTTAGGTGCCAATGATCATCGGGAAGAAAGAATGGGGCTGCGAGCCAATGTCACACTCTTTGCCCACGCACACGTTCATGACATCAGAAACAGCTGTGGTAGGGTGCCAGGTGGGTAAGTGGCTAGGTGACCCATTGGTACATCCACGTGCTCATGGCTCCACCGTAGTCAACGTAGACACCAATGATCCTTGAGGTAACAGCAATCTTACAATACACCTAACAAGATTGTGAGCACCTCCCACTCCCACAGATGCTATGGGCAGTGTTGAGTTGGCGAATGAGAGTCCGGAATCCCTGTCCCTACTGGTAGCAACAGCCAAGGCCCTAGAAAACCTAGAATATAATTGCATTAAAAAACTACAAAGAGTTTTGCTCAGACCCATCTCTATGCAAAAAGGGCCTTAAAGAACAACTACTGATTGGGCTAAACCATTTTTTTCATCTCTTGTGGGACGTCATAGTTCATGCCAGACTCCATTTGAATCGATTCCAGTCAAATGAAATAAAGAACTGATCAGTTTTTGGGTTCCGTCTCTGCCTTCAATATTTTAAAAATAGAGACCATAAAGATGTCAGGCTGACATAACAAATTTGATGCGGACCCGATAAATTCAAAAAAAGAAAAAAATACCATGAGTGTTCACCTAAAGAAGAACTTTCGCATGTCATCCAGGGTCATGACATGTACCGGGGTTATGAATGGGAACATGGGGAAGAGAAACCTGTCCTCCTTGAGTGGCTGCGTCATGAACACAGCCAGCAAGAGGTACAGGCCAGATACGAAGAATCATTAGAGCAGACAACAGTATAACAATGTTATCTTTCTCGAGACTTTCACTTTGCTACTTTGGAATGTCTTCATCGGGTCTGCTTGTTAGCAAAAGTCTGGCTGCCCTTGGCGGAATAGGGCCACATGTCCAAGGCTGGCTTTCCTTGGTCATCTGATCAACTCGGACTCCTCGGCTGATCAAGGCCCTTTGGAAGAAGATTAGGTGGGATCTGAAGAGATCCACGAGAAAGATGGCCGTATAGAGCAAGATATTGACCAAGAACATGAGGAGGATCGTCAGATATAATCTGCAGAACAAGTCATACAGGATAAGGAGGTATCAGCTGCTTTCTGAGTCCACAAAAACCAAGAGGTTCCAAAGGGCCAAGCTTTTTCTCAAAAGATTGAAGTCTGGCATGAACAGGGAGATCGTTTGGTCTGGTGAGGAAGAATTCTATGTAGAACAAGCCTACAACCACAAAAGTGACTGCATCCTCACCAAGGACACCAACAGCATCCCTGTGGTCCAGCATCCAAGGGGAACCACTGCAGACGCCAGAAGCTAACCGGCATAATAGTGTGGGCAGCCTGCTTGATAACCTGGAATTCCCCTGTTTTTGTCTCTCAGGGCACCAAAATCAATGCTAAAAGTTACTTGGAAATTCTGGAGTCGTCCTGGCTTTCCCAAGACCACTTCGGTAATCAGTTCTAAACGTTCCAGCAAGATGGAGCATCATGGCATGTGAGCCAGAAATGGTGCAAGGAGGGTTTTCCAGACATTTGGCCGAAGGCGTTATGGCCACCTTCTCCAGATTTAAATCTATGGACTTTGGTATCTAGTCCATTCTGGAGAGGGGGGCTAGTCAAAAGTCCCACACATCTGTGGGGACCTTGAAGCAGTCCCTCGTCACAGTATGGGATCGTCTTCCCCATATCATCCGTGCCCCCTGTGAGGTTGCCCATAGTCATGTTCAGGCTGTAATAGGGTGGGCAATTTGAAGGATATTTTTAGACTGGGTAATGTGTAAAATATGCCACTCTTGTCATGGATGATGAGTGACGAGTCTAGCTCAGCCGTGACCTGTTTTTGGGGCGTGTGCCGTTGAGTGGCGCGGTCGCGCCGTGGATGCTTGTTCAGACCAGGGCTGTTAAGGATATTCTTTCATATTCAAACTACTTTAATATAATCCACTTTTTAAAAATATTCAGTGTGCTTGAATATTTATTTTGCACACTCAAATGTTTATCTAGGATCCTAAAATTCCCTGAGATCTACCCAATGGCCCCAAAGTATCTTCATCTATCTACAGGGTTCTTCTGTACTGATTAAGCAATTATTCAGCTGCGCTGGATTTATAATTCGCGACTACCGGGCCAACTTGGCCAGGTGGAACAGCACAGATGATGGTCCAGTTAAATGACCTTTTGTGATGGCATGACTCTCGAATCAACATCTAATTCATCTACTTTGTTGTGGCATTGCTTCAATGTGATTGAATATTTTCCGAAAAATTTCTAAACATTCATATTTGCTCAATACTTTGGGCTGAATCTCATATTCACTCGAATCCCGAATAGTCAGATTCATGACAGCCCTGGTTCAGACATCCTCATCAAGTGGTCTTCTCAGACTAAACGATTGGTTGTCATTTCTAACCACTTAAAACCAGTGAGCTGCTTAAAACAAACAAACGAGCAGCTGATATGCAGTGTGGGAGATTGCGTGACCACAGCAAAGGATGGTCCGTGGTCGTGTTGTTTGCACTGCACAGTATAGGGTGATATGATTTGGGAACACTGACGCCTCCGTGGGACTTGATGTTAAATGGAACCTTAGTCAACTAGCAGACAATGTCATGGCTCAAGGGAGTCTTTCTTTAGGACCTCCTGGACCTCACTCAGTCTATGTAATGTCCATGCCGCTGGAGGAGTGTGAAAGTTACTTCTTGCACTCAACGGGGTGGGTAACAGTGACAACTGGACATTCTGGGAGGCCTAAACGTAGATACCCTGTACAGGATACTAGGGGGCCTAAGGTACAAAGGTTTTCTGTTTATAGGGCCTATTTCATGACGTGGGTAGGCGGCGGCGGCGGCGGTGGCAGGAACGTTCTGTGACCAGCTTTGTGTAGCAGAAAGTACCCAACGTCGTTTCCGAAGCTGTTCTCATCGGGCCGAAGGTGACCTACGCGCTGCTCTCGTGCATCGAGCCTAAGCCATGCTCAATCAGGTCGTCGAGACAGAAGGAAGACTTTCGGCCCAAAACTTTCCACCAGTTCAATCGCTTGCAAGTTTTGTTTTGTGACCAGCGACTTTGACTTGGGTCACAACGTCCCAGTCGAACGTTTGTAGTTTGGGTCCTGCAACAGCTGCAAGCCAGCAAGTCCGCGGGCGGCGGCAAAGACGCAAAGAACCACAGGAAGAGGAAGGACAGAACCATACATTGAACCATCAAACGTTCCATTGGTTGGACCACCCCGTTTTTGGCGTCCCCTCCCTTTCCCTGAAGATTGGGTTTTCGTCGTTCTGGGTACTACGAATACTGGCCCGGGCGAACGTGTCCGTGTCGAGTGCAGGACATGTGCTTGAACTAGGCGGGACGATCTCCAGGATGTCTTCTGCCGGTCAAAAGACTTCGGTCTCGTCCGACTTGGACCAGCTCACCCATCTGTCGCTGGTGTCCAAGATCTGCACGGAACTCGATAATCACTACTCCATGAACGACAAGGATCTGGCCGAGTTCATCGTTGATCTGGCGGACAAAAACCCCGAGCCCGATGCCTTTCGCCGGGTGCTGGCCCAGAATGGGGCTGAATTCGCCGACTCCTTCGTGGACAACCTTCTCAGGATCATCCGGCACATGCGTGAAGGAGCAGCAAAGTCTTCCACGGAGTCGACTTTGCCCATGTTAGACTCCAGCAAGGCCACACTCAAAACGAAGTTGCCATTCCTGGCCTTGCCCAACGAGATGAAAGTGGAGAAGGTGAAGGAAGAGTCCAAGGAAGCTGTAGCCGACGACATGATGGCCATGCTGGAATCAATGGCCCCGTCCAAAAGAAAAGAAGATAGAAGGTCGAGATCGAGATCGAGATCGAGGTCAAGGTCGAGGTCGAGGTCACGAGACCGGAAGAGGCGCAAGAAGCACCGGAGGAGTTCTTCCAGAGAGGATTCTGGGGACGAGAAAAGGCGCAGAAAGCACAGGGATGAGGACAAATCCTACAGAGATAGTCGAAGAAGAAGAGACCGAAGTCGTTCTCGCGATCGCAGGAGGCACCGAAGTCGGTCCCGAGAGCGGCGTCGGCGTGATAGATCCAGGGAGATGAAGCCTCCTCCGTCAGATCCTGATCTGTTCGGCGTCTATGACGGCCGCGTACAGAACCTGACCAACTTCGGTTGCTTCGTGGCCCTGGAGGGAAGATTCTCGAGGAAAGTTGAGGGCTTGGTTCACATATCGCAGCTTCGCAGGCAGGGCCGAGTGGCCTCAGTCGACGAGGTTGTGTCCAGAGGTCAGAAAGTGAAGGTCAAAGTTCTGGCCATAACCGCCGGAAAGGTCAGCCTGAGCATGAAGGACGTGGATCAAGACACCGGCGAGGACCTGAACCCCGGAGCGAATCAAAAGCCAGACTTCGGGACTGGCGCCAACACCACCGAGCTGGGAGTTAGATCAGACGAGTTGCTCAAAAACCCGGACAGACCGATGGGATTCAGATCGTCCGCATCTTTGGAGAACACGCTCAGGGTAGCCGATGATGACCAAAAGTCATCGACATCGAGGAAGAAGGTAAAAGAAAAGCTGGTTAACTGTTAGAACTAAATGTCATTACACATACACATATCTTTAAAGGTGCGCATGTCCTCGCCTGAGCGTTGGGAGATCAAGCAGTTGATTGCGGCCAACGTCATCGACAAGTCTGAGCTCCCTGAGTTTGACGAGGAAACCGGGTTATTGCCCAAGGTGGACAGCGACGAAGAAGACGTCGAAATCGAACTTGTTGAGGAGGAAGCGCCGTTTCTCAAGGGTCATGGCAGGATGATCAATGACCTTAGTCCCGTGCGCATCGTCAAGAACCCGGACGGGTCCCTCGCGCAGGCAGCCATGATGCAGGGAGCTCTGTCGAAAGAGAGGCGGTAAGTGTATCACGTGTTGCTGGACATCTTCGAGGGAAATATCTTTTCATATTGTTTTGATAATTCTTTTGTAGCGAGCAAAAAATGAATGAGCGCCAGGCGGCGGAGAGCGCGGCCTCCGGAGACGCTGCCACCAGCCACAAGTCCTGGCAGGATCCCATGGGCACTCGCATGGGTTCCAACAACCCGATGGATCCTTCCGGATCGCGGGGTGGCGGGTCCGCCAGTGGACCCTCTGCGGACCTCCCTGAGTGGAAGCGGCACATCATCAGTGGCTCCCGCGGGTCCTTTGGTAGGAAGACCAACATGACTATTCTCGAGCAGAGGCAGTCCTTGCCGATCTACAAACTCAAGGATGAGCTGATCAAGGCCATAAACGACAATCAGGTAGGTCGGCACCACTTCACTGTCAGTTGGCAGTGTCTAGCTTGAAATGTCCTTGCAGATCTTAATCGTGGTTGGAGAGACTGGTTCCGGGAAGACCACGCAGCTGACCCAGTACATAGCGGAGGCCGGGTTCGCGGCCCGGGGCAAGATCGGTTGCACGCAGCCCCGGCGAGTGGCTGCTATGAGCGTCGCCAAGCGGGTGGCTGAAGAGTTCGGATGTCTGCTCGGTCAAGAGGTTGGCTACACAATCAGATTCGAGGACTGCACCTCAGCCGATACCGTCATCAAGTACATGACGGACGGAATGCTCCTGAGGGAGGCACTCATTGACTCAGAGATGAGGTAAGAGATCCTACAACCGGTTGACTGAGGGTATCTTACTTATCTCGTAATCATCCTTTACCTCTGAGATCTATTAATTCATTGTGCTGCTGCTCCAGATCCTACGCCTGCATAATGCTCGACGAAGCTCACGAGCGCACTATCGCCACCGACGTGCTCTTTGGCTTGCTGAAGGAGGCCATCCGCCTGAGACCAGAGCTCAAGCTTATCGTCACTTCTGCCACCCTGGATGCCGTCAAGTTCTCCGAGTACTTCTTCGAGGCCCCCATCTTTACCATTCCAGGGAGAACCTTTCCTGTGGAGATCCTCTACACCAGAGAACCGGAGGCCGACTACTTGGACGCGGCGCTCATCACGATTATGCAGGTAAGGCATCATTTTCTAACCATTGGACAACTGTGACAATGCAGGCGTTGTTGCAGATCCACTTGAACGAGCCTCCGGGCGACATCCTGTTGTTCTTGACCGGCCAGGAGGAGATCGACACGGCGTGCGAGGTCCTATTCGAAAGGATGAAGTCGCTGGGACCAGAGGTAGGAGCAAAACCTGACATCTACGCTGTATGAGACAAGTGAAGGAAAAGCTACGCATGCGACTTTGGCCAGATCCCAAAGACCATCTTCTCTCTATACAGAGCAAAATCGCCGTATGTACGTCTGTGTGTCTGTGTGTAGGTCTGCCTGTCAGGCTACGGCCGCCCCAACTGGGGCTTGACCCGGAGACTTATGGCCCACTGCCATCACTAAGCTGGGGAGGGAGTGATGACGGTCTGGATCAGACAGTTTCAAAACTAGAAACAAAATCCGGATGCGAGATTAGCTTCTAGTCGAGCCAAGACCAGCGTCGTGTTGAGCGAGGTCGAGTCTGCTGGTGGGCGGGATTGGGGCGAGTCTTACAATAACCCGAGCAATGCCGGGTACCTCTGCTAGGTCATATTATGAATCAGGGTGACGAGGAGCAGTCTGGGGCCCCCATTTACTCAAGGGAACAGGTTCACCAACCGATGAGTTCTTAAAGTCCTGCGCAGTCCTGTGCAACAGACTGATTTTTAATTTTCTGCAGTTTGTGCGAAAAAAAACCATAAGAATTTGGCTCCTTTTTCTTTAAGTTTTAAATGTATGCTGACATCCCTTTACTTTCAAACAAGACTAAAACAGACATTTTACGGCGAGGGAAGAGAAGAGAGGCTGTAGAGGAGCTACTGGGTCACCCAGGTTCACCTAGAGCGCGTCGGCGGCATGAAGCACGTGGACGGCACGGACGCGCCGATGGCCATCCTCGCTCAGTCCAAGTCGCGCTCGGCCGTTGACACAAAAACTCAATGTGTTTTAGCTATGACTTTTTCAACACGGTGTATCTGGAAAGAAGGTCAGTAGAGGTGGACATTGAGCCAGGAAAGTCACGCAAGCCAAACTGTGGCTCGACCCGGAGACTCATGGCTTCGAGGGCGAGATCAGCTTCGTGTTGAGCGTGTCGAGTCTGCTATTGCTTTGTATTTTCCTACCCAACGAAGTGGGCAGGTAGCACGTAAGGGCTATGTGATATATAACAGATTTTAGGTTCGTCTCATTAACCTGAGGTAGCTTCAGGTACCTCCGCTAGTTCCACAATGTAGGGAATGTGTAATGTATAGAATGCGCATCATTCAAATTGTATTGCAAATTCTATACTTCTTGTCTAATGTGTAATCTATAGAATGCGAATAATTCAAATTGTATTGCAAATTCTATACTTCTTGTCTAATGTGTAATCTATAGAATGCGAATAATTCACGTTGTGATACAAATTCTATACTTCTGTCTAATGTGTAATCTATAATAAGCGCATAATTCAAATTGTGTTGCAAATTCTATTTGTAACACAAACAGATTGTGATACAAATTCTATACTTCTTGTCTAGGTCCCTGAACTGATCATTTTGCCAGTGTATTCTGCCCTTCCATCCGAGATGCAGTCCCGGATCTTCGACCCTGCGCCTCCGGGGTCCAGGAAGGTTGTGATCGCGACCAACATCGCTGAGACGTCGCTTACCATCGACGGAATCTATTACGTTGTGGATCCGGGATTCGTCAAGCAAAAGGTGTACAATTCCAAGACCGGGATGGACGCCTTGGTGGTGACCCCGATCAGTCAGGCCCAGGCCAAGCAGCGCGCGGGCCGCGCAGGCAGAACCGGACCTGGGAAGACTTACAGGCTGTACACGGAGAGAGCCTACAGAGACGAGATGCTGGCGACCCCGGTCCCTGAGATCCAGCGCACGAACTTGGCCTCGACGGTGTTGCAGTTGAAGGCCATGGGCATCAACGACCTCATCAGCTTCGACTTCATGGACAAACCGCCCATCGAGGCAATGATCCACGCGCTCGAGCTGCTGCACACACTCTCTGCCCTAGACGACGAGGGCCTGCTCACGAGGTTGGGTAGACGGATGGCTGAGTTTCCTTTGGACCCCAACCTGTCCAAGATGTTGATCATGTAAGTACATGCGTCCATCCTCGTCTATTGACACTCCTGAAAGTTCCTGCACTAACACAGTTGTGTTTTACAACGTAGGTCCTCGGTCAGCCTTGCGTGCTCCGACGAGGTGTTGACCATTGTGTCCATGTTGAGCGTGCAGAACGTCTTCTACCGCCCGAAAGAGAAGCAGGCGTTGGCCGACCAGAAGAAGGCCAAATTTAACCAGCCCGAGGGTGACCACCTCACACTCCTGGCTGTTTACAACTCGTGGAAGAACAACAAGTTCAGCTCTGCCTGGTGCTACGAGAACTTTGTTCAAATGAGAACGCTCAAGCGGGCTCAGGACGTTCGCAAACAGTTGCTGGGCATCATGGACCGCCACAAGTTGGACGTGGTGAGCTGCGGGAACGCCACCGTCCGAGTTCAGAAGGCCATTTGCTCCGGGTTCTTTAGGAACGCAGCCAAGAAGGATCCTCAGGAGGATTACCGGACTCTGGTGGACTCGCAGGCCGCCGCTATTCACCCGTCGTCCTCACTTTTTCACCGCCAGCCAGAATGGGTCGTTTATCACGAGGTATGATACATACGTGTTCCACAACTGTTCCACAATACGTGATCGTCTCACCCATTGCAGGTGGTGCAAACAACCAAGGAGTACATGCGCGAAGTGACCGCCATTGACCCCAAGTGGCTAGTGGAGTTCGCGCCAGCCTTCTTTAAGTTCTCTGATCCCACGAGGCTCAGCAGCTTTAAGAAGAACCAGAGAATCGAGCCTCTGTACAACAAGTATGAGGAGAACAAGGACGCTTGGAGGATCTCACGGACGAGGAAGAGAAGAAATTGAGCCTTTGAAGCTCCCCAAGAACAAAGTGTCAGGCGAAAACTCTGCTTTCGAGCCAGAATGGTTTATAGACCTTCTTCAAACTTTTTATTACCTTAAGAGATGTTGGGATCATGAAATTGCTCCCTAAAATCCCCCCTCTTTTTTTTTTTTTTTAAAAAAAAAGTGATATAGTGCGATGAGGGAGAGAAACCAATGTTATGATTGTGGGCAGACCCAAAGCCCGAACACTGCATAGTCAGAGCGAACGTGCGGAGTGTTTGTATCTGTGTCAGGTGGTGCAAATAAACAACCGGACAGCTATGAAGTGATCTTGAAAAGTGACGACGTTTGCTCTTTTTCAGCTCTTCTGCTGCGACATGTCGGTGAGCGGGGAAGTGGACTGGGCCGGGGCCGCTGAGGCCCAGGAGAAGAACCTTGTCGAGCAGGTGGGCTGCCTGCAAGTTGCAAATGGTGAGCAACTGCTTGTTATGAAAGAACCCTTATGACAATTCCGTACTCACACACGTGTGCATGCATGTGGTCACCTTCAGGGGAGGGTGACAGGAAGGCCCAGGGTAGTCCGGTAGCCACGTCCGGGTCCGAAGAGACCCCACTCAATCCCGCGGACCGGTCGCTCCTACAGAAGGTCATACGGAAGGGTCTGGTGGAGAACAAAAATGAGCTGGAAATCCAGAGGAAGGATCCCAATTCGCCGCTGTACTCGGTGAGGAGCTTCGACGAGCTCAACCTGAAGCCGCCGTTGCTCAAGGTGAGGAGGCCTGACATTTGTGTCGTCCACTGACGTTTGACGCGGTCGCTCGTGCAGGGTGTCTACAGCATGGGCTTCAACGCGCCCAGCAAGATCCAGGAGACGGCGCTGCCTACCCTGTTGGCCGATCCCCCGCACAACATGATCGCGCAGTCGCAGTCCGGCACCGGGAAGACGGCCGCGTTCGTGTTGGCCATGCTGTCCAGGGTCGACGCCTCCACCAACTATCCTCAGGTGAGAGGGCCTCCTTCTCGTCCCCGTGAAGAGAAACGCCGAGGCCTTTGTTGTCTCCAGATGAGATGTCATGTCCGACAATGCTGCCAACCATGACTCCGTGTATGCATCTTGGTCAGCAGCGAGACCAAGAGCACGCAGTACTCGACGAGACGTCTGGTGATGTAGCCAGTCGAAGCCCAGTTTGGCGAGCTGAATCGCTTCCAAGCTTGGCCCGACTGGACTACATCACTAGTGCGTTTGGCACTCCTCAGGGCGACAGCCTGGCACCGTGGGTCTCGTCGGAGTCCCCTCCCCCCCTCTTTATCGGCCTGTTGACTGACGCCACTTCCGCCGCACCCTGTAGCAGCGCCGGCTTGGGTTAGAGCCGCTCGAGCCGCCCCCTTTTTCCTATAGCTGTAGACACATTTGCCAAAATCCTCTCCTCCGCTGTTCACAAATGCTATTCATGAGCAGAATGGGTGCGTCCGTCGAGCTTGTGACACAACGTTTGTTCCCCTTCCTCCCCCCATTTTCCATCGCCGCTCTAAAGGTCTAACGAAGGCTGTCCCATTCTACGATCAAGTCCGAAACACATGGATTCCCAGAATATACTGCGCCTTGTCAGCAAATCGTTTTTCCTTGGAATGGGGTCCTTTAAGAGGAGGAAGTGGACATTGCGCATATTGGAGCTGAAAGGAGGGAGGAACGGTCAAGGCTGGAACTGGAGACAATTTCCAGCAGAAGTGAACTAGGACTATTCGGGCTATTCCAACTTTTATTGAGTGTTTTAACTATGAGCATGTGCGGATTATTTGGTTGTGCGGACAGGGACTCTTATTCGAGTGTGTGAACAGGGACTCTTATTTGAGTGTGTGAACAGGGACTCTTATTCGAGTGTGTGAACAGGGACTCTTATTTGAGTGTGTGAAC
>JAAUXU010061081.1_pt1 | contig 27337 bp, 29 predicted proteins | sample 7278151 | NCBI WGS metagenome assembly JAAUXU01 (sample SAMN14350113, study PRJNA611818) | marine sediment metagenome | isolation source: surface marine sediment (1.8m) | place: French Polynesia: Moorea | collected 2018-08
CCCCCCCCCCCCGCCCTGCAGAAGTTCTTGCTCGAGCTTGACACGGTCGCCATGGGTTCATGGCATGATGATAGGCCCAGTCTTCTTAACGGCCAATAGATTCTTCGACTCACAGGCACTTCTTTACACCTGCTCCGAGTAAAAGATGGAAAGTACTGGAATGCGTGATGATGACGAAAAAAAGAAGGCCTATTGGAGGGGCCTGAAGCAGCAGCAGCAGCGGGCCCTGTCATTCTGAGGGGGGGAAGGGTGAAGGAGGAAAAGTTGCGTTTAGAGAAGAAGGAAGGAAGGCACTTTTTTGTGCAAGTTGGCTGCAACTATCAGATGTGTTGCCCTTGGTATCGCTGTCGTCGTCGTCTTTATATCAAATGACACGTATGAAAGAGGCAAAAAAGTTGAAAAAAAGAAAGTGACGACCGAACGCGCCATCATCGCCAAGCCTAGCCCAAGGTCGTCGACGGTTGCCACGCGATCTTGATCTCTTGGTGGAGAGGAAGCCCTCAAGAAAGGCCCTCCTCTGCTAATGCTGCACTTCTGTATATAACTGCCCCTGGTCGTTGTACGTCCCTACTACATAGGACGGACACGTCGGTGGCCTCGCCCTCTTGATCATTGCACCTCTCTGCCGCCAAGCAGGCAGTGAGAAAGTGGTGTTTGACAGGAGCAGGCAAATGTAAAGTTTTCCCTGTTGGTTATAGTTGGGTGGAGAAAAAGAAAAACTCAGTTGGTCGTCGTCGAGGGGTACAAAAAGAAGGCTGCAGTCGAAGAGGTGCAGTCATGATGGTTGGAGAGAAGAAGAAAAAGTTTAGGGTACAACGAACTGCTCAAGTACGGTACAGCTGCTTGTTTGACTTAATGAGATTTCTGTACGTTCTGTCCAGGACGCCCTCTCCTTCGGCCGTCCGGGTTACGGGGCGCCGGTGCGCACAAAGTCTGGGCGCGTGCGCACGCTCATCCGGGGGAATCCGGAGATCCGATTCCAAGACAACGAGTCTGTGAAGAAGACCATCTTCAACGCCATCCGCTACCAGACGGACCCGGAGCTGAAGGCGCAGTATCACAGAGATCTAGGTGCGTAAATGCAGGGTTGGCACCAACGCTGAAAGGCCTGGCCTTTCGTACTGTAAGTGATGACTGGTAGAGGAAAAGTGTGTTTTTACGCATGATGTAAATGTCGGCCATAGCATACCATAGAGTTTTATCCGCCAGTGAAGAAGCGAATCCCATTCAATCACAAAGTTGCACACAGGCATGGTTCTAGCGTTTGTGTCCACCCTGTAGGTGGTCACGTGCCGACTGCATGTGCATACAGGGACGTGCCGGACGATTACGTGTGGCAGTAGGGCAACTACGTGCAGCTCGCCGCGCTATTGCTTTGAATGCGAGCCCGGAGTGATGGTTCGACCCCTTCTATCCCGCTTTTCATCTCCTTTCAGAGGAGCAAGTTCGCCAACGCAAAGAGGCCGAGAGGGCAGAAAAGGCCCGAGAGAGAAGCATCGCCCAAGAACTGGTGAGTTCGACCATACTAATGCAGAAGTCATTCAAGAAGAATTGGAGTCAGTCCGAATCGACCGCGATTTTTCACTCTCCGACAGTTCTACAATTTGTGTCCCGGAGCCGATGGGCTGCCTGGCTCGGATTAGAGATCTCTTAACAATGATTGGGACTTGATTTATGGAAGCTGCTTTTTTTAGTTCGCCTGTATAAGGAAGACTTATGACTGAAGATTGGATTTTTATAGGAAATTTAAAGCTTTTATAGACCATTATAAGTATGTGATGAGCTCAGCTGCTTCTAAGTGATTTCAGTGGTGGAGGCCAAGTATGTGACTTTTCTAAGGAGACTATTAAGTCAGCAATTAGCTGCTTGCTCATCTGTGCATTCACGTACAAGCCAGTGGACACCGTTTCATCTTTCTTGAGACTTCTTCTTCTGAAGACTTTCCTCTGTTAATCCTTGACGTCTGCCTGATAACAGGGTCGTTGCACGGAGAAAAGGACCTCTCAACAACCATGCTTGCTGTGTTGGACAGAATTTGAATTGGGCAACATCTGCTGTGCATATTTCCCTTGGGCGTTGTTTCAGAGGAACCATTCATGGCCTCATTGATCCCTGGCAGAACCTTGCGGCGCAGATAAGGTTCTAGCACCAAAACAACACAAAGCTTATCTTAGAGGATTTGACCATTGCACCGGCAAATTCTGTCAAGTTCGGACTCTCTTTTTCCAGCATCAACACCCGTTGCATTACTCAGAAGCAGGTCATTTTCCTCAAGTTTTGCAATTTCCAGGAAAGAGAAGCTCAGATGTGACAAGGTGAAAGTTGCATCAACTTGCAACCCGTTAGCTCAATCAGACGCTGACCTTTCTTGACCGACTCCTTGGAATCAACTTCTTGGTGCTTACGGCTTTTTCACTCTTTCAAAGTTCAGCGTAAAACAGGATTCCAAGTAGTATGAGATCAGGGTCAGTCAGACGTGGGGATTGGGGAAAGATTCCCCCAACTAGATGGGGGAGCTTTGAAGCTTGACTGCAGTGATACGATCATTCACAAGGTTTGGGTCACGAACCCACTAGGCAACCAGACGTAAAGCATGCATAAAACATGTCGACCTCAACATTGTAGCGTAGAAAATGTTGAGAACCCTTCTCGTCTTCAGCATGTGGAGAGAGCTGTATCAGTGAGAGTAACCGAGAAGCTCGTGGGTTGGCCACGACCATCACAAATTGTCATTTTCAACGTCGACAATGGCTGCTGAGTCAGTTTTCTCCGCGAAAATGACAGCGACGAGATAGGTGTGACTGGCGGGTCTTTGTCCAATGTCCACTTGAATGCCATTCCTATGGAAATCCGATGGTTAAACCAAACATGCATACGTTTCCCCCCCCCACACACACACGTAGACGTACTACAAGCATAGATATGTATGTAGGAAAGTGCAGGAAAGCGTATGACAGCATGTTGATGGTTTTTTCCCCTCGCAGTAACTTACACATTTCTCTACCAGGAACAAGTAGAAGGCAAGCAGTGGGGCAAGCCAGGACCCGGTGGCACCTACTGGCGAGGAAGCGCTGTAACTGGCCAAGGATTCTTCGATAAAATGGTAAAGACGTGAAAAACCAGAGGCCCGATTCTCTCGCATGCGCGCACGCGCGCACACACACACCTACCCTAGCACGCACACACATACGGCGCAGTTTATTCTCTCCATTTGTTTTCTCAAGTTCCGCACAGAGGGGCACAAACGTGTACTCATTTCACGGGAGGACGAACAAGGGCTGTACTGAGGACACAGACGGCCTTTTGTCTTTTGCCTCCCTGCCCCCCTTCCCCTCCTCGAAGATTCCCACTTATGGTGTTCCTGCAGCAACGTCTTTTTTTCTCCTCTGGCGCACACACCAGGAACACTTGGGGCTATGTAGGCAGCCTGTGAATAATACTTTTTTTTGTACTACGTCCTGAGCTTCTGTGAGCTGTCTGACTGGGTCTGGTCCTACGCACGAACTAACGTTCATCCATCAAATTCTTTGAGTGTCATTTTAAAGCTAACATCCCCTTCCCCCCCTTCCTACAGATTCTTAAAGGCTTCGCATGGACCAGGACAGTAACACGTTTTCACCATCTCGCACCCTCACTTGTACAGCAGGGATGGGATCTTTCGTCCGCAACAACCACAATGCAGATGAGGTCTCGAGGCCAAGATGGGCCTTTCTTCAGGCCCGTCCTCGTGCTTTTGGGCTGTCCAGTCTGATTTCCATTAAGATCTCGTATGAAGCTGCTCGTGTACGTCAGGCGCGTCACAATAGGGTCGCCCATGCCAATACATGCGTGGAACTCTATCCAGGCCGCACACAAGGAGGTGCCTCATTAGCCCTTTGAGTCCATAGAAGTCAGAGCAGCACTGTTCGACCCAGACTCTTGGACGTGAATACTGGTTTTTCAAATGTATCGTGTTCGTATTACAGTAGGTATTTTTAAAGCATTCAGCTTTTTCACCCACTTCTGCTCCGCTGGTTCGCTCTATGTCCATGGGCAAGTTTCTGCGGCCAAATTAGTGGTGCAAGTGTGGTGAGAAAGCGATGTATATTAACATCACAATAGTTCCTATATCGCAACTACTGAAAACGGCTCTTTTCGGAGACAAAAAAAATGGACTTTCGAGTAACTTTCGCCAATTTGCACGTGTTGGAAATTGGCAAAAGAACAGCTGAAAAAACGGCGGAAAAAAGCTCAGAATGATCGTAGAAGGCAATTTTCTCGTAGATATCATCAGGTCACCAACACAAAATCCTGTGGAAAGAGTGATAAACCGTGGCCATTTTGAGCACGAATTTACATCAAATTTGGTGGACGAGTATGCAAACGAGAGAGAGAGAGAAATCAGTGGAATCCGGGCTACAGAAGTGAGTGAAGAAACTTGATACTTTTTGTGGCTCAGCTTAAAAGAGCCTGCATTATTCACGCAATTTTTCAGGCCCGCGTGAGTGAGTCCGCCGGAACTCACAGTTTGCCGTACCTGAGCAAGACAAAAGTCCCCAGCTCGTGATGCTTTCGAAGAGACGCAGAGACTTTCTCCCCTAAGCCCCTATCTTTTGACGAAAGAAAACTGTGCTTATCATAGGTTTTAGCGCTGGAGCCTCCCCGATTTGACAAATGACGCTTGTCTCTCTCTGGCTCTGTGTGCTTGCGCGCGCACATCTCGAGCTTTCTCCATCCCCCCTGCATTTGGATCCCCCCCTCTGCTGTCATCATCGCCTACGCATTCCATGAGTCAAAGTAAAATCTACCCCATATTAATATTCGGAGAGCCGCGCAATGCGCGTAGTGCATGCATAGACACCACTCTTACTTTAAATACGTCTGGCCGAGGAATTCGTTTACTTAGTGACTCCGGCGCATAAACCATGATGGAGCCTCTGGCTTCATCCCCCTCCCAAAGATAAATGAATTTGGAAGGGAGAGGCGAGAGACCGTGAGAAATCATGGAGAGAAAGAGAGAGATAATGATAATGGCACCAACGATGATGGTAATGATGATGACGACGACGACGACAGCAGTTTGTTTCTGCTCTTTTTTTTCTTCTGCTTCCTCTTTGCTCTCGTCCATGCGATTTAATCTGCTAGAGCTTCATTCTGATCGTCTTTCCATGGAGATGAATAGAGAATGGTTTCTGCTGCTCTCCAGTGAAATGAAGATTGTGGCTGGATGGAAATGGGTCCGCTATCGCCGCACTGGCTTGCACTGAATGCATAGCAAAGCATTGCCAGCATTCTTGTGGGCCTGCGTACGTATCTCGGTGGATGCAAAGGCATCCATCAAGTCACTCACATCGGCGCCCTCTTTCTCTTTTCCGAGACTCTTTGGACTCTTTTATCATCATAACCCGGGAAAATTGCGCGCTTAATACGTCGCGAGTAACCATGCGTCCGTACAGCTGGTGGTTCCTGCTTGAACAAAGTTTTTCTATTGTTGTTGTTCATGTGCACGCGTACACTTTGTTGATTGAGTTAGACGGTCTAATGGTGCTTCAAGGGAGAGGAAGGACTAGCTCATGAGAACCTAACTGACCTCGACTAACTAACCTAGTAGGAAAATAAATTAACCCTGTGCCATCCAGAACGAGTAGGCCTAACTCGAAAGCATCAAGCCGTGCACAGGGTGCGCCATGAATGTCGATCAGGAGGCGACGGAAATGATCGTTGCCTTTGAGCACAAGAGCCAGGATTATGCCACCGGTGCCATTAGCACGGTGCTCGACGTAGTCGCCCTGCGCAGCCACGATAATAGCCTTTAAACATGGACGAAAACGAGAGCAACCTTTGTGTGCATCTAAGTCGTGCAGCGCCTCTTCAACGCGCTGGTGCAAGGTCACCATAGAGACCTTGAGCACATTACATGCACGCGACGTCTGCCACACGGTCCTAGATTGAGTAGTCCAGTGGGTTTAGGTGGGGACTTGAAGGAGGTCGCGAGTCTTTCCCATCACCATTTTTGGGCGCAAAAATGCCAGAATTTTTGCGCTAGTTCGCGTTGCTGCACCATCTTGTCGGAAAGTCCATGATCCTGGTGAATTGTTGGCATCGATCCATGGTCGTAATTCTTCCCGCAGAAGCTGTTGATGGGCTGCGCCACTCACTTTTATGCCGGCATCTACCAAAAATTGCAATGCTGCCCTCTCACAAGAGACATCACTGCGGGATCCCTCCGGTGCAGTGCACCATTGCTGAGGTTCTCTGTTGCAGTTTTCGCCTCACTTTGGCGCTGCATAATCCAGTCATTGTGCAGGCTTGGATATAGTGACAAGGTAGAGAATTTCTCATCAGAGAAAAGCTTGCCTGTTTGAGCCAATGCGAAAGCTTTTTTGCTCGATTTTGCCCTCGTCCTGGAGGTGTGTTGACGTGGACGTGTCCTCGCATGACTGCCATTCTGGAGGTCGTCACTTAATACCATGTTGAAGTCTGACCAACGCATGAATGGACTGTCTTTGCGCATTCTCCACACTTTGGCATTCATGACCCAGTAGGCGTGGCACCTGCACGAGGTTGTTGCGGATGCACGCTCCCCTTTCAGCACCTTGGTTCAAACTTTGCACTCCAAATTGTTGAAAAACTTGTGCCAGTCAGCTGGTGAATGTGGACGGGAGGTTTGCATCGGCACAGAAGATATCGTTTAGTGCGCTGCTCCATGGGGGGGAAGTTGCCGGAATCTGTGGGCTTGACTGGCCATGAAGTAGCTGACAGTGTTAAGGGACTTTTTGTTGCAGGTGACAACTTTAGGACGCAAATTTTGAACCGATCGACATTTGCAGCGCACCCTGTACAGTACAGTAAACACCTGGGTGCCAACTACGAGTGGACAAACTTTCCTAGGAGTCAAGTCGAGTTAATTAAGACCAGCTCCTGGTGGAATCGACTCAGACACGATTCATTTGACTCGAGTTGAAAAAGTGCTAAAATCCGGCAAAGTAACGGGTGCAAATTACAATAGACGATGGATGGCTGTGGTAACCGGACTTCAGCACGCAAAACAGCTGCAATCCCAATCCTTTTGGCCCCCATCTTGGAAACTATTTCAGCTAACATGTTGACTGCTTCGGTAAGACGGAATTCAGGCCTAACCTGGCATGTTGCAATAGTCATTGCGGAAAGTTGTTTTTTTTTTTTAAAAAAAAAAAAGCGTCTGGAAAGGGTTTAAAGACGTTCGGCGCAACCGCTGGGCGCCTTGACGAGTCAAAATCCCCCCGAGAGGATAATTTGGTGGCGAGTGACGTGAAATCCGCCTTGATGGCAACTCGTACCCGCCACCAATGCATGGTGTGTTATTACTTGATGCTGCATTGAGTTATAGGCAGGCCAGAACTGCCACAAAGACGTGGCGCTCGTATCAAGCTATGAACATAGTTATGAGAGCACTCCAAACACCACTTGACACTGGGCATCAGTCATCCTAAAGCTGCTAGTATGAGGCGGACAAGAGACAGATGTACATCCATTCAGGGGTCTACACGAATGTTCCAGGATGGAGTTTCCAAGTTTTAGTCGTTAATCTCTTTCCTCATGCGTGCACCTACTACTCCCATTTAATTCCTCTAGCAGATTCTCCATAGTGCTAGTACGAACCGCGCCTTCAGTACACAAAATGACTTCATGAGTGCCCATGACAAGAGAAAAGAGCAGCGGTCAAGTCACTCAGCCCCTCTTTTTTTGTCCGTGGTACCACCTAAGTAAGACGAAGACTTAAAAGACGTGCGAAGGCAAGAACAAGTATTAAGATTGATGTCTGCTTTTACTAGTATTTCTCCCTCTTCCTCTTCACTTTCACTGTGAGTTTGCGCGCCTCTCCATCAATGCCTCCTCTGTGTGTATGCATCACACCGGAGTTGCTGCCGTTGCCGCTGTTGTTGCCCCCGTTGCCCTTCATGCCGAGCTGAAAGTGAGCGAGGAAACAAGCAGATGATGAGTCTGAGCTTGTCCTTTAATGCACTTCTTTGCGACATCTGGCTACGACTTCCTGCTTTCCTTTGAGGAGGTTTTGCAAGCCTTGTGCATCTACGACGAGCAACTCGAACAAATTAACAGGCTCCGTGAGTCAGGCTCGACTCACTATTCATTTCTCTTACCTCGCTACAGGGTGTGCAGAAGTAGTATTTGGGTAAGACTGTAGGCATACAGTGACTACGACTGTATTGGCACATACGAGTTAAGTCTAACTAGATCATTGCAATGATGACGGTCAATCATTGTGGAACGTCCAACCCCCCAACAATGGTACTTTTGCGCACAATGCGCAGTCTATTCTCAAGAAGACTCAGTCGGCAAAACAGGCATACAAAATTCAAGGGATTTATACGATGGAAATTCCTCTGCCAATTGAAAATTCAGTCAGCAGCAAAATCTGGCAAAAATCTAAGTATTTTCGTTCTAGTTGAAGTTAGTTGCTAGTGCATCGGTCTGATTTCATGGCTTCCAATGAGTTCTCACCACGGTCATCTGTTTATGAACCGAGAGCTGGTGTCAACCCCGATCCGTCTCATGATTGCAGACACCCTGTAGTAGGAGGTAGAGGGAAAGGTCATTAGTTAAAGATCGGCCTTGCCACTCTGCTGGATGAAAATGGAAATGCGAGCATTCTTGCATAGCCAGATTCGAATACATCCAGGGCGACGATTCCTCTGCTATTTCTTGAGCTCGACGTCACCCGAAATACCTGAGTAGTGGATGACGGATGGTCCGGGATAAAGGTCGCTTGTAGCAGCTGTGCTAGATGGTCTCTGGTCACGGTTGTCCCCTCTTCTTTGTCACAGCACCGGAGTTGGACATGACAAATTTAGCTTTTTGCTTCTCCTCTTTCTCTCTTGCTTTCCGGCCGTATCATGATACATTAGCTGCTCCTTTTTTTGTTTCACTTTTTTACCTCGACATTTCAATTCTTCAGGAGCCTTTCTGATGATGATTTCTCGTTTTCATTTCCCGCCTCGTTTTTATCCCCCCTCAAAGGTTCCCCATCTGGGATTTGTTCTGGTGGTGATTTTTCTTCGTCTCTCTCTCTCTCTCTCTCTCAGGGAGTTTCTCATAAATTATCTTTTAGGGCTGGTGCGATTCTGCAGACCCCCGCAAGCGTCAGTTCGACGTGCGCCACCACGAGGCCGAAGACATGAAGAAGGAGATGGAGGAGGTCAGGCACAGGAAGGACCAGCAGCACCAGGAGAGCGTCAGCGCTGTAAGACCAGACTCGTAGTAGCATACGGCGTCAACTTCTGTGGGTGTGCGGAGTTGTCCCACTTGTACAATGTGCTGGCCTCGATCCCATCAGAGGACAGGGTCTGACGTGGCCCTTTTCCTGCCAGCAAACGCGCACATATTATTGTTGTTTTGGTTGGTGTGGGTCCTCCTTCCCAGTCCCGACCTCTACTTCCTCTCCTGCTGCATCTTTCATAAGCTCTTGAAGTAATTTACGACTGTACGAAACTCTTCCTCTGTGACACAAAGTGCTTTATATACTTCTGCTGCTCTATTAATTAGGCTTGCCCTTTTTCCACTGTACTATGCCTTCTTTTTTTCTTTTCTTTCCTTCTTTCTCTGCATTTGTCAGGTGGGCGTTGAACTCGTTCCTCTCTTGAAGGAGAAGCCGACCGGCAAGCCCAGGAAGGACCCGAGCACAGGATACCTCATGAACCACTCTCTGCCGTCGACGGACGTCACCAAGATCGGCGACCCCAAGAGGTACGTATGAAGCGAGGTCTCGCCCTTCAAGGTGCGGCATCTCCCACCAAAATGGTCACTCAGCGCTTAAGTGCTTTCTTTCTGTCTGTCTGTCCGCCCAAAGTCCCTCCCTCTCTGTGCTCATCACGTTATACTTCTCGCCGCAGAGCCGAGGTGCTGTATTCTGCCAGGAACCCGGAGGAGCGGAAGCAGTACTACGACACGCTGAACAGCCAGATTCAGAGCAGGTCGGAGGAGATGCAGCGAAATAAGCGCAATGAGGAGGAAGAGCAGGTAAGGAGAGGACGTGGCGGAGAGAAAAGGTCCTGACGGCTGACGCCCACTTGCAGGCACGCCACTTCCAGTCGTGGGAGACCTTCTGGGGCAGACCCGGCTACGGCGCCCCTAGAGAGGGCAGGACCCAGAAGGAGAACCTTATGAAGATCCTCCACTACCCAGACAAGGTGAATGGGTGATAAAGTGCGTTAATTTTTGATCTCTCGCTCCTTTATCTCCTATTTCACCCCAGGCGCCAAATCACGTCGAGCTCATAACTTTGGAGCGCTTGCCGACCAAGTGAAGCCTTGTCCATAGGCTTTACCTTACTCCCAATCCTTGCAAAAGTAAATTAGGCGAAAGGAGAAGAGAAGTCCTTGGGGAAGATACCGCTCTCCTCAGCCTGCCAAAGTATCCCCCAAAGTGACATCAGATTCTGCTGCCTCAGAGAGACCCCTCTAGCAAAATCTCCCCGTTTCTCCGCCGCCTCCAAGCGCAGTTCGGAAAAGCAGAGGAGCGAGCAAGCACAAATTTTGCAACAGTTAGCATCACCGGCGGTGTAGCCTCTGGCAACAGGAGCAGCTTTTAACCTCTTCCAGTTTGGAGAGGCTTCTCTCCATCTTTTCTGACGCATCATCCCTATAATTTTGGCTTTCCGCACGCCACGTGAGCGGGGTATCATCACCCACCCACCCACCCACCCTTTTCATTGCCCGACATACACACGTCGTCCTTGAGTTCGACATCCACTTTACGGAGCACACAAGTAGCAATGCTCACATGTCTATAGGCCATGCACAACATGTACTGTGCACACGTATGATATTGAAAAAACATGATTTTTTTTTCAATAAAATGACTAAAAATGAAGTCTTGCGCAGTCACAGTCATTCCTTGCCTTTGTAGCACTCGTCAGATATGCAGTGTCGTTGCCTCAGAAGGTGTTGCTTCAATGCTATTTCCATCTAGGCTATCCGCTTGTGATAGCAGCTTCATCTTGGGCAGCAGCGTAGTCTGCCTTCCGCAGCTCCCTAATCCAATCTGCCGCATAAATCCCACTCCCGGGGGAAATAAACTTATGAGGCAAACTCATTTCGAAGTGAACTCTACATTACTGGATAAAAGATAAGTGTCTTGTCAACCAACAAGTCCTCGATGCACCACCCAGTCGTGCCCTTCACATTGGCCAGGAGAGACATCTTCAGTCACAGCACCTTGGTCCTGATATCCTCCTCATGTCTGCTCACAAACGCTTCTTTTTCCAATCATTTTGTTTTTACAGGGTCTTTGCATTTTCTCATGCATGGGGGGAAGGGGGTGATGTTCCCCCCCCCTCCCCCCAAAAAAGTTCTCTCTTTCTCCTGTTGTGGTGCAGACAATTCATTCTGGTGGGCTTCTCATTCTTGTCTATTTTTGGCAGGAGATCGACAGCGGAAAGCTGGCGGAAGGAAGAAAAGATAGAAGGAAGGAAGACCAAGTTTAAAACTTTTCAGCCCAAGACCCCATCCTCTCGGGTATTTTTTGCCATCTTTTGCTGGGGCTTTCTTGTAGGTCAGAGAAGGCAGCGGAAAGCGCTGAAAAGCGCTGAAAAGCAAAATCTTTGTAAGTTAATCGACAACTCTCGCTTGAGAAGAAACGCCCTTAAGACTCGAGATTTGAAACTTTCCAGTAGCACTTTCCAACAGGGGAGGGGGGAGGAATTTTTCTGACGGACAAGTTGACAGTCAATTTGCCTAATCGGTTATACATTACAGCAGTAGGCGAGTGTACTGTACGTAGTACTGTACGAATTTGTCAGCGACCCTGTACTGCCATCTATACTCATGCGGTGCTTGTACTGACGTTCCCCTTGTGTACTCTCTCTCTCTCTCTCTGTCTTCCTCCTCTGCAAACACTGGAGAAGCTTCACGCTTCAAATGTCAGCGCCTCTCCTCACTGATCATCCCAACAATCTCTTCCACAATATCTCTCCTCAACTTCTCCAAATCGTCCTTGGACACTCCATCATCTCTCCTGGACCTCTTTACGCACTCCGCGTCACCAGACTCGAGGAAACGGTTGACCAGTTTTATCAGTAGTCTGGCCTGCTCTATTCTCTGCGTGTAGGAGGAGCTGTCGTGCTTGCAAGAGTGGTTGTCCCCGTCGCTCGTCTTCCCTCTCCGCAGGACATCACGGATCAGTGCCTTGATTCGCTTCCAGCCGAAGTAGAGCGAGTAGAAGATTATCCAGAACACGACAAGCAGGTTAAACGGCGGAGGCAGCATCGAGGTCACGTCGAAAAATTCCATCCAGATCGAGCTACGCGTGAACTTCCAGTACAGTTCCTTCTGACTCTCCACCCGCTGCACCGTTGAGTTCATGGTGGCTATGAGCAGGTTGAGGAAGATGATGCACGCTACGATTTGGAAACTTGCGTACATGACCGCTACCACGAGCCCCTGAACGGTCTCGGAGTCAAGCTCTGGTGAAGGTCCAGGGTTGAGGATCGACCAGAACAACATAGCTGCCAGGTCACTAAAGCCGAGAGAATACTCGTAGTATAGGGTCTGGTCGTCCGTGTAGTTCACGGGAGGAGTGGTGTTGAGTGCCATCACCTCTGGGGCGTAAACTTCGCTGGAGGTGATGTAAAAGAAGGCGCTGGAGAAGCTCAAGACAAAAAGCAGGTACAGGATAAACATGGTGCTGACGTCCAACACGACCCGGCTCACGTTGATCACGATGGGTCCGAAGCGATCGTGTAGTTGCAGCCACCAACTGAGTCGCCCCAAGCTCAGGTTCGCGGCAAAGGCAAACATGCAAGTGCCGATGGAGTCAAGGGTCTCTCGGGTGCTGAGGTACTCGTTCGGACAAACGAGTGTATTATTCGGATTGTCCCTGATGCAAGGAAACTTGAGCACCATGACGAAGCGTATCATGAGGGCGGAGAAGAGCATGATGTGGGACACCAAGTTCATGGTTCGCCAATAGGTGAAAAAGTCTTTAGCTGATCTGTGATGAATCAGGGTGGTGAGAGTTAGAACGTGAATATACGTAGCAACGTAGCATTTTTTTGGTACAGTACGTAGTTCGTCACCTCATTACGGAGATATTTACGAAGTCCTCCCAAAGCATGCTGAAGGTGAATGCTGACAGACAAACGTGGTACCAGGCGAAGCCTTCGCTATGTTCAGTCAAGTTCACCGACAGGGGCCTCAACATAACCAACAAGACCAAGGCGAGGTACACGAGGTAGTAGCCGCTCATGACAATGAACCTGTGCACAGGAATGTCGAAGTTGACCCTCGTCCTGCAGCAAAAGTTGAGATACCTGAAAGACGAGATATGACTATGATGCGCTTTACGTCTGCCTCTCTCCTTCAAATCTAATAAAAATGATAAAAGAAACAAAACAAAGGTAAACTTCTTTCTCTCTGCCGTGTGAAACATGACAGTACTGGATGTTGGTCCACCAAGAAGCAGACGAATCCTTATTGGACTTTTGGCTCATGCAAATATGTTCTTGAATGCATGTATTTTTGTAGGAGGGTCATACTGTGCTACGCTCTGTCCTACCTGTAAAAGATACTTTTGAATCGTCCGGTGTCCGGTTTTACTTCAGGCACTTCTCCCCCTCTCATGAACACCATGTCTCTGCCGGTGGCAACAAAGACCACTGAGATGGAGTAGAATGGTGCTAGCAGACACTGAAACATTTCTTTGAGCACATCGACGGAACAAATAAAATAAGCATGTTCTTTTTTTTGTTTTTGCACCTGCAGGAGGGAGTAGATCAGCTTGAAAAGGCCCGTTCTCTCGCACCAGCCGCTCCAGCCGACCCACTCCTTTCGCATGAACTGCTGGCAGAAGATGTGCGCCGCGAACTCCTTGTGGTTGTGTTCCATGGCCAGTTTGAGTCTTGGGTAGCGCAAGTACCTCGTCTGACGGAAGTACTTGTTAGAGGCCACGGACTCCTCCAGCAGCACAGTCACCTCCCTCGAGTTGGCGCACTGACCCAACAGCGCCGCCGCCAAATGGCGCGCATTGGCGCTAACTTGCTCGCATTCCTCACGATATTCTGCCATCAAAGAGGCACACGTCAGTGTTACATCCATGATGTCCCTCGCACTGTGAAGCTCATGTAATGTATGCTCTACGCATATAAAGTTGGGTAGGGTTGGCTACGAAGTCATTCTCACACCTGGATACCGCGAGGCCAAGTCGCGAGACGCAGACGCGAGGTCAAAGCACCTGTAGACGGGGTCGTTGCACTCCAGATGCCTCGTGCAGTCGGGGTGCGGGTGGTACTTTTCTCCAGCGGCCGGACAGAAGTGGAATGTCTCCGCGCTGGTCTCGTAAAACATCATGTCGTTGAGGCCAAGACGTCGGCGCCGGGAAGTGGAACCCGAATCGTTTTGCATCGAGCTGAAACTACAAAAGCTGGCGCTGTGGGGATGGCATAGAAAGCGTCTCTTCCCAGCTGATCCCAGTTCCTCTCCTCTGGCTACGAAGGAAACACGCACAGCACCGTTCCGGAGCGCGAAGACGCGCTCGTGTGCATTAAACAGGAGTCAGAGGAATGCATGCAATAACCACTTTTCAGTCGGGGTGTTTTCATCGACTATAATGGACTAGAGAAAAGAGAAAAAGCTGCCATTTGCATAATAGCCCGTTTGCAGCAATGATCATAAATGCTGACAACAAATTGCTGCATGTAGAAACTCACTCCTTAGATGGCGTGAGTGCTCCACATGTAGGCTCCGTACTGAGTGGCTCTACGTAAATGAACACCTTCTTCTTCCAGCTGTACCAAACAAACGGGTATGTGAGTACGTATGCGTTGGTGCTCATGTATGGGCAACGTGTAAGTGGGAGGAGTCAGTGTCACATTGGTCCTGTACACATGTCACAGTCAGTCGAGCGGGACTCGAATAAGCGGGACTAGGATTAGCGGGATTTTCAAGGGATTTTGGTGCACCGTTAGGTGCGGAATGAAGTAACCCCCCCAAGATAAGGTACCAGGGGCACTTTATTTGGCACTCAGTGCTGAGTAGGATACCCGGGTACTCTAATAGGATTAGGTCTCTGTACATTAGGGGGGTGGATGAAGGCAATGGTAGAAAAGTCCTTTGGAATCTCAACATTGCAAGCCAGTCGGATGCAGGAGCAACGTTGGTTTGCGAAACTTGAAAGCTTGTGAAATCGGTAGAGAACACGGAACAGATCCAGCGTAAAGGAAGAAGTGAGAAAGGCCCTCTTTTTCGGGTTCAATGACAAAGTTGCCTGAGGTGGTCGACTTGATGCGGGCTTAGAGAAAGAAAAGGTGTCAGCTCTAGCAGCAAGAAGAAGTATCTCCTTCATTCCTTGTTCCGGTTGGCGGAAAGTCAGGTACAATGTCATTTTCAGAGAAGGGCACAGCACAGACTTTGGACTTACTGAGATCAATCTACCAACATTCTTCCCTCCATTCTTGACTACTTCAGTGCTGAGGACATGTTGAACAAAGACGACTCAGGTCGCGGTTTGGCCGATCATGGATATTGTGAGAGGGAGACAACTGAGCAACAGAAGGAAAGCTATATATGTAGCGGCTCAGTGTGCTTTTGTGTATGTCTCTCAGGAACCGGGAAAAGGCCCCTATTGATTGTGCGCGAGAGTAATCACCCAAGATGCCTCCCCCGGGATCTAAGCAAGTTGCTGGCAGACTGCGCCTCGAGTGCAAACTCTGGGATGTTGTATACCACCTCTACAAAGTGGATTGCTGATTGGGACCTCAACATAAAGTTGCAGAGAACAAAAATTGTCTCTCCTTGGCCTGCAACTGCAGCAGCGAGAAACTCCAGGACTCCATATCCGTCCTTCTGAATTTGATTGTCCATCGATCAACCAATAGATATCGGAGTGATCAAGAATTGGAAAGGCCACTAAGGGAGCCCACTTACCCCGCAGTTCTGGCCACCCAAAACACCAATGGCAAGATCTCTGCTACTGTAAGACTTGCGTATGTCGTCTCTGCTGACACCGTATCGTCTTATGCGTGCATTCTGATTAATTCGATACCTATAGCCTGATGCATCTTCCACCCGCCTACATCGTCCATACCTTGCCTGCCCCAGGTGGAAGATACGAGCGGGTCCTAAATCATTACCGAGGTTCAGCTTTTTACCGACAAAAAAAGGTTATGGTAATTATCTTCCATAGTTTTTAGTTTCCCTTTTTAGGAGTTCTGCATCTTGCCCATACTGTACCTGGAGTAGCGGCATGCCTGATAGCAGGGTTTTGTTTTTGTTTTTTGTTTGTTTTTTTTAAAAAAAGGGAGATTTTTCATCACAGGGCTCTTAGGGACTTTAGAAAAGAAGAAAATAACAACGAGATCACGGCTTTGGAAGATTAGGATAAACCAGAGGGCCAAAGCTCGACAACCTCAGGGATGTGAAGATTCCATAGAATTTGAAAATTTTGCTTTCATGGACGACGAATTGGCGATGGTGATAGACCTTTCCAGCGCTGAACTCTGGCAAGATCCTTCTGAAGACCAGGCTGAACTGGACACTGTTAGTGGTGACGAGGAACTGCATGTCCAATAAAAAGAGAGAAGACTCAACTGTTCAATTATCCTCGCAGTGTTACCCATGAGACCAGTATGATAAGTCCAACCTAAAGTGATGATGCCACCTATCGGAGGTCCATTCCACATATACCATATGTCCGTGGAAGAATACCACGTTAATAAAAAGAAATCTTTGCTCACGTTTGATCTCCAGAAGAAGAGTTGGGAAGCCCCTTCAGTCTCTGGGGACACTCGCACACGTCTACGGGGATCTTGTCGTCCAGGTCCCTGGCCTCTGCCAATACAGAGTAGCAGGCCAGCACGTATGAGGCCTTGGCCATGAGGTTCAACACGAACAGCTCTCGGATGTCGTCGCCCTGGTCGAAGTTGCTGCCGCCTCCCCCGACAGCCAAGAATGCAGTCTCCGCCAGATCTCGCCATTCGGCAAAGGACTGCTGCAACTGCTGCTGCTCCTGCTGACGTCCCGACTCAAGGAAAGTGGTCTTCAGTCGATATCCGCGCTCCACCAAAGCCTTGACAGCGGCATAGTCATCCAGGAGGCAAGCGCGCAACAGCGAGGGATGATTCAGCGGCACCTGGCGCAGTTTCGACGGTGACGAGTCATGCGCCAGTCCCAGGAGTTCTTTCAACGCCACGACCCTGCCGCCGTCAATGGCGTGCGTGAACATCCTCCTGAAGACGACGTTCCAAATGTCACGCCCTTTTAAGCGGCCTTCTCCGACCATCTTTTCCACGAAGCTCAACAAAGCGGCGAATCTGGACGTGCTGGGCCTGCCGGAGTTCCTGTCCAGGCACGCCAAGAAGCACTCGGCGGCAAAGTCGTCGTCATTCTCGGAAAGAAGCAGAACTAACTCATCAGTGAAAGCAGGTTCCACCAAGCTATCGTCGCCGTGGCAAGAGAGAGCGCACAAGACCGACACCTGTGCCATGGAAAACTTCTTCCACTCCTGTTGCGCAGCAGCGATGGCAGCCGCCCGTTGGCGAAGGTCAGCAGGATGCGTCTGGTGGGCCAAGTGGGGCGATGGAGAAGAGCCTCGTGGAGGCTCTTTCTTGCTGTTGTCGTTCATTCTCTGAGCTGTCTGATCCTATGAGCCGATTGCCGAAGTCACGACAACGACGGACAATCTGCATTTCTCTGAAAGCCTCGAAGAAGAGAGCGATTTTGTACGCGTCAGCGCCCTGAGCGGATTTATCACTTGAGACTGTGCAAATTGACAGAGTACAAGATAATGTATGCTGACGATGCTTGCAAGTTTATTCTGCATCTGTTATCTTGAACGTCCTTTGACTGGAGGTACAACCTACATACGTTGCCAACTGTTTGTCACTTGATCGGCACTCCTTTGGCGGTAAATGTACATGAGTGCTGGGGGTTGTTGCGTGCTTTTTCCTGCCTTTTGTGGCTCTATGAGCCTTAATGACTGCATCGTTTGGAGATCGACGTGCACATAAACGACGGGAGCCCCACTTTCTTTTAGGGGGTCCTTGAGTTATCTTATTTCATACAATGAGTTGTCTGGCCACACGCCAACTGCAGCAGGTTAGCACCAGGGCTTTCTCGGCTTACAGTAAGTGCTTGCACCGGTCTCTCCAACTTTTTCGTCCACAATGTAAGAAACGTCTACAAAAGTTATTGGATGGGTGCAATCCCAGAGGGAATTTGCGCGCTAATACGAGGAAGACGAAGAAAACCTTTGACCCACAAGGCCGACCAAGACCCGGGGGCGAGGAGAGATCATTTTCCTCATTTCAAAATAGGCCTTTTTGCCCAACGTCGTCGCGGCTCTTTGGATTGACTTTTTTATTCTGCGGGAGCAAACTGATGTTGGAAGAAGAAGACGCTGGGCGTCCTTGTGAGCACCCAGAGAGGCAGGGAAGGCTCTGGGAAGGATTTTGATTTTTCTCCTACTTCCTCCTCTAAGGCCAAAGCAAATATTTCCTTCCTTCCCCTTCTGCTGCCACTGTTAGCTGAGGAGTTTGAAGGCCAGCAAACACACATACTACACAACGCCCAAGCTTGGCAAAGCAGCTCTTGCCACTCTGATGAATGAGCCATTTTACCATTTCCATTTTTCGGTATTGCCAGGGGGAGACAGAGTAAAAGTGTCTTGTGGGATTTATTCTTCATCTCGTACTCCAGGAATTATTCTGATGGAAGTGTGCGCAGGCGCTTGACCAGCCTGTCCACGACTTTCATCATTCACATTGTGCTTATGTCGCACATGTACGTGTAGCCTAAAATATAGATGCACGTGTATGTGCCGAGGCTTCGCCCAGGCAGAGTCATGTCTGATCAATGTCACAATCTTCCCTAGGCAAAGCTCCAGTATGTACGCATGGGGATGTACGTACATACAGCAGAGATGTTCTGCAGGATGTGACCGATACTTTTGCGCAGCACTCAGCAAGCGTCGACAGCATTGTCACACACAGGCTAAGGACGTTGTTGATTGGATCTGCCACTCATTAGCTAAGCAATCAGCCAGATCATTCATGGGGCCAGCCAATGTAGCGCCAGAGATGTGCTATATCTGGTATGCATATATACGCCTATTATTAAGAGCGTGCTCTGTGTAACACATTCGACGCCACAGCGGGAATCTCTCCTTCCACACCGATATTGGGAACATTCTCATTCCCATAATGGATGATCGAGGATCAGTAGGAAGAGACTTCTACATGTTATCGGTTCTCTCACTCGCTCTCCAGAGTGCCAAGTTGGATATTTAGATTTGCCTGTGTCGTCTCCTTCTGGAAGGACGTTCACAACTTCCGGAGCTCGGGAATAGTCATTTTGGCCTCTACTATCGACTTCCGAACGATCGGAGGTCGTCGAGGCGCCCCCGTCCCCGCTGCCTGGGCAAACAGGATAATTCGACTAGCTTTTCTCCTGCTCCAGCTTACTTGTGTGCTCATAGTTGTTTTCCTTGCAGCCAAGATTAATGACTTTGACCACTCCCATTCTTCCTTTATTGGGTCCTACAGCTTCCCAGGCCTTCCTGGTCCTTCTCTAGGAGCCTCTGTCCGCCTTCCCCGACGAAGATGGACCCGACCACGATGTCACTTCCTTCCAGGGACGAAGAAGAGAGGTGCAAAATATGGTAACTGTCCCGTCTGCTCGTCGGAAGTGACCTCGAGGAGTCCCGCCCTGGGGGAAACGTCCGCATACAAACGGTCCTCCGTACTGGAGACAACGTACCGACCGTTTAGAGTTGTCGAAAGGTCCTCCGGACTCCCTGCGTCAAGCCTTTCCATCTTGTGCCGACGGACGCAACGTCAATTTAGAAATTACTACGCAAACTTTGGCGCCAGCAAAGATCTGATTGCACACATCCGAAGTCGACTGCAACGCCCAACCCGACGGGTGGGGGCCTCTCAGGCACCAAAGTTGCACAACGACCGGGTGTTTGTTCTTCCCGCCATCGTCCTTTTCTTCTCCGGCCATAATAAGACCGCCGAGGGTTTTTTTTTCACATACGCACCTAGGCTGGCATCTTCTTATGTGGTGAATGGCGCTGACGTGCAACCAACGTGTGATTAATGTTGTTGTTGCTTTCTCTTCGGGCATCTTGCTCTCTCTCCAGCTCGCTCACTCCATCGCTTGATTGGCTGGGTCCTTCTTCTTCACGTCGGTCCCGGAAAGAAGAACCACATGGGAGCAAATAAGGAGACAACATCGGGGTCGTTATGCTTACAAAAGAATTTATTATCCCTTGCGAAAAAACATCGAGATGTCGCTTTTGGCAATCGGTGTAGTACACTACAAGTATGTATCACAGTGCATCGTCGTATTATAGTATATACTTAATGTTGTTATGCATGTATGTACGTACGCACGAACTGTATGTACCGAGGAAAACATATGTAGTAGATACGTGTCGCCATCTACCGCATCGTCATCGCTTTCTTTGCGTACAGTTTACGCAATCTTGGACTCAACAGTTGAGAAGAAATCGAGCTCAGAGCCGTGAATGGTTGAGATGACCCAGAGAGCTTTAGACCGTGGTCATGGTCCCAATGCCAAGAACCGTTTTCTGCTGCTTTTGCAGTCCCTTACTACTCTAGTACAGTCAGGGCTGTTGAGTCAGTTTGTATGTATGTCGGGTACCTGCGTTTTATGGAGTCCGGGGGACAAGATTCAAGATTCAGGCAGTCCTTTTTTTGGCAGAAGTCCTCTCCTTTCTTTCTTCTTCCTCGAGAAAAGAGCATCAACGTTCGCGACAGCCACCATAAACAAAAGGGGGATGATGGAGGAGGGCAAAGGGCCTCACCATACTTTTTTTTTTGCTCGAGTCAAAGTCTCGCAGAAACGAATTCCATGTACGCTACGTGACAGACGCGCGCACTCGCACACACGCATGCACTGGGGATTCGCGCCATTTTCCAGAGAAAGAGTTACTTTGTCGGGCTAATGCATTGTGAAAGAAAAAGTTCTACTTTTTTTTACTGGTGCGTGCGCGGTGGCGCCGCCAGCGAGCGAGCGAGTGTGTTTGTGTGACACTTGAGAAGTCGGGGGACTTTGGTGGCAACTCCAAGGAATTTAGGGCAGTTTTTTCCCCCCCATTTCTTCTTTGCACGTAGAAAAACAAGCAAAAAAGGAGGGTGACTCAATTACGCGATGAATGAAAAAAAGTGAACCACTTCGGTCGTATGATACTGACAATAAATCTCTGTCATCTTAGGTATGCACATTTTCCTTGTTTGAAAAAATTGCAGTTCGTCAACTGCCTCCTCCCCACTTGAGCACAGGGCAGAGACTATTTTCATCGTTATGTTCATATCGCATGCAGGAAAGAGAGAAAAAGATGTTTTCCTAGCATAGTACAGTGGGGGAGGGAGGGAGGAAGGGGTGCGAGCGATGATCATTAGAATGGAGAACATAAAGCATGCTAATACATTCTGCTGATAGCGTCGCAGGGGCCTCACACGCAGTAAGCATACATATATAATATAATATAGTATATATATATATATTGTATGCATCACGGGAATGGGAGGGAGAAAGGGAATGCGTCGTCGTCAGCAACGCCTTCCATTTACCACCAGAGACCACGACGATCAAGAATCTGAGAAGAAGCAATCGAGTGCGCCAAACACTGCTGAAGTAGACAGCCCACGAGCAGCGGTAGCAGCAGTTCTAGTAGTAGTACAAAGTGTAAAGGTTTCTGGAGACGTGCACGTTGTGGCAACACCGACCTCGCCCGGTTTATAAAGACGGACAGAGAGAGAGAGAAAAAGAAAACATACCACGCACTCCTAGGATGCATTTATGTACACGCACTCAGCAACGCTCACTGCAGTCATCTCGCTTTGCTTCACATTCTGGAGCAGGGAGGGAGAGAGAATTTTAGGTAAAAAGAAGCTCTCTTCGTTCTCTCCCATCCCCCTGATGATATTCAGTATCCCCTCCTTTTTCTCCGCATTCACCTCCCCCTGAGACTTGTCCGTCCGTCCGTGCATGTCCTTTTTTTCTGACAGCCTCAAACGGACAAAATGCACCTCGGCATATCGTGATGCGAGAGGGTTCTAATTCCTTTCTCTTCTTTCGGCACCTCCAGGCCAGTGGCCTCCGCGGCCTCGGCCCCGCCAGATGTCACTTCGGCAGCCTCGACGAGGACACACATCGGCTGTACCACCACACAGTCGTACAGTATTACTCAGACGTAATATCTGGCCGGCAGATTGTTACACTCCTATTGCCGCCCATGCTCTTCTTTACAAAATGAGATAGGCATGGAAAAGGGGGCGTTTGAAGGCCAACTTTTCCTCCCCTCCCCACTCACAAACTCTTTTACTTTTTGTTTGCTTGCTTGCTTTTTTTTTCTTTCTTTTGTGCCTTGGACATATCGCAAGAGTGCAGTGCACGGCAGAGCTGCCTACCTTTGCTGGGCAACTGCTATAGCATTTTATTACTTCCTCCACATGCGCACGTTTGCATCCTCATTCTTTTCTCTCTTCCTTCCAATATAGTGGCCCCCTTTTATCTCATTTTTTGCACATGAGTAGTAACGAATGTGAGTTACAAGAGTATATGTAGCTCACTGGCCGAGTCCGCCTGCTGCTGGCTCTTCCCATTTCTTCTTCTTCGTCTTCTTCCTTTCTTCTTCTCTCTCTTGTGAAAGACATTGAAGCTCAGCTGAGCCCTCGCAAGGTTTCTTTCTCGTCTTTTCGACGCCTATCATCTCTCTCTTTCCTCTCTCTCTCTTTCCTCTCTCTCTCTTTCCTCTCTCTCTTTCTTCTCTCTCTCACAGACAGACAGACAGACAGACAGACAGACACACATGCACGCACGAAAGCGTTTCTCTTAACTGGCAAGCACAGCCTGTTGGATTTGCCAACTTAGTAATGAATTCGCTTCTTCAACCTCGCTTGTCCAGCCTGTTCTTGGGTGTGACCATGGCCAGCCCAATCTCCGAGAGCTTGATGTCCAGGGGCTCGCGGTTGTCGTAGAGCGTGGGTGCTTGCAATATGATCCCCGCCGTGCCCACCAGCACGGCGACAGTGAAGATCCACAGGAACAGCCGGTCTAGCACCATCGCCACGTACTTCCAGTCCTCGATCACCTGCAATAAACGCGAATATCAGCTAACTTTTGGCGCTGCAAGACGCAGGAGGAGAAGAAGACGACGAGTGGGAGGGGAGACGACGCAGCAGAGCTATCACAAACTTTAATCCTACACCTTATCATCTCCACCCAGTACATTCGTTATCTTGCGGCACATTACAACTCCTGGAACACCCAAACTTCTCTAAAAGTGCTACCTCGACAGTGCGAGTAGCACGTCATCCAGCTATAATTTTGTCATGCAACTGCGCAAGTTCCCCTCTCACTACACAAGTCTACCTTATACCAGTGGATGATGCTCTGGCTCCCACAGCAGCTCTCACGTTATCCAATATACGGAAGAAGCGTGACTTCCGTGTGTATGCAAGTGCATGCGATGCATTGCAGCACCAGCTGGCAGGGTACGTAGGGCGCATAACACACGAGAAAAACAGCACGAGCAGTTCCACTATGTCGACCCCCATGGAGCAATCGCCGTGCTTGTTGCTAGCGTGCTTCATGTCCACGAGGTGCAGGCATTTGGAGTTCGCAGTGGCGTTTTTTCTCACTGCGGGGGACACTCAAGAAGATGGGCAATGTTTGGGGGCCATTCTTTGGACTATTTGTGCTCACAAATAATGCTGTTCACTCGCTAAATTCGAAGTGCCAAGAAAAATGACCATTTTTGCAAAAGTCACCGTGAGCAGCACAGTCCAAAGGACTATTATTAATGCTATTGCACAACGGAAAATTTGAAATTCCATCCAGCGAAATGTCAAGACAGGAAGAGGCCAGAAAGTTCGCCATCAATCACGACATTGGACCGGCCTCCCTACTCCTACCTAGCGCCAGATGACTTCTCCCTCTTTGGCAAGGTCTTTCATGGCTCAACTGAGTTCAGGGTGAAGCAGAATGTGCACGGGTCACTCCAACTGTGCTGCTGTCCACTGTTTGTGGGCAACAAGGGGTGAGCGGAGACAGAGGTTGAGGACGTCTGCCTCTGTGACCAGAAGTGCGAGGGCAGCCTCAACATTAACAGTCAAAGTAACTCGTACATCTTGACCTATCTCGTGCCCACGATGGCAACAGTGGCCGGCCCAACTCACCAGTTTCTTCGTATCATTTAGCTGCAGCAGTTATTATGCGATACGTGCGAGAATGAAAAATCTATAGGTGGCAAAGGCATCAGCTTAAGTAAAATACAGTCCATTGAGCACGCAGCGCACGTAAGCGCAGCCTGAAGGCAGGCCTCGAGACAGGCAAGTGCGACACTGGTAGCATCACGAGTTTTTTTATTCGCTTTCCTCCACAGTTTGCGTTTGTTCCCTTGGCGGTGTTAAATACTGTATACGCCAGTGCAGAAATTGAATAATATTGTCAGAGGAGCGCAAGTCTTCCCCCCCTCCCCACCTGGTGTTTGCTTTTCCATTTCGGTAGAACGCAACGCGCCACTGGGATTAGCCTTAAGCCTTAGCGCAGGGGGGGAATCTTTCCTCCTAACCCTTTTTCGTTGCATCTCCCCCCTTAACCTCCAGTTAGCTACTGTTCGCTATTATTCGAAAAGTTAGTAGCGTCAAAAGAGTGGGGGAATTCCTTCTCTCTCATTCTTTGACCAGTGCCGCAGCAGACGCCATAACTGATATCGCTCATTCTTCTCCCTCCGTCGTCCTGGTTAGAAACTTCTTACGATAAGGTCAAAAAAAAGAAAGAAATGCTCTGGCAGCAACGAGGGCAGCGTCGGACTTGTGTGGAAAGAACGGGCTGCCAGTGAAGCAACAGCTTTCTTATCCATTCTCTCTCTATAACACTTATCTGCCCTCTTTGCATGCTGATGGACCCGGCCTCCAGGGCGGAGGCGGGAGTGAAGGAGGAGATAGAGAAAGGTGGGACAAAGTCTATGCTATCATCTCCTCTGGCAAGAGTTCGACAAGCAATCATGCTGCTACCTCGGTCTCTTTCTTTTTTCCTCCTCCTCGAACCCTTTTCTTTCAAAAATTGGAAACTTCAAAGTAAAGAAAAGACGACCGAACACATAAAAGGCCCCGAGCCGCCGTTTTTCCCGTACTGCACGGCAGAAATACGATTAAAGAGGACGAATACAATGTACATATACGCGTATACGTATGTGCACGTGTACATACAGTTGAATATGCTAACTTTGGTATTAAAATGAAAGCCTTGGTACTGTCGAGAAAGCTCAAAAGTGATGGGAGGTTAACACGTATGCACAGTCTGGAGAACAAAGACAGATTGGCTTATATCAGGCACACGTGGCACAAACCACTGGGTACTGCAGGGCGCACAGGATGTGCGTGGTCTTCAGACACCCATCCCACATAATCCGTGCGTGAGGTAGCGCCACCAGCAAGTAAACAAAAGGATGTTTCTTACTCAGTCGACGTGGTGAAGTGTCTGGGCCTTGTCAGTAGCAAATGTGGGAAGGGTGTTGCTTTCAAGCACCCCGGGAGCTCCCAGGGACGTGCCCAAACCAAACATTTGGACATGCCAATATTCTTTCTCTCTCTCTCTCTCTCACCTTTGTGCTCTCTTCCATCCTTTTCTTCTGCTCAGCTATCAGCATCACTCCAGCCAGAGCCTTGCTCACTTCGGGACAGAGCGTGTGGCCGCGGTGGTTGCCGCTGCAGTCGGCTGCACCGGCTGGCGAGTAGAACTTGGCTCCCTGACGGTTGGTGCCGAGCTCGGGCTTCCTGCCCGGAATGCCCCCGTCGAGGAAGGTGGTGTTGCCACTGGTCTTGATCCTGCCGGCGGTGGCGGTCGTCGCAATGTTCTCGCGCGAATGGCCGCCGCCGTGTACGCGGCACCCGCCGTTCAGGGGTCCGCTGCCGGGATTGTTGGTGGCTGCAGCGGCTGCATATCTGGAAATGAGGCCATCATCATCCATATGAGTGTGTTCAATGCACAAATGAGGACGTCCTGACTTGCAAGACATCTATGAAACAGTGCGACAAACAGGTAATTATCGCGAGTAGCAGAGAGAAGAAGCGTTATTCATTAGGCACCTTCACAAGCTGGTTTTTTTTCCTTATGTAATTTGCATAGGCAGCTCGAGATTATTAATGCAAGTCCTTCCTCTCTCTTGCACGTGTTGCTACAGGCAGCCCAGTCAACTTTGCGTCGTGGCAACACTTTCAGAGGGATGTGAGCATAAGTTTGTAGAAGCAGTAATAATGGCAGCTGTACGTATACGAGCAGTGTGTAGTGGCTTAGAGGAAGAAATAAGCCATTTCTGCTCTGCTGCTTCTAGGTTTGCTTTATGAAGTGGAACTTCTGATTCGCCCCCTCGAAGCGTGCGAGCGTGTGCAATGACACGCCACTGCTACATACGAGCCACGCCGGCAGCACCACCGCGGTGCATCAGCTTGACAACGTCGAGAAACTCGTACGCACTGCTAAGTTTGGGCAGGAAAATTAGACAGCCTTAAACATGGTACACGTAGGTAGGGCAAATGGAAAAGGGAGAAGAACTTTGCCCACGGTCTCCCTAAAGTTGCTTTACTTAATTGTAACTCCTTTGCTACCAGAAAAAAAGGTCGGAGGCCGAGTACTGCATACCTATCGTCTCTGTTGTCTTACTTTTAATGAAATAAGGAATCAAGTGGCTGAAGGGCGCTTGGATTAGGACCTTGATCTATCGACACTGAAGGAAGTACGAGACAAAGCCTGTACTGTCAGGTATGGCATTCTCGGTCTCTCTCTCTGCTTTCATCATCTCCAAGACACTGAAAGTGTGCGAGGGCTTCATTATGCGAGTCGTGCGTGCGTGGCTTCGTGCACGCTGCCGCACACGTGCGTGTCCTCGGCACCACGGAGGGAGGAGAAAAGTCGTGCGCCGCCGTGGCTGTGGTGCTGTAGAAGAGCGTGTCCAAAGACACGTCAATACCAGACGTGGGTGAAACAAAGGGCACACATTACAGTCCCTTTCATCCTTGTAGTGGAAGGTCTCCTTTCCTCTGCTCTCTTCTCTGGCTTCAGTGGTGCCTTCTCATATGCTGACCAGTCGGTGATATGACGTATTAATCACTTGGGGGTCAACCCCCCTTCCTCCCCTTCCAAGTTTAGTATGGATAAAGAGGCTTTCTGCGGGTGACAGCCAATAGATTTTTCTTTTACTCTTGACTGCCACGGACATTGGTTGCTGCATAGATGTAATGCAGAACTATGAATTGGGGTTGTCTAGGGGGGGGGGGCATCAGGGTTCAATGTAACTTGGTAAGATTACGTAAATAAATATCGGGTCATGGCGAAAA
>JAAUXU010050883.1_pt1 | contig 27333 bp, 22 predicted proteins | sample 7278151 | NCBI WGS metagenome assembly JAAUXU01 (sample SAMN14350113, study PRJNA611818) | marine sediment metagenome | isolation source: surface marine sediment (1.8m) | place: French Polynesia: Moorea | collected 2018-08
AAGGGCAAGTTGTGGATGGAGTTCCGCCTCCTCAAGGGTGGCGAGGAGGGATCTCCGGATTCTGGATCTCTTTGAATGTGCAGAGACGTCGTGCTAGACCTCTTGGAAGCCTCCTGCCTCTTCTTCTTGGCCGCCAGTGAAGATGGAGGCGGGAAACGAGCAGCCTTCAAATCTTGGCTGCTTCTTCTGGATGAGCCAACATCCATAGGCAAGCTAAAGCATTGAGATTCTTCGTCCTCCTGACTGGGTCGACTTTCTTTTGCTTCTTCACACCTTCTAATCTCAAACTTTTCCTTCATAGCATCAATGCTTGACTTTCTGGGATAAATACTTCTGGGCTTCGGCACTGGTGCCATTTGCTGCTCTTCCGGATCAACGTTGTCACTATGAGATCTCATCACTGAAGGAGAAGTGACTTTTGGAGCTTCTTCAGGGGATTTTGGCACACACTGTGAGGGGATGGGACTGACTCCTACTGAACTTGATCTGGAGAACGGCTGAGGTCCCACTCTGACGTGCCTGACAGGGTGCTGTGAAATATCTTTCGATGGTGAAATCCTCCTGGAAAGTGGAGTAGGATTGCCAGACCCTGGCGGGATGTGTCTGACCATCTGCAAGCTGGCCTTGGCCTCATACACAACAGGTCCTGGAGGAAGATTTTGAGATGACGGCAGCGGTTCAGCAAACGTGGCCACCAAGTCTGACTGTGAAATGAGATCGACCTGAGAAACGTCTTCGTCGGATCGCACCCTGGAGCTAGAGTTAACTACTACTTCATTTTCTATCTCCGCGACAGACTGAACTTGTGGCGCCAATGCTTCATCTCTTGGCCTAGTCAGTGACTCGTTAGTCATAATATCTATCTTTTGAAGGTCGACATTACATTCAAATGGAATTTGTGAGTCTTCCTGCACTTTTACACCCGATTGAACCTCTGGAGACAAAACTTGGTCCAGGGATACTTCATTGATCACCTCTTGTTCTGTGTTCAGTTTTACTTCAAAGTTCGATGCGGTTGAGGTTTCTAAATCTTCATTAATGGCCTCCGATGGAACAAGGTCATTCACTGAAGAATCTTGGTCCACTTCGAGGACTATCACGCTTTCCTCTGGGTCTTCTTGCTCTTCGGTGCTGGTTTTTTCCTCATCTTCGAGCTTAACTTCTTCGACAGTGCTATTGTCGATCATGACTGAGATCATGCCACTGACGACGCTCTCATCATAATCTAAGGCCTCATCTTCCTTCAGGCTTTTCATCTCACCCTTCTCGACCTCTTGTTCGATTTTCTTGACCACTTCATCTACTTTGTCAGCAACTTCTGTGAAAGCCCCTGGGGGTGATGCTGCCAGCACCTTGGAGGTGATTGGTGACGAAGGCAGCTTGGCAGAATCGTGGTCCAGACTAGGTAAGGAGGTGCTAGGACCTTCTGAACTGTAAGATCCATCTAAATTGAAAAGAAAGAGGTATAAGATGAGTACGCTGGAATACTCCGCAACAGGTAGGAAGATGTAGGCTACTGCTTGAAATTGTGGTAGAGTATTTACAAGTTCGTATTCCCCACATGTAATAAGTTTTAAAATTAAATTACTTCGTACAACAGAATAGATCTTGCACTATATACGTATGTACATACTCAAAGAACTGGTAGTGGACCTTTGCTCACCAGTGCAGTAGCATGTTCTTTTCATTACTTCAAGCTGGCAGAGTGAGGAAAGAAATGTTGCATAAGTGTCAAAGGCAACATCAAAGTGTGTGTCTGTCCAGAGCACGACTTTCTGTGCGGAAAATACTGTGTGCACGTACCGGCTATGGAGTATGACGTCGTCTCCGAGGAGGCGGTAGTGTGAGGCTTCCTTCCTAACGAGGTGATGGAGGCGGCATCCACAGAGGGATTCTTGGCATCGTCAACAGAAAATTGCTCCCTGCTGCCTCCAACTTCTTTAGTCTTTGCTGCTATGCCATGTAGTAAGGATGGACATGGCTGGACACCAGCAGACTCCACTTCTGAAATCATCGTGAGATCTGGAAAGAACGCTATGAGTAGACTGAGTTATTGTCCAGCGACGGTATTCTCCTTACCCATTGACTCTTTGCCCTGCTCCTCTTCCTCTCGGATCGGATCATGGTGGACCTGGGCCACGACCAACTGATCCACGTTAGTGGCCTCATCCTCCGTGCTCGTGGTGGAGATAGCCGACAGTCTGGAGTTGCTTGGCTCCACTCTAAGGCAGTCAACTGCAATATATCGCATGACGTTAATTATAATTGAAAAGGATTGTCCGTCCAAGTTTTTCCGCATTTACCTTGTTGCTTTTCTTGCTCCACCTTGTTGGTCTCCTCCATGGCGGCGTCGATAAAGTTGATGGACGGGGAAAGCGGGAGCCCGTTGGAGACTTCGTTCTCCACTGTCTCCTTGTCCAACTTGGACTCGAGATTGTCGTTGTAGTTTTCTTTGGCAGTAGACGCCGAAACGAGCTTCTTCTTCTTCTGCGGTGATCCAGAATCAGACGATGACGTCGAAGAAGCCACTGAAGCTGTCGCTGAACTCTTGTTGATTTTTCTCCGCAGGCTCTCCGGGCTGAGCGCGCAGACCAACCTGTCCTTGAAGGTGTCTTTGGGTTTCTTCAGCGATTCGTCAACACTTTTTCTTGCAGGGGTCGGAGATGTAAAACGCCGGAATTTCTCTCTGAAGCTCAACTTCCGCTTTGGAGAGTTGACGTTAGGTGGTGGAGGAGGTTTCAGATCTTCTTCCAGAGGAGAAACCTTGGAAAGGTCGCTGTGGGACATCATGGCCTCGTCCTCAGAGAAAATTTTCATTTCGTTGTCCTCCAGCTCAAAGTTCATCTACACAACAAAAGTTGTTTCAGCACTCGTGTCAAGATCGGGAAAAGTACAGTTTGAAGCAGCAAAGAAGTCTTTGTAAGCTGGCTTTTCATACCTTTTGTAACTGATAAAGTACTGTTAAAGGTGTACTCATAACTCCACTTAAAAATGAGTCCATTCCAATACCTGAATCCGTGCGTTAAAGTACAACGAAACTTTAAACAAATCGAAGACGTACGGATTTCTTTTGCGCATATCACCTGAATTTCGCTGAGGTCTAAGGCCGACTCGGCTTTGCTACCGGCTGCTGCCACGCTCTCCGTCACGCCCCCTTCGGAGTTCCTCCTCTCGAAGTAAGACTCATGGGAGCTCGATCTACTGTGACACTTCTTGTTGTGGTGTGGGCTGGAACTTTGCTTGAGGCGTAAAGGACTCCCAAGGACTTGGCCCTGGCTTTGGCCCTGGCCTTGGCCGCCCCCGACCGCCCGCTGGACGACCTCTAGTGGTGCAACGTCGTCGATTTCTTGGGACGATCTGCCCGAGTTACTCTCTTGGCTCTGCTTCTCTCGTTGCCTCTTGAGGGATTCGTCGCTGCGCACCGGCCGCAGCGAGGTCACGTCCAGGTGGTCCTTCGAGTCATCCTAAAAAGGATTACGCACACATTGCAGAAGAAGTAGCTGAGAAGACCATCAACTTTGATAAGTTGTGTAACTGTAACAGGTGCTCGTCACGGACGATCTCACCTTCATTGGAAGGCACCAAGCATTTTGGCAGGATTTTCTTTCCGCACTATTTAAGTCGGACAAACAGAAACACGTGCACAAACAGGAAAAGTGTTTCGTCAATGTGACTCCTCCAACCCCTCGTGTGCTAACGAGAACTCTCCCAACGTCATTCATCAGCGCAAAAAGGGTTGTAAAAGTTCGGCAAAGCTCGTGCTCTTCTCTCCCCATCCCCAGCATGTCCGTGGCACTCGCCGGCCAGGGGGACTACGGGGTGACTCAATAGGTAAGCGCAATAAAACGTGACTGCAGAGCCAGAACAGTCAGGGACGGATGTTTCAAACATCATTCCATCAGCACATGCTATGCGCGTCCTGATACCCGACGGTGGCGTTGAAAAAAAAGCTCATTTGTGGCCCAAGTATTCTTCTCACCTGCGGTTGTTCCTGTTGGTCCTTCGCACTTTCTTCCATTCGACTAGTGGCAATGTCGCTGCTGAGATCGTGTTGGGCCTTGGCGTTCTTGGCCTGCCTGTTGCCGCCCCTGAAGATGGCCTTCCACCCCAGCGGCCTCTGCTGCTGCTGTGGCTGCTGCGATGGTACTTGTGGTTGTGATTGTGGCTGCTGCTGCTGGCGGCCTCGATTTGGCAGGTCGATGACCGTGTGATACTTGGCAGGAAGCTTTTCTGGGCCTCCGCCCACGTCGATATAGCGTTGAACAGCCTGAGGAGGCTCAGGAAGGTTCAGGGCGGCAGCCTGATGGAGGGCGCGAGTTCTGAAAAAAAAAGTCGGTCAAAAGTAAGCTCCTCTGCAAAGCTTCTTAGCTATGCTGAGTCACTGATGAAGCGGGCTTCCACTAAGAATTTTTTTAAGGAAATAATCATCCTTCTATAGAGATGGAACAAGCTTAGAACTTTTCGGGGTGACAAAACGCCCCTCGGATTTCGGACTCAGCCCGATTCAATCCGGATCATTTCAACAATCCGATCCATTTAAAGTTCAACAGATATTTCCACCATACCAATGTCAAGTTATTATTCTGATCATCCATCCACCCTGTATTGGTGGAGAAGTCAGACATGAAAAGCTACCTGGCCTCCTCCAGCGAGAGCAACTTGGTGGGTGTCGAGATTGCCAGCGACTTGGGCCTCAGCTTGTTTCCCTGCTTGTTGTCGGTGTTGGCGACACTGGAAGTGGCCACTGACTGATACACGGGCATCTTGTCGCTGAAGATGAGCTCGCAGTAGCGGATGAGATATTCAGTGACCACAGCCTGAAAACGCGTGTACATGTACACGTACTGCAAATGTTACTTGTTGACTCGTGCTTTTTTTTTACCTGAACCCCAACCCCCTGGAGGGCAGCGACCCCGCCGACCTCGAGGGACTTGCACCTGAGCAAGTTGGGCGCCCACACGATGGCCACGTTCTTGGCCGTCATTCCAGTCTCGTTGCCTCGAAGGGACACCCGGTAAAGGTGTCGAGACAAATACTCGAGGGTCCTTAAAAAGGTACCGAACAATTATAGAGATGAAGCCTTGGGAAAACAACTCCCCAGGTGCATGGATTACCTGTAGTTCGGCGGTGGCAGCTGCTGCACGACGTCTCTCATTAGAACGAGTCTCTGATTTTCGTGCGCTTTGGCAGCCTCGACGAACTTCTCGTACAGGTGAAAGGTGCAGACTGGATTCGGCAGTTCGCGGAAGTACATCTTGAGCAGGGAGGACACGGAGTGAATGTCACACAATACGGCGCGGTCGTCGTACAGGTTGGGAACACGGTCCTCATCGAAAGCGACCCTAGATAATAAGAATGTGAACAAATTTGCTTCATTATGAACGAACCGTCATCACCTTAAGCGCCTTATTTCACGAGGCCCGCACATTTCGGGCCTCTTCTTATTTACCTGGCGGACGCCGCACAATCTTTAGAGCGCATAAATTGGCGAAAGAAAATTGCGCACACCAGCAATTTTGGGAAGGTGGTGAGGACGAAAATGTTTGAGACAAGTCAGGCTCAAACGACCTCTTTCAAGGGCTCCCCAAAGGTCTATTTGCTCCCTACTGAGCACAGATTCAGACAAATGGAAGCTTCCCCATAGAGATGAACCAAGCACTGTGATGATCATCATACCTGAGCTTTTGAATGTTGGACGCAATTCCAGAGAGTCTGTAGATTCCGTCGATAATACCTCTCTTCTCGATGAACTCGGCGCAATGCGTCAAAATGCGAGGGACTGCGAAAAAAGGGAACAGAAAAAGGTAAGTTTACATCCAGCCCCAACTTGTGCAAATCTTTGGATGCTGGAGAAGAGAGAGAAAACGAACGTGGCTAGAATAAAACTTATGAATATAAACAGGCTCCAGGACGAACGAGTTCCTTCACTCACTTTTGTTCTCTTGTTCTGGTCTCGTAATCTGCATGCACTTTTCTTGGCAAAAAAGGAGTTGATGACTGTATTTTCTAAGAAGCAGGCGGAAATCTTTTTTGGACTCCTTGGTCATGTTATCTCACTTTCTCCAACCCAATAGATATATGCACGCAGGCTTCACTGACTGGATGACCCCTCGGGTTTTCACCTTTGGGGCCTTTTTTGTGATTCACAATGTGCACTCACCTTCCTGCCCGGTGTTGAGCAGGTGCTCTGAGAGGTCGCACCCAAAGACTCTCTCCCGGAGAATCCCAGACTTCTTGAGCTTTCCTCTCGCGGGCCTGGAGAGGATGAAGCTCCTGAAGAAGGAGATGAGCTTCCCGTGCTTCCTCAGCACGGGTTTCGTGGGCTGATTCCGGTCCCCGGTCGAGGAAGTGTTGGATGCGTCTGCGCACGCAAAGAAACATAGTTTGTTAATGTTGATCAGTCGAGATAATGATGATTTCAGCATCCCTCACCTGAAGTATCTGAGGATGCCTCCTCCTCGTCACCGTCGGAACCGCCGCCGCCACCTCCGGCTCTCGAGGACTTTCCCATGTTGTTTGTACCTGCGTTCAGCTCTCGGGCACCCACTTTGGACCCTGGAGAAAATAATACACCTAAAATTAAAGTTCATTTATACCTCCATTTTAGTGAGTTATCTCTTTTTTCCGCAGACTATGTGCACTAAATGATGTAGAGCAGGCCTATCATTAAAGGGTCCCTACCCAGGGTTGGGCACAAGTTATTGAGCTTGAAGTCTGACACACCACAAGCCAGGTTGCAGCTGTCCGAGTTTTTGCTGTCCAAAGTGCGTTGGGCAGCTGTGAGTCTGCAGCACATGAGGAGACCGTGGAGGCCTACTTGACGAAGGCGAGGTCCGAATCGTCCTGGTCACTGACACAGCCATCCCTTGGCAATTACACGTCCGTCATTCAGACTAAGTTGGCCATGAGTGTCACTTGCATATTCAGCTTGCTTGGTTAGCATTTTAGAGGAAAACATGACATCTTTCTTTGTGATCGAAAAACTTTTGCCCCACTCTGATCTACCTGTGCATCACTTCCTACTGGAGATGGGAGGATTCAAGTCGGGGGGGGGGGATCCCGAGTGAGTTTCATTCAGACATCTGTTGTTGTTTCTTTCTTTCTCCCATCTCGTGGGCTTTTTCAAGGAGACATTTTTTTTCCCTCGCGTGTGGGTGAGCGAGTCAGGTGAGGGCGAGCGCGCGCGCCTTCGCACCCCACACATGTGCGCACGTATGGATGGGCAGATTATGTAGATGTTGCCAGGTGCGAATTTCCTTATTTCCCCCTACCTCTCGGAGTGGCGATTGTGAGTGCAGTCGGGACTTTGTCCCCGATGACCTCGACGTAGTCGCAGGGGAAGAAACCGACCTCGAAGCCTCTCTTGCCGCGCCACCAGGCAGACTCCTCGGGAGGGGGCATGTCAATCACCGAGATCATGTCGCCGACCTGCAAGAAGAAACACAAATCTGCTCTCAATCGGCTCAAGCTCTTATTTCTTTAAAAAAATGTATGCACGACAAAGGGGAGGGGGGGGGCGAGGGGTAAGCTCTGTTACATGTAAGGTTTCTAATACAGTAGGCGCCGCTTACAAGACTATCGATATATTACCACGTCGCTTATATGACCATTTTCACTCTGGCCCAAGGGTGGTCTTACAAGCGGCGCCTACTGTGCCTCATAACAGAATATTCAAGTTTGACTTGAGCCGTTGCATCGACAAGACGACCTCGGAACAAGATTTATCCAAAGCGTCCTGTTTGAGGCGCTCGTGACACCCATGGGAGGCCCTGCACGCATCCTTCCCGATATCTACGGTGATGTCCTCCAATTCCGTGACCAAGAAGGCCTCCAAGGCCTTACTGTGAGCTGGGAATGCGTGACATTCATCGGACGAGCAACGTCGACATTGACAATTCCGTTAAAACGTCTTGTAGAATGGGACCTCGCAACAGACTTGCGAGGTGCACGTGGGGAGAGCTGAGGAGGAAATCGGGGGTCGAGGAGTAGAGAGGACCCATTTTTGCCCCTTTCTGCATGTGTGGAAAAGAGCTGCCCGTCTATGAACCACCCTGTACTGAACCATGAACCGCCCACGTTCACCCTGTGACTGCCTCTACTGGGCATGACTTTGCCTGGTTTTTGTGTCGTTCGACCTCTGTGAGAGCTGAAGAGTGAAGAATTTGTTATTAAAGGTGCGGACATTGAAGGCCTGACACGGAAGAGCCATTAGCCTTGAAAGCGAGTGAGAAAAATAAGGCAATTCCAGCAACTGAGGCTGATGTCAATGGTGGTGGAAAATGAGCTTCCTCCTCTTCTCTTGTCCAAGGACAAACGTTCGTTCCCGTCTGTCAGTTTCAAAGCTTTGCCCCTTTTTTTGGTTTGATTCAAACGATTTTTAACAACACTTCTTTTTCTGTCTTTGTCACGTGAGAAAATAATATCGGAAGTCGTCGTCATTTTCTCTCTCTTCTTGGTGAAGCGGAAATGAAAAAGTGATCCTTTGTGCACCCTTCACTTATTTTGTTTTTACACAGAAATCACATTTTTGCTTCTCTCCCCACTTTCTACTTTCCACATATTTTGGAGCCGCCGCAGGAATTTATGACGTCGGATTTTCAATCGAGGCAAAGACAAAGATTCCCTCTGGTTTCTCTCGCTCTCCACCTTTTTCGGCAGAGGAGGAAAAGCAAAGCAGAAAAAAAACCAGCAGAGAGATAAGCAAAAAAGTGGATCCTCATTGCTGACGAAATTATGAACTTCCACTAATGACGACACCTTCATCTGGCGAGATCAATGGCCTGGGTGCATTTCCTTTTTTGCGTATCTCGAGCTCCTTTGTGGCAAATTTGCATCATGCCACGATTACGTACAGAGATGAGGCAGAAAAAAACCCCGCGATTCTGCATGGAGTTACAGGAAATAAATCCCAACTCTTGGTAGTGCAATCATTTGGGTTAAGTTTCCCCTGACCCCTTGTGTGACCCTGCAATTTTTACTTTCACAAGCTCTGAGCTGCCTTCCAGCCTCAGGCAGGATTGCACTTCAAATCTTTTCAACGATTTTATCAATTTCAAGGGTTTTTTTTAACTCTCTCATGAATCTGACCCCGTTTGAGGGAAAATCTCTACGTCTGACGCAACGATGAAAGTCAAAGGCAGAGATTAATTATTGCTCCTTGGCCGCAAATTGCGCGCGCGCGCGTGCACAAAGAGAGATGGCGTAATTTTGACAGGGGTTTTTGCCCCTTACCCCACCCCACCCCTCAAGCCAGAATTGCCAGATCAACATCTGTCACGGTTCGTGACGCGCTTGAAAGTCGCGACCCTTGTACAACTTTCCATATCTTCATCACTGCTCTGGTGGACGTCACGCCTGGTCCGGCCAGCGTCTCTGGTCATCGTGGAGGCCGTCAAATGTATTATTTTTTTTTGTTTAGCCAAAGTGTGAATGTGTTAGTCAGGTTACTTCATTAGGAAACTCCCAGCTGCAAAACCTACATCCTTGGGAGTTACGTCATATTTTAAATCTCTGTTAGGATCCGATGTCGGCGGCAAATCCACATCCTTCATAAATGGTGACCTTGTTATCATTTTTAATATTATAATATACATATAATAGATGGGTGAAGCGGACGAGAACGATAATGTTGAGCCCAAATCTGCTGACTGAAAGGGGCAAATGAACCGTCCTGACTTTCTTTACAATCTCTGAGCACGAGATTATTAAGAGAAGCTTCCAAGAACTGCATTAATCTATGAACCGATCTGATATCTGGGAAAGGGTAAGGAAGAGAAGAAAAAAGTTGGTAGCTCCAACTCTTCGACAAAAGTTTGGATCCGAGCCAATGCGTAAAGCCGAGCCCGTCCTGAACTTGGTCCTGCCGGAGTGGAAGAGGTTGGGAAAGAAGCATTTGAACGAAAGTGAAACGTTAAAGATTGTACCCGTCATCTCCTCGCCAAATGACTGAAACACCCTGTAACTTCTTCTTCTGTTTGACATTCTCTGAACGTTCCTTCGCCTTCTCACTCTTTTTGGGCCTGCTCACTCCAAATGTGGGCGACTCAACAATGAGCGTGTACACACAAACGCACACACAGAGCGACACACAAAGATGCGGGCCATTAGAGTCGTGTGAGCTGTTGTGTGTGTTCAAAATTTGTCAGAAAAATGTATTGAGATGGGAGCGACTTTGGGCAGGCCATCGTTGTGGGTCGAGTCTAACCCTTTTGAACCCGGCGTAGGCGTTCAACCCTTTTATAATGTAGCGGTAAGCATGAAATTAGGGGATTCTAGGCGACCAACTCTGAACAATGTCCAGGCTCACATAAACTTACTTCTGCACAGCGCCGCAAAGAACCAAAATTGCGCATGTTCAACACAGAGCTTAAGGAAACATTGTTAATTTTTTTTTTCCCCCAGAAAAATGCACACACTTTTGCCCTGTTGTGGCCACATAAAAAGAGATTTGGTCACAATAACAACCCAAAGGATTCCTTATCTCGGAGGAGCCATCGTAAATGGCCTTTGGCGCAAGAGCACGACCCGTTCTTGCTGTTGCTGCTGTTGTGGCTTAAAAGGTCTTCGTGACGTTCGTAACTGAGCACAACTGCACTGTGCTGGTGTCATCACCACTGCTGTGCGGACAGCAGCGCACTGTTATTATATTTCTTTAAAGAACGCCTATGCAAATGAGAAACGCCATGTTTACGTATGCAAGAAGAAGACTCATCAGTCAGACTGGACATATTGGGATGGAGTTTTTTGGCAATGTTTAAGCCACGAATATAACATTTTAGGGTGTTTCCTGATAGGTTCTCATTTCACTTTTTGCAGCACTAACATTTTCCTAAGCTCCTCAAAACTTACTGTTTCTCGCACTTTTTTTCTGATAAATTTCTGAAAAAGGACGTCTTGGGTTCTCAGCGTGGAGCTTAGTTTTAACTAAAATTCCGAGACATTACGAAGATATTTCACTCTGAAACGATCGTCCATTTTTTCCGCATTGGTGGTTCGCTTTATGCAAAAAAGGGAAAAGAAATGAGTGAATTTATCAGCTGGACACGACGACAGCTTCTTCTATCGCCATTAGAAAGTTGCATTTGCTGGAGAATAAGAAACCAACGATTTTTCTTTTTCCTCACTCCTTTCAGGGACTTGAGCAAGAACAAAATCGAGCTTTAAACATGATCATGCAAACGAATTCGCGACTTATGAACTTTCCTCAGAAGAAAACATGAGCATCTCGTGTTGGTCCTGAATTAGCCCAACACTTGGGATGCTGCGAGCAACTGGTTTTTTGGCTCCACTCCAAAGACTTCATGAATGCAGAATGTTTGCAGCAGCTTCGATTTCTGGCGTGCAGATGGAAAAAATGGTTTGCCACAAGGAGCCGGAGAACAACAACTACTCGGGGTTAATCCTGCTATCGTGGTTTGCGTCTCTCTGTACTCGTGAGTGTAGAAAGGTTTTTACTTTTAAACAGAACGGATCACATCTGATGCCCCCATTGAATTTTATCAATTTCTTCTCCCCACAAATTTGACGTCTCAATAACATTCTTCAGCGTCGTGAAAAATTTTAATGGATCCAAGTAAAGTGGGGGGAAAACCAGTTCTTCCTACTGCAATGTTGGGGTATCCCCAAACCCCCTATAAAAAAAGCCTCTGACAGCTTCTTTTTTCTTTAATTTAGCAAATTCTTGATAGTACACATCCATGCAAATACAATGCGCGCCAATATTAGCTGAAATGAGCGAGGGCGACCAAGTTTGGGCTCGGCCAACATGTCAGGTACAGGGTGCTGCAGCAGGCAGACAAGGTGGCAGCTCAAGAGTTGTACTTTCGCCTGCGCAAGTGCAAACTGATCTGCAACACCCGGTGCCAACAGCACTGATGTCTTCCTCTGCTCCTGCGTGCAATTTCGGTGCTGTCATCGTGCAAATTTCTTTCACCTCTTCCCATGTTTGTTTTAGCGTCTCTCTCACACACACACGCACGCACGCACGCACACAGATTCCCCGCAGAGAGTTGAACAAACAGTTTTCACAGCTAAAAGATTTTCAAGTCTAAATTGCTCTTTCCCCCCCCCCTTTTCCATGATGAAAGGTGAAGCCTCCTTGTGTCTGCCACGGGCCGAAGCAGCGCACGACGGCGGAGATCTCGTCCAACATGGACAAGTGGCGCCGCACTAAGCGGGGTCCACTGAGGAGACCGGGGCCGATAAGTCCGCCTGGATCGCTGCAGGGCGTTGAGTGAGTTCGCCCCTCTCGCTGCACAAATGTTTTCCTTCCGCCTACCAAACTTTTAGACAAAAGTGTCTATTTTTTCAAGGGGGAGATTTCATGCAAAGCAGCTTGACAACATAATTTCCTCACCGGAGAAATATAATTGAGGGGGGGGGGGGGAGGAACAAAGAAGGCAGCGACGTCGACTCCTTCCCAATTTCATGGTTTGTTTGAATGCTCGTGCAGACGAGGCCAAAAATGGAGTCGAGCAAGCGCGCCTTAAGAGAAATCCGCCTCTTCGTCTCCTACCTAAGTCGATGGGATTGATGTTGTTGCCTTGGCCATTTTCACTTCCCGCGTCCAATTTTGTCTCATCTGCAAATCGTGACAAACACAGAGAGGGAGACACTTTTTTCCAACTCCTCAAGCCAGTTTTTCTCTCTCTGATCTTAGCAACAAGAGCAGCAAACTCGTTAGCCGATGACGATGCCGATGTGACAAAGAGGAAAGTGTCAGGAATGATGCATTTTGCCCACTCTTCCACTGCTGCTCTGCACGACGAACGTCTTCTGTGCCCTCGACGAGACGAACTTGGAGGATTAAGAGTCACTTGGGGGACACCTCGGGGGAGAACAACAACAAGAAGAAGTGGGCTGACAATATTATTCAGCGATCTCACTTTCTTCTTCTCCACTCGGCCTCAGACAGCCAACTAACACACACACACACACACACACACACACACGCACGCACGCACGCACGCACGCACCCGCGCACTCTCTCTCTCTCTCTCATCCATGCCTCCTCTTTCTCTCTCTCTCTCTCTCTCTTTCTTTCTTTCTTTCTTCCTGCCTTGTACCATCATAGCTGCCCTCGCAGCCTTCGCACAAGCGCGCGCGGACACACAAACAGACAAGCGCGCACATCAGTAGAGCTCGCGCGCCTTTTTCGTGGCAGCTTTGAAAACTTTTTTTTCTCTCTCAAGCAGCAGCAGCAACAGCAAAGCCTGCTAAGGCCTAAAAATGCCTCCTCCTTCGCCGAAGCCATCCTAAATTATTCCTGTAGAAAAATATTGCACGCCAAGCGAAGTCAAATGCCAAATCCGCAGTAAGGATGCGGCTAAAAGGCCAGACGCTACCTGTGCCAGCACCGTTCTTTTGGCCTCACACATTGAGTCGAGCTGAATTTGTTGCTTGAGCAATCTGTGACGTCGCCGTCGTGTCTGTCAGGGCCTCCCCAGAAGCCTCAGGACCACAACACTGTAGAGGAAGGAACTTCCTCTAGCAGAAGAGGAAGAAAAAGGCCCAGGGTCAATAACTTCTGCCCACATAGCTAAAAATGCTCCGTTTCGACTGGAAAACACATGTGCTTATGTATGTGTGCGCGCACTCACCCACGCGCGCACACAAGGAGAGAGAAACGGACCATCTATTCGAGAATCCTTCCTGCTGCTGCTGCTGACTACTTTTACCTGGGTAGAAACACGCGCCTGCGCGCACGCACGCACACACACACAAACGCACGCACGCACGCACGCACTCATGCTGGGTACGATGCGTGGTAGCCCAAGCAGGGTGCTTAAATATAGCCTCCTGTCCACATTTTTACCTAGATGAAGAGGATTTTCGAGCTCCACCAGACAAATCACGAATCCCGTGCAGATCAGGCTAACAGTCAACAATGGGAGGCTTTCCCCACGTGCTTTGTGCTCTGCACTCTGGCTTCAAACAGGGGAGCTGTTAAAAAAAACACACCTGGAGGAGATATTTTAAGAAATGCTTGACCTGGATGGTCAATAAAAGGCACAAGTTTCGTCATACCTTGTTTACTTTTGTCAAGCACAAATTTCTTCTTGGTGCATTTCCAATGACAGCTCATATCTCCTCGTTGTGTTCTCTATTCAAGGGTTAAGGGTGAATTCAAAGCACGATGATCAGGAGAAAGTGGAAAAAAGCCAGGTGACCAACTAACTCAGATCGTGAACTGTATGAACGAGATTCCTTCGTAAGCCTTCCTCAGCTATTTTCGCAGTAGTCAGGAAAATATTAATGTAAGAGCACCAAAAAGACCCTCTTCATTTTGAGCACCCAGAAGTACGTCATTTATTACAAGTGCAGCACGAAAGAAGAACTTAGCAGGAGACTTTCAAGGATTTATGCACGAGATCAGTTTTGTCTGTCTGTCTGTCTCTACTGTGCTGCACCGCACTCCAGGCTTGTGCAGTCTGTGTATTGTGAGAGAACCAAGACTTATAGCAGCGTAAAAAAAAGTTCTCGAAGATTGGCCGGGATCAAACTTTTTTATTCGATTTATAGATCCAGCCGCGCCAGCTTCGATCGATTCCCATAATTTCCTTAAAACCCATCAGACGGACACATAAATTGAGGACTCGAGAATGAAATTCAATAACAACGTCTCTTAGGGGTCCTGACCTAGCAGGAAACTGACGTTGACTGATCCTCTTATATGAGGGGGGTAAAAGCGATGACGCAGTGAGCAGAAAAACTCAACGTGTGTCTCAAACGCCACCTTCAAATGGTCCGAGGAGTTCCTCACACATTTTTGCTGGCACTGGTAGAACGAGCCAATCTGGAGTGACTCAGACTTTTGGGCAGGCAGACAGAGAAAATGGGCAAAAAACTCTTTTGGGTTGCACCACCTGATGAGGTCAATGATATCGAAGCTCGGTATTAAAAAATGCCTCCTTCATTATGATCAGGGACAAGTAAAGGAGGAACTTTCCTCCTGCCCCCGAGGGCAGGAGGAAAGGACTGAAGCGGGCGGGGGGAGATTTCTTGATAAATGATTAGTCTTCACCTGTTGCTTGCAAAAAAAATATCTCCAGACAAAAGACTAAGCAGAGCTCAAAGATCCACACACAAAGAGCCCATTATCCACTGCTCGCCCCAGATGAATGCAAACGTTACACACATACCTGTACAGGTGAGACGTTGGCAAATGAGCTCGAGAGTCTGATCAAGGCTGATACCTGACCTTGCTACTGCTCCTGTAGCTCCTTGCACGGGTGCGTGCGACGATTGAAGGAAAAAAGAGGGTAGTGAGGGAAAAATGTCCCCTCCTCGGGCCATCCCTTGTCATGAAGGAAGGAGAAAAAATTGTCAAAGAGCCGCAGAAAAGAAACATTACGCACATGTCCTGGGGGAGGGGAGGGGAGGGGAGGGGGTTCCTACCCCGATCCCTCCCCTACATTCATGGGAAAAACCTCGTCGAGTTTCACCTCGAAAGAGTTCTCTGAAAAGTTGTGCTCTTTTCCGGCCTCCATAACAACCATTTGGCGAATTGGCTTTTGCAAATTTTTTTCGCCATTGTTGCTCACACTAATGGAGAGCTCGTACACTCGGCTCTGCTCAATTCAGAGTGAATGATGATTCGTAAAGGGCGTAAAAATGAGTTTTCTAAAAGTAGGTCCATTTTTCCCCAACCTGTCGATGAAGCTTTCAGTGCACGTCATAAATTGTGCTATCTTTCCACGTCTGTGCGGATACAGGGTGGAGCAAGAGTAATCTTTTATAAGCAGAGGCTTCTTGGACTGCAAGTGCAGAATGCAAGTGCGTGAATGTAACTGGGATCATTTGCCAGAGGATGTTCAAAGGGGTTTTTATCCCCACCCACCCCCAAAAAAAGAATGTATCGAACAGAGATAGCAAAGTTTTTGCATCCTAAAGTCAAAAATCAAAATTGTAGCATCGATTTTCCACCGGGATTGTAAGAAGCTTTAAAAAGTCACCAAACTGGAATAAAACAGCCTCCAACTTTTTGATGCCCAAACCCGATGAATTTGGTCCAATTTGAAATATCTTTTTTTTTGCGTATGAAAATTTTTGAATCGTTCCTTTCAAATGAGCCTCCTTACACACCCTGGGCCCGACACAGGGTGATCAATAAACCGCCACACGCATGAGGTTAAGGTAAGTTTGGTCCACCCTGTGTGTGTAAGTGGAACAGAGATAGTGCCCTCAATTTTCATTCATTGTTCAGCACACGCAGATACGCATTCACCCTTCAAGGTGTGACGCAGCAACGCTATGAAACCAAAACAAATCACTGACAATACAGGGTGGACGATGAAATCGTCACATCGTACTGTCGATAGTAAAAGCTGAGCAAAGTAGGTTGAGAACACAATTTTCCCCAGTCAAAACCTATGCAAGGGAGACAGACAGGTAATTAATGAGACGCAAATTCTTCCATTGACAAGAACATGTGTAGATAAATCGTAAATAATGCAGGATCCAAACAGACGCTGCTTCATGTGAATATTCAAAACGATACATTATTGTCAATAATGCTAATTAGATCTAATATTCCCACCATTGGCACCAATTACAAGTCAACTCTGGACTTGAAAGCTGCACAAGACCACCTATAGTACCTGCCAAAAAAATTGAGGACTAAAATGTTTGGAAAAAAAATTGACTGGAATTTTCAGAAAAAAAATCTCCACTTGCTATCTTAAATCTGCCACTAATTGTTAGTTTACCATTTATTCGAGGAGTCACTGTCTCCATGGAAGCTGAAGTGCTGCGCAAATATAACCACGCCTCTTCACTGCGAAGCAAAATTTGAGCACTCTTAAATGAAGTTTGGTAAGTCAAATTCATAACCTATCTAATATAACTTTGTTCTCAGTCACAAAAACTAGACGATTTTGGAATGAGGTTGAGCGAGCCTGGTGAGAAAAGCAATGCACAAATTTTGGACAACACAATACATTTTGCATGGAATGCACCTCAAGTGGTGGCAGAAACAAAGCAAAAGTGAGACTCGCAAAAAATGAGTGCAAAAAGCAGAACAAAACTGGCGCGGCTCTGTGCAAGTGGACGCACGACTGGAGGACGAGAAAAAAAGCCTTTCCCCTTCCGGAATCCGGACAAGCATCCGGAATTCATGTCCCTGCGTGACTTCGAGAACCACCCTCGCTCGTTCATCCGTCCAAACTAGCACCAGACATCACTGAGATGTCCAAAACGTACATATATAACCGGTGCGCCATATTTAGTTCCAACCTCGATACACGCCTGTTGGCCGTCTGACAGCAATGCTGCACGTTCAATTTCATCAAGAACAACGTGGCCAGCAAGTAGAAGGCTTCATACTGAACTAGCATGAGGTTTTGCATGCAAATTCTGACTTATGTGTCATTCTAATGCTCTCAGAAAAAAGATTGTCTGAGGCTGGGCTGGCGCCTGAAAGGCCACTAATGTCACGGCAAGGACACGCAGTTAAAGGCATGACGAACAAATTGAGATGAAAATAGAGACGTGTATAAACCGTGAGTCACTTAAAAAAATTGCTTAAAAACCCATGTGAAAATGTCAATCCTGGTAATTGCTTCATTTTGGAAGCATCAACCTCCCATCTGAGAGCTCCACAGGCCTGGAATGTGATGAATCCATCAGCTTGTCGAGGGCAAACGATTCCACTCTGTGTAGCAACCTCGCTTCGTCAGCGTCGTTCAGCACTGCAACGTTGATGCACATTTTTGCTCTTCACAACAACTTGATGAATTCGTTGCCCAAAGCTCGCCAAGCCTGAATTTGACTTGACCAACTGATGCCAACACCTCGAGCAGGGACGTGCCAGTTTGAGCACTCAAAACCCACACGAGTCTATCCAGACTGAAATGCAGTCGACGACTAAAAAATGTGTGCTAACATCAAATTCCTCTCCCAATTGAGCCTTGATCTCGCCTGTTGCGTCTCAATCGCGAGCACCCGAGCGGAGACGGCGAACATTGTCAATATCAGCCAACGCCTCTGACGGGCCCGGGAAGAAGAACGAGGAAAATGCTTATTGCGATGACTATGAGAGGCTGTTATGGGCTCCACAAAATGTGTGCTTGTGCAGTAGTCAAGCGGGTGTGAGTTCTGGGAAGTCATGCACCCCGCGGCCTCAACAGCCCGGGGGAGACGTGCATCCTCTGCGTTGTAGAGTCGAAAAAAAACAGGGTTTTTGGCCCGAAATGCGTGCAGTTACACACAAAGCTTAGTAGGCGTCAGCAACAAATGTCACCCTGGGCGTGAGCTGCGCAGGATCTGATCCCCAGACAGGCAAGACCAGGTGTATCGTGACCAATTATTTAAGCGGAAAAGGCGGAGGAAGCCCGATAAATCGACGATGAAGTAGAGATGGAACGAGCTCGAACCACATCGAGCCCACAACAGTTCCATCCCTGGCATGGTATACTTGGGATGTTCTGAGACGGAACGGGCTGCAGAGAGTCGAGCTACAGACTCCTCGGGCTCGCAGAAAGCCCGTTCCTACAGTGAAGACTTGGTCGAACGGGCGAAAATCAGTTCCTCGGGGGAGGGGGGGGGGGGGAAGAAAAGAAACGAAACAAAAAAGTGCCCCAATAGATCTCAAGTCACGTCGTTTCCTTCTTAAGGTGGCTACAATTTTGCTAAGCTTCACTCGGCCTCATTGCGAAATGAGAAAATGGCACAGGTAGTAAGGAAGAAGAAAGAGTTGGTTTAGCAAGTGGTGACTCATCACACACACGCGCGCGCGCGCGCACGCACGCACGCACACACACAGAAACACACTCAAGAGAGAGAGAGAACAAAGACAGCAGATGCGCCTTTTTTGACGTATCGCACGAGCCATGATGAAGCGCAGCATGCCAGAGGCGCGTGGCACGAGGGTTTTCTTGGCCGCTCACACGTTCACTGCCAGGTAATGACTCCCATTAGACGCGAGGCATGAAAAAATGGCGGAAAACTCGGCATGTGTGGAAGTGGCAACAATCGGAGAGAAAATTTCCCCTCTCTCAGACAAGCTTGGACATTTTCCACTGCTTCTTTCAAGTTTTTTTAATGGAAAAAAATCTTCCTTAAACTGCTTTTCTACGTCATTGCTCCAGCTGCTGCTTACCTACACAAGATTATTTATAGCTATATGCCTCAGCCATTTATCTTTTTTGCCTGCTACAAAACTGTTGGCTTGAATTAGTGCAGACGCTTTCTACCAACTCCAAGGCTTCATCCAGAAGAATCCGCGCCATAAATATGTCTCATGACGACAGAATGGGCCGCTCAGATTAGAAAAGCAGCATTCGCTGTCCTTTCCTCAAAGAAACCTCCCAATTTCGACAAATATTCGGTGCCAACTACTAGTTTTCTTCTGCTTTTGTTTTACTCCTCCACCTGTTGCACTTTGCACATAAAAGCAGGTCGCACAGTTTGGATTGCCACGCAAATTGTACGCTTGATGTCCTCCTGGTCTCGACCCCCTCATTTTCTCCACACTTGAAGCAATGGCTGCAGCTACCACAACACTCTCTGTAACCCCCTTAACGCGCTCGCACACTTCATCCAGGCCATCTGCGTCATCACCATGAGCTTCAAACAACAGGGCAGCGTCGTTAAGTATCGGGATGCTAACACTCGACTGTACTTTGAGGTATTATGACTGATGTTGAAATTGGTACGTAGCACTATTTCTTGGGACACCCATGCGATTCTGACGCAGATTCTCACCCACTCCAGTAAAGTCAAAGTGCATGGGTGGATGTCAATGGTTCCCTCATTGTCTTACACATTTCAACCGTGGGCCCATGAAGAAAGGCACCCAAAATACGTACTTGCGTAGACAGCAAACCCTGAACTCTCTCGGTGATTGAGAGGAGGAAAGCCTACAATGAAGCCACTTATAGTTGGCCAACAATACTGATTGATACGCACACATGAACGTGCTTCACCCATGAAACCACCTATAATATTGTAAATAGTCACTTTTCCTACCTCAAAGCTGATTTCGTCGTTTGCTTGCTTGGCGTATCTCTTGGTGGCGTACGCGGCGGCCACCGCGGGCGTGTTGATGGCGCAGTCGTCCGGGACCAAGAGGCGGTGGCCGCGGTTGTCCAGCTCAAACCTAAAGGTGGGGACAACGTCTTGACTTTGGCAAAATGACTAAAAAGTAAATACGTGCGTTCCTCACCAGTTGAGCACGGGTCCGCAGGTGATGACTGGCCCGGCGATGGAGGAGAACCTGCACAGGTAGTTGCTCAGGAGGTGGCGGACAGAATCCTGAAAAATTTCGCCAAGGGTGTCTGACAAAGTGCCTTAAGGTGGAACAAAGCATGTCTGGTCTTCCCCCAAAACGGGTAGAACAGTAACAGCTGTTGATTAATAATTTTGCACGGTCCGACGAGACACGATCCATCAGCTGCTCCAGGGTCATTTCACCGTATGTGTGCGTGCAAGACTAATTTTTTTGCCTCACCGAACAAAGCTTTTTTTATGTCGAGGGTGGAATCGGTTACTCCTCCCTGATCCCGGACAGTTTTCGGTCAGAACGCTTCTACCGCGTGTCCCACAAGTCTTTTTCTCCTGCCCACGTCGAGCGTCGACCTGTTGTGGGACACCCGGTAGCAAAGGCGGACTTGACCCAAAAATGACTGTTTGGAGAAGCCCAGCGACGACTGTTTGTTGGTCAGCAAAAGCTCATTAAGGCAAGGCACTTAATCAGTGGGTTCCTGCTGGGATCTACGGCTGCTGTTGATTAAGGCTCGACACTTTTAAGACGTCTTTACCTTGACAACGCTCATTACAGGCAGGTGGAAGCCGGGGGTCCACCCGAAATTGCCCAAATGAACCGTGCTTAAGTTGCACTCCGTGGTAAGTAGGGTGAGGACGGAAGTTGGACTTTTTCATCGCCACAGAGGGGCAATTGGGAGAAGACGAATGATGAGGGAAGATCTCATTAATTTTTTTTGCCTACCTGGAATCTTCAGGCCAGGCTTTCTGACACTAATCTGGGGGTTCGTACACACATCCTGCCAGCCTACCTGCCAGCCAGCCCGCCTGCCGGCCCGCCTGCCGGCCTGCCTGCCTGTCCTTATACAAGGAAGAGACGGTGGCTTTGGAGAACGAACATGGAGTGCCTGATCCACATAACCAAATTTTCTATTCAGCCCTTTTTTGCTCTTTTCCAAAGTCAGGACCACAGGAAAAGTGGGTGGATCAAGTCAATCAGCTTTAGTCTGGAAACACTTTTATGCTATGGACACATTCTTGATCAACTTAAAATTCTCGGCATTTTCCAGAGTCTCTTTGCCACCTTTCTTCTGGCCTGGGTTCATTGACCATTTCCTTCCCTCCTGTGTGCATGAACATGTACAGTATGTGCGTGTTAGCTGCTAAAGTATGCATGAGCTGCTACCCTTTGTGTGCGTCCGTATGAGTGTTGTGCACGAGAAAGGGAATGAGAAAGTGCTATTTTAGCGCAAAGTATACATATGCTCACAAACAGAGCTGAGACAACATTTGCTTGTTCAGTGCCACAATTATCTAAGCAGCGAGGCAAAATGGAAGCAGCACTTTCAGATAGGTCGCAGTACCAAGTCCAAGACCAAAGACGGGCAGAAAGCTCGGACTTTCCACTGTTCTCCTCTTACTTTATCACTTTCACCAGCGGAAAGCAAGGGCAAAAAACATTTTTCCTCAGCGGGTGGTGCCAAAGAAAAAAAAAAAAAAGGAGGACCCCGGTTAATCAGGTCCTCTGGGGCAGATATAAAACACGAACTTTCAGCGGGAAGTAAAAAAGCCTGGCTAGAAATTTACTAGTCAATATCATGCTATGGGGAGGTTCTCGCTGCATGCCAACAATATCCGGGAGGGGAGGCTTTTGGTCCGGGATAGGCCATAAATACATGGCCCAAAGGTAAGAAAGGTGGCAAAGGGAGGAGGGGAAAGTCATCCCGGAGAGGGGAGGGGAAATATGGCCTGTCCGTATCTCTCGTGCAGGTCGTGTGAAAACTTTAGAGCTTGAAATGGCGACATTATGTGCCACCAAAAATGGTGAAACCAGACTCTTTTCCCTCTGAACGAGGCATGTGTCAATGCCCTGGGGGGTATTTCTTCCTTGGGTGGGTGGGGTGGGGGGGAAAATGGGGGTAACATGAGACGCGATTAAGGAGGGGGAAACGAGCCAGAGTGATAGAAATATGGGGGCGGCGCTGGTGCTGTTTTCCTCCTCCGAGAGCATTTTCAACACTTTTCATCTCACTTCCTCGAGACATCCTTTTTTTTTTCTCTTGCTGAAGCCTTGTTTACCCAAGCAAAAACGTCGGGCAAATATAGCAACAGCGTCAAGGTTCTGGCGCACGTAATTTAGCCGGAAGACAACAGCACTTTATTAGGGTGGAAGATGGCAAATTAAACGAAGCAGCATAGTTAAAAAAAATTGCCTTTTCCTCTACCTCAACTCATTTCGACACAGCCGCATTTTTAAGGGATGCAACCCCCGGTCTCAATTGGAAGCGGAGACAAAAAATTGTCCCCCCTCCCGAGGGCGTCGCCCCCTCAAACACTTCCAGAACGCCAATTAAATAAGGATCTGTTCTACCTGCTCAGGTGAGTTTTGCAACTCCTGCACGCATGTTTTTAACTGCTGGCCTCTGATCAAGAAATGTTCCTCACCCCTTTCTTCCTCTTGCCTCTTCTCCGAAGCCTCATGTGAACTTTTGTTGTCTTTGAAAGACAGAAAAAGGCTGGTAAAAAAGTGGGCTTTTTCGTTGCTCTTCACCCCTGCATCTTATCTGTCACTGTGTGTAAGCCTGCATCATGTCCAACTACAGGTTGTTGTTTTCTTCATGAGCAATGAAAACACCACAAGTAGTCACTGATCTTTTTTTTCCCCTACCCCTCTTGTGGGAGCAGCAGCAAAAGCACCAAAACAAGGAAGCTTTTTTTTTTTCTCTCTCTCTCTCTCTCACTCTGCTGAATTGAAGAAAGCACACAGAGGAGGAGTAGGAGGAGAACAGGGGCAGCGTCTCTAGTCTCTATATGGGCCACGAGTGGTGACTGACTGGCCTGTTCAAGGGCTGCCAGAAAGCAGAGCGTTGAGTGCGCAGGCAGCGCTCCCAGCCGGTTGGCACACATGCATAACAGCAATGGGAACTTTCTAGGCAAACCGTGATGGGCCCGGAGGGGGACGTCACGACGACGCGGGGCGTCGGACTCACATCTTTTTAGGGGAAATATATAAAGGCCAAGCAGAAATATCTTGTGAAAGTGTATGAGAAAGCATCTGACTGCAGTAGATCTTCTACGCTCTACTTCACATCCATACCTTCCTTTGTCTTGGCAATCGATAGCATTGTATGAGCGGAAATGTGTGCAGTGCATGACAGCTACGTTCTCTTTCTATCAACTGTGATTTGGCGTCAGCAGATGGGGGAAGAGAAAGGCTTAACAATGTGCGATGGATCCAGCGCTCAGAGACGTTGTCAACAAACATCCCTCGGCCAGACATTACATAAGTCGCAGTCAAGTTCCTCTCCCAACTCCAGAAGCCCAGTTGCAGTCCCAATGCAAGCAATTCCGCCGCCCCGCATGAAAATTTCACTTGGAAACAATTACTTTGTTCCGTCAGCAGCAGCAGCAGCAGTAATTGGTCAGGCCTGCCTAGGCCTAGACCTAAGCTGCTGCTGCTGCTGCTCGGTTCGTTCGTTCATTTTCCACATTCTTTCGGGGAAATCCTGCGAGAAGGAGGAAAAAATCGCGCTTTTTTTCTCTCCTTCAAACGTAATCTTCACCTGACAGGGACAAGAGACACGAAAATGTTGCTTATTACTCATTAACAACTATAACATAAAAGTGTTTAAAAGCCTTTACCAAGAAAAGAGGAAGTGATGTATCTTTTTTTGTCTTGTTTTGATCGTGAAAGTGGAGCCGCCAATTCACCCTGTAATTGCCAGAGGATGACGACTTGAAATTAAAGCTTGGATTCTCATGTCTCTGAGGGTGTCGTCATCTCCTCTCTTCACACAGGCCAAACAATGAGAACACAAAACAAGGTTGAGTCTTTAAGTACCGGGATGCTTAACACTCGACTATACTTTTACCTACTGCACACCTTGTGCTGAAAGCCGGGATTCATGACAGCGCGGTTGAAAAATGAGTCACAGCGATGAGTACATGAGGAGAAGCAACCAACTATGTCTGTCTCTATGATGACTGTGTTGCCGAGGTCGTCATTAGTCACGTCATTGGCATGTCTGACGCTTGAGTGGCTGCTGATGGTTACTCACGTTGTGTGGTCGCTGACACTCTTACTTCTGACCGTGATCAAGCTCACTTTGTGGACACGTGAGTGCCTCGAAGAAAAGGCTTGTACAATGATCTTTCCGCAGATTATCGCAAAATCATATACGCATGTGATAGTACAATTACTACTTTTTGCAGATTCACACTCACTCCAATGAGGACAAAGTGCATAAGGTTGACCCTGATGATTCACCCACAGTTTTACACATTTCAACTGTGGACCTATGAAGAAAGGCCCCCAAAATAACATTTGGTTTGGAACATTAGGTTGCATAACATTCAACACAATTATGTACTTGTGCAGGCAGCAAACTTCGAACTCCCTCAGTACTGTAAATTCTGGATATGCATGAGTGGCATCGTTCAATGTAACAATAGATGCGATTGTTTGTTTTCTCTCTTACGTGTTTGGAGAATCTATCTGGGTTAATCGCACACAGGAGGAAGAGGGGGATTTAGGTTCCGTTACACTAGCAAAAGTAAAGTCAAGATTCACATGTGAAAGCGCGCGTTTAGAAGGAGACCCTAAAAGGAATGGGTGTTCTGCCACTCCACCCTGGCGTCAATGGCTCATGAACTCCTCAACATTATTGTCTCTCGTTTAACTGGACGTCTTAAAAAAAATCCTGACTTATGGCGGCCAATTCGTAAACGTAGGAGTCTCTGGATTCTTTAAGCATATATTTGATGGCAAAAAGTAGCAGTAAAGACCCACACAAAAGGTTGAAAGTTCATGTCTGGCGATAATTTGTTCCACTTAGGCCAATCACGCGATCAAACAATTGCACGTCCAGAGTCAATGACCTCTTTGCTCTCATTGAAATGACTCCAGGATCTGGACCTGCGTAACAGAGGAGCTCGCAGACAGAACACCTATAATTAGACTGAGCTCAACAATCTCTGCAATGTAGGTGACAAAACAATCGCATTCTTATAGCGAAATATTTTCAGAGTTCCTGAACTTGGGTGCATTTTGGGCTCCAAAAAAGGACATTTCGGTCAGGTATTTCAATAGTTTTTAGGTTTCAACAGTTCAAAGTGCTGACAGTTTTGGGCACGACAATGCTAAAAACTGGCAAACCGAGAGAGAAAGAGACTACACGAGAGGACAATAACGAATGTGGCTAACACAGTCATAGTTTGTGCGGCCAAAAAAAAAGCCGCTATTTCACGGCTTAAACGACCGCAAAATGAAGCTTTGACTCGAGCTTTAAGCGGAAGAATTGCGGCTTGAGCAAGCGCGTCCTAAGCCCTGCTGCACAGCGATTACAAAAACAAAAACAAAAAAAATTGCTCACGTACAGGGTGCAGGAACAAAATCTAGCTGGGGTAGGAGAGATTCAGCCAAAAGAGCCCCCCCCCTTGTTGGAAGCAGAAAACGAAAATTACAAGTCTTCCTCCTGCTGCAGCTTAAAAAAAAGAATAAAAACTTCACACGCAACGTGGATGAGTCATATCCGCTAAAACACGCACAGGTGTGTGCGCGTGCGTGCGTGCGTGCGTGCGAGGTACAATATGCAAGTCCACTCAAACGGGAGCAGAAAGAAGCCTCTTTTTTTCCGTCCTCGCCTCTGGTGACCTCGAGAGTCGTGCGAGGCTGAAAGATCGTTCTCAGTGGGGCGCAAAAGTGGACTGAAAGTGACGAAGCCGCTGCCGCCATCCACAATTACACAGAGACTCCGCTCGTTCGGCTGCCTTCAACCTTTTCTTTTTAGTGCAGTTTGAGAAATTTCTGTGTCCAAATCGAATTCTTCACCAGGCAGCTTCAGGTATGGGGATTTGTACGCCGAGTTTCCCTCGGCGAAACACCTGGAGACCATAAATTAGTCTTGAAAAGAGAGAAAAGGTGAAGCTTAAGGTGAATGTGAAGGAAGGAAATCCAATCACTGAGGGGTCACGAAAAGAGACCGGCTGAGGAGGAGTGAAGAAAATGCTCAACGCATCAGTGGGACTCAAGATCTGACCATCAAGACGTTGAGATGCCCAAATGCATGGACGCTGCAGCCGGCAATAAAGAGAGATGTCATAAAGAGACATCCACAGAGTCTCTCAAAAGTTATGTCACGACATCAAATGACGTTCGGGAGCCGAAAAAAAACTGCCTTTTTTTCTTCAAAGGCCAAAAAAAACCAGAAAAAGAAAAGAAAAAAAACCGGTATCCTGAGAGTTTGTGATGATCTCAACGTAGCAGGAGGTCTACGAAATCAAGCCTCTGTGTGAGTGTCTTCTTTGTCGACGTCTCACACGCACGCACACAGGCAGACGCACGCGCGCGCGCACACACATGCCATCATCATCATTAGTGAAGGTACCAAACCAATCTCATCGAAACTTTCTACCATTAGTAAACGCTATAGAAGGTCGAACCTCATTGCAACTAAGTGTGGCACCGCCTCTTAAGGCCCGTGCACACTCGCACATCTGCGAGTGAAGGCGCCTGACGACAATTTCGTCGCAACCGAAGCCGACCTTAAGCTGCCGTTCGCTTCCTCCCAGCGATGACTCGGTCAGATTTTGATATCGGCCTTCTATGAACTTTTTTTGGGGGGGGAGGAGGGAGGGAGGTCTGCACAAATTCAAAGAGGATAAAACCTTTTCCAAAGGGTGGGCGTAACTCGGAAAAAAATCTCGTCAAAAATGTTTTATAAACAACTTTGTTTGGCACTTTAAGCTTGAAAAGCCTACGTGCAATAAACAAGAGTGATCGCATTTTCCTCCGGTCACTGCTAAGCCAACGACGATGAGCACGAACGAAGTACAAAAACCAAGTCTGGCCGAGTAGTCTTAAATGAGCAAAACACGCACACAGCTTGTCAAAGCCAACGTTAGAGGGAAAAAAAGACTTTCACTGGTGGGCATCGTTTTGTTTTCTCTGTCATTTATCTGCCCCTCCAGGTCTGATTGAGTCACAACGTACGTACCAAAAAAAGTCCCAGTGCACGGGGGGGGGGGGGGGGGAGATGCGAAAACGTTAAAAAACTCGCCAGTGAAAAATTTTGAAACCCAAGCCTGTTGGCCCAAGACCAAAGGTTAGAAAATGACAAAAAATCTTACAATTAA
>JAAUXU010177127.1_pt1 | contig 27307 bp, 26 predicted proteins | sample 7278151 | NCBI WGS metagenome assembly JAAUXU01 (sample SAMN14350113, study PRJNA611818) | marine sediment metagenome | isolation source: surface marine sediment (1.8m) | place: French Polynesia: Moorea | collected 2018-08
CCAACTCGAGCTCAGCGGCACGTAACTCTAAAGTCCGGCGCGAGCGTACTTTGCTTGGTATTTGAGCACTTTGTCCGGGTCGCTCACGCTGAATAGTTACCGTACGGACACCATTCTCTAGCAAGTGCATGACACCCATAAGCTACGTGAATAAATTTTGTTTGATGGCAGGTGAATAATTCAGCCTATCTTTTTCCCCACATTTTAGGGAATATCTTTGTGATCTCTTTTTTACAGGCCTTGTGCGCTAATGACACTCTTGTTGCCTATTTTTGACTAGCCCCTGCTTTTGCAAGTCTACCAGTCTCCTCATAAAGAGAGTACCCCGCATGTGCTTCACCCAGTGAAGGGTAACTGTGTTTGTGTGTCCAACTTCCCTGACGTTGTTGATACACTCAATCGTGAGCTTCGAGTCTTCGAGTCTCGTTGGTTGTTGTCGATGGCCATAAGCACTGATTGGCTATCGACAAGGAAGCATATTCTTCGTTTATGCATGGTATTAAGTTGTTTAGCTGCCTTGCTGATGGCATATATTTCTGCTTGGAACACTGAGGTTCGATGCCAAGTGATCCAATGTCACCTATTGTGGTCTTTCCTTTCTCTATAAGGAAGCCCCGTCCAGTTGTGCCTCCTACATGGCTGCCATCAGTGTAGCATTTGATGAAGTTTCCCTCAATTGTCTTTCCTTCCATGAAGCTGTGATAGCCAACCTGGAATTTACTAGTTCAGTGTTTGCCCCCCCTGGTTGGCATCCCCGTCTGCCTGGTCCAGTCCTGGTGCAGCATCTTTGACCTCGTTGATGGTCATTACCTATACCGTCTCACTGTTTGGTCACCAGCCCTGTATGAACATACAATTATATTGAGACCACAACATAACTGCAGGTCCTGTATATAGAGGGCTGTATTTTTGTTTATCATGCCTTAGCAGTCCTGACCTCTACTTTACCGTCCGCCCTCAGAACATAAGCAGGGCGGAGAAGTACCTTTTATTATGTGAATAAATGAATGCAAAATGAACAATCTTACGTGAAAGGCGCTGGAGCATTTACGTGCGTGACTGAAGAAGGTCAAGTAGTTCTTGGCCTTCAACATCGCAAAAATACAAAAAAGCATTAGCCACTGCAGATGCCCAAAGCCGTGACAACAGCCGGAATCTCAATTGTGACGTTGAATTAGACCTTGCTGTTGTCTACTGCAGTCCACCAACAATGATGGGCATTGAGAGTCAAGACAGCTGCAAATGTCTTCTCTTCGCCAATAATCTTTGGTGATTGTGAGTCACTCTTCAAGTCACTGAGGATCTTGCAAGTGACAGTGGTTGGTCCCGACGTCTTGGTGGTAAAGTTATAGTGCTTTTTCTGCAAAAGTGGAGCAGCTAGACTATTTACCCTAGACTCCTGGTATGATCCATTGTATGCAGTACGTCGAGGGAATGATGAGAGGCAAGAGACGTTGCCACTTGGAGGACCGAGCATAGACTGCCGTCCCTTAGGGGTTTTCGAGGGCACGCGTGGCAGTTGCTACTGCACACATGCTATGCTCAACAACCATCTACAAGCTCACAACGGACGTAACTGCCGTTGCGGTGTCAAACAGAGAGGTGTACACGATACATATTACACAATCCCTTTTACACGTTACGGAGACAAGTGAGACGTACATAAAGTTGGCATCATCAATGCCGCAAGAGCTTCCACTACCTCATCGAGGCCAATAAGTCATACATTGGGCATTTGGTCACCAGTATCAAGACTTCTAACACCACAAAGTTTCACATTGTTTCCTCAAATAAGAAAAAGTTATGCTCCGTTTCCTTTTTTTGCATCAGACCCGCCAAAGTTTGTCGTTCACCCTGCACAGTTCTATAATAATAATAATCGTGCAGGAGGCTTTCTTCATGTTGTTTTACTTTGCCACAATGTAAATATGTTTGTTTCGCATTCTAGAGACCTCATAGCTGCTCGCAGAGAAAGATTCGAAGCAAATCGGGCCAAAGATGGTTGAGATTTAGAACTGTAAATAATCCTAATTTATCTACACGGTCATGCACCGGATGAGCGAGCAAAAGTCCAAAAAATGATGAGATGAGGGTGCAGCCGTCCCTCTCAGTACCATTTTCTGACGAGGCCCGAATGCAGGTAGGACCCTCATGTATTCTGAAGTGATGCAGGTGTCCCAGGAGGCCAAAGTGTTGTGGGCAGAAATTGAGCACGAGGCTGTATAACGGCATTGAGGAAACTGCTCGGAACTTGCCTCTTGATACAGACACTGGAGAGGATCGATATTACATCATTTTCGAATAAAAGTTCTCCGGTCGTAGGACAAATGATTGCGGAGCTCAGTGGTGGGAAATTTGTATCGAAAATGCGCTCACGCACCCGGGTGGTGCTCTGCCAGAAATGCCAGCATCGATCCTGCAACACTTGACACCGTCTGTCTTAGGGTCATTCATTGAAATTTCATTTCTCTATCATTGACAGAGGCAGCTCCACGCCGTCGTCCTCGTCGCCTCAATCACCGGCCATCGCCGAAGGTCGTCGTTATGTCCGCGAAATTACGAATCCCTTTCTTTCGGACAAACTCAGTGAGGTTTGTCACATCATCAGGGAAGGCCAAGCCAAGGCTGTGGACAGCGTTACCAACCACACCTTCGTCAAATCCGATTGGTACAAAAAGATGAGAGATCCTGACACCGTGGTCAGGGTGATACAGGTCAGAGTACTGCACATTCATTTCCCATCCTTTGAGAGAGAGAGAGAGACAATGGACAGAATGGACCCTTTAGAAAAAGGACATACAACATTGATGTCTGCTTGAGCTTGGAGGCGCCAAGGATCTTCATAGAAAAGTGTTGCCAGTAGGACAAAACAGACAAATACCCCCTAATTGGCTGTTGTGGAGTGCCCCGGCAGCACAGTGGTGTTCTTTACTGTAGAACAGTGGAAAGTCTATCCTTTCCATGCCATCCGGCTGATGAGCTCTCATAATCTGCAAGTTAGTTGGTATCTTGCCACTTGGATGGAGGCCACAGATTGAAACCAAATCATGCTCACAATGTTCTCCTTCTGTACCGTCCGATCCCACGCTCTTCCATATCCTCCTGCAGACTTATAGGCGCCGCTTGAACAAGAGTGTGAACTCCAGCTTGTGCCATCACCAGGAGGGAAGCCAATTCAGTGGGGCCTCAGAGACTGCTCTGTTCCTGTCCTGCATGGCTAATCGCACGGTAAAGGAAGTTTCAACTGTAGCCAGATGCAGAGGTAATGTTGACGTCGCATTCAAACATTGTTCTTCAGGGAACAAATAACAGCAACGCCAACTCGACCAGCCAAGAGCTTCAGCTGGACGATCTACAAAGACTGAAGGAGCAACTCTGCACGAAAAATACGGTACAGCAGCATTTTGTCGATTTATTCCTGTGTGCAACCATGACAACGACATCTTTCCACATGTGTTCATGCAACCAGACGGCTTCCAACAAGAAGGTCGAGTGCATGGTGTTCGTCTACTACCCTCAAATAAAATTAGACATTTCCGCCGTGAACTCGAGCAAAAAGTCCCAGAGCTCCAGGAGGTCGAAAAAGTATGGCTCCAAGGCAGCCAACGAGATGACCAATAATGATTATGTGTAAGTGATGTCCTTAGCTCGTACTGAGTATCTCTAGTAAGTTACACGTGTACGCATCATATTCTGCAGAGAGAAGTATCAATGCCACGAGAAAGTCGACGACTACCGCCACCTCATCATGATGATCAGGTTGGTCCTGGAAGGATTCACTCTCCTTATTATAGGTAACAGTCACAGCAGAAACGTTCTCGAAGTACGAAGGGTCGTTCTTGCGGCCAAGCCAATAGTCTTGTGTCTTGATGGGCTGCCTTCCCCGCCACAGGTGTGATAGGACTGATCGGAAATGTCATCACTCTCATCATTCTGCGCCGTCAGGTTAAGACCAAGGTGCCGTAGCTTAATCATCATCGTGGTAGTCTGCGCCAGATTTTGGAAATCTCTTTTCTCACCCGTAGACGTCGTCCTCCAGCTTCACGAAGCTGCTGATGATGCTGTCAGTGATCGACTCGCTACTGATAGTGTTCTACACCTTGGACGTATCCATCATGACGTCGTTCTTCACGTGTGAGCCCATGTGGTACTCGGCGTCGTACCCCTACCTCTTTTACCCGGGACAGAGAATAATGCTCAGCTGTTCGGTGCTCATGGTCGTCGCCATCTCGGCAGAAAGGTAAAGAAGACATTGTGAGTGAAAACCAAGCAAGGAATTAATTGTACTTCTCTGCCCACTTTCGGGGTTTCTTTTCAAAGGAAAAGCTCCTCTATCCCCATGATTCAAACAATACTACTTTCCGAATGTCCGCAGTGCCGAAAAAGAAATCAGACAGCACTGCTGTATAATACTCTTTATACGAATTAGCTGCGCCTGGAACTTGAGTATGAGGCTGGTTCGAAGATGTCCATTTCGTTTTGTAGGGGCGGGCAGTGGGCCTTAGGTATACGGAAGTGTTATGCTATCGTAAAAATGTGTTTTACTATAGTACAATATTAAGAGGGAAAGTGTTTTTTAAAATGAAGTTCACCGAAGCAGGCTTGAATAGCTTGCTTGTTTGCCCTGTTTCGTTCTATCTGCGTTGTTATTATTGACCTTTAAAAACTTCTAGTTAAATGTGGTTTGAGTAAATGTTTCCATTTCGGAACTTTTAAGACGAAATCCTATTATTCGGCCAAAGGCTAAAGTAACCAACTTGGTTGCCACCATATGCTGTTTCTGAAATAGTACCTTTTCGAGCTAGCCTCATTCCTAGCATACAGTCCTTGCATGGCCTCATTCGACTCACATGAATGAATGAACATATCTGAACAGTCCAGTGCGTACATATGTGTGCAGTATCTATGATGACAAGTACAATAATTGCACGGAGAGACTGTGAGTGCACTTAAGAAACACCTTCTTAAAAGTGTAGAACTTTATGGGTTGACTCTGAGGATAACAAGATTATTTTTAGCTGTTACTTATGTGTACTCTGTATTAGGTACAAAGCCATTTGCTTTCCTCTACGCCAACGTCCATCACTGTACCAGTACGTGGTATTCGTCGTTGGCAGCGCCATTCTCAGCAACGTGCCCAAATTCCTCGAGTTCCACTTCGTAGAAGGCACCTTGACGCGCTACCACGCCACTTCTCTCTTCGACAACGAGCTCTACATTAGATTCAAGGGGTGGTGGGAAGACTTGGTCGTCCTGGGGGCCGCACCCGTCGTCGCCCTCATTGTGTTTAACTACAGAATTTACAGCAAGATCAAGTAAGCAATGTTGTTTATCACAGCAATGTACTCCCACTCACGAGTCGTGGAAATAATTGCTTCTGATGTACGAGGCAATATTGCTGTGTTGCACATAGGGTGACAGTCACGCATGGTCTTCCTAAAGAAAATACGTTGAAACTCAATTTTAGGCTTAGCTGATCACAAGTTTCATCTTGGCATAGATTGAAATCATGCGCTGTATGAAGAAAGTTCGGCCAGCAAAATCGGAGTAAACTGGTCAAATGCAAGGTTTCGGCTGCCTCTTTCTCACGTCCTCTCCTCGAGCAGCGCAGCACTGCATGCACGTCCTGTAATCTTAGTACTCCACTAATTGCTACATACGGAGGTCAGCAACGTTGCGATGCTGGCAGTAGAGACACGAGGCTTCCACCTCGTTTCAGCCTCTGGCCACAGCTGTCTGCTGAGTGCCGAGGCTGAGAGTGCCACATGGCCCCGAGACTGGAAACGCGGCTGACAACCCGGATTGCCAGCTACGCAGAAAAAAGGATGTTTAAAATCCGACTCGACTTGACCCTCGGCAGCCTCTAAAGGGCCCGAAGTTATGAGATAGGCAGCCCGATCCATCACCAAAAAAAGCTTTGTCACTTACCTCATGCAGAGAACGTATCATTGCAATGAGGAAGGACTGTTTTGCCGCGCTGTATTCGCAAATGCAGTGCAACAAACAAGACAAGGAAATTACCTGATTTGTAGAACATTCTCATTCTGTCATAATTGAGTAGCCACAGGTAGGAACAGGCCTACGTATTTTGCATTTGCTTTGACTGGCGCACATTTCTGCCGCTAGATGGTGATCTGGGAGTCGAAGAAGGAGAAGCAAACCTTTTGGGATTGGCGCACTTTGGGCACTCCAGCATCAAAATGGGCAGTCACAATTTGCTCACGGTACTGGATTCTATGTCTCATTGACCACTTCGAGGCACAAATTCCACCAGGAGTTTTCAGTGCAACTTACGCAGGCAATTTTTCTCGACTGAGATTTTCCCGACTGTATTTGGTTTCGCTCCCTATCGACGGTAACTGCTGTCACTGCGTCCAGCATAGCTACAATGTGTATTGCTGCACCGAGCTCTACAGTGCTTGCCGTAAATAATGTCGCTTGGTACTTACCGATGACAGACGCAGCCTGGGGATGTTTCCGAGTGGAATTTTAACCTGTCATTGATTGTTCAGACACTGGGACAGAACCTTTAGTACACAAGGTAACCGTTTTGAATGTTTGTTAAAGCACCAGAGCACTTTAAGTGTGATGAGTTGACAAGAGCACCAAGCCGGTCGATGCCAAAACTCGATGTTTTTGACCACTAAATGAAAGAGAAAGTGGCTAAAATTTTCTGGAGGGCTCCCGCCCCCCAACCCCCTCTACGCCGTTGTGCTAGGCCCCAAAATCGCTACGTAAGCCTAGGCTGAAATGGCCGGCCAGGCAACAAGCGCACAGAACAGTATAATCAAAGACAAGAACAAGACATGAAGAACATGGGGGCTGGGAAAGCCCCCCGGGAAATTTCAGCCACTTTCACTTTCATTTACTGGTCAAAAACATCGATTTTCGGCAGCAACCGGCACAGTACTCATCACAACTCATCACACTTAAAATGCTCTAGCATAACAATGAGTGCCTGAAACTTGACGAAATTGCAGGATCTCATGTCTGACACTCTCCGTGACACATTCCAACCTTAAATTCAACCTGACAGTTACCTCACTTGAAGCATAGCACAACGATTTGTACCAAGCGACATTATTTACGACAAGCACTGTACTTCAGTCGCGAGTAGAAGAGCCTTTATACTGCTGTTGCCTTGCTTCTTTTCAAAAAACAAAATAATCTGCCTTGCTCTAAATGCTTATTTCATCACATGTACGTACTACATGAAGCTTCACAGGGACCTCTCTCGCTGCTTGTTTTCCCCCCGAAAGTGCATTACATTTTTTAAAAAGAGAAAGTGAAAAGTAGAGATTTAAAACTTCTCTTGCATGAAGTTTCAAGAGTTATTTGCTCAAAACATAATGATTAAACGTGATGTTACGATGTCACTACAGGGAACTGCTTCGTTTTGGGGGAGTTCAATCTCTTACCTGAAAGGTGCATGAGCCTGGAAGTTGATCAGCACAAAAAGGTCTTTGCTGGGGAACTGATGCATTCTTACATTTTTCCATTTCATTGAAGAAGCAGTGATGGTACGGTGATGTTTTTGCTTTCTGTGCCAAGACAGCACTTTTTCAATAAAAAGTGAGTCGGAGACCTTGGTCGAGACAAAATTGTGAGTCCATGGACACCAGTGTCGTAGCGAATGACGCCCGAATAGTGGTCCAGGCCATCCGGTGCCGTGCGCGAGCACGCAAAACCCCCGTGTCCGAGTTGAGAGGTTGTAAGACTCTCTGGGATGTGTCATACTTGGCTTCCCTTCGACGCGCGCCACGTAAGACGATGGTGACAGCAAATCAACAAGTACGACTTCGTCACGAACCACATGAACAACAAAGGGGGGCTCTACTGCAGTATTTTTACCTTTTTTGGAGAAGCCCAATTCATGTAGCTCGTACTGAGCTTTTTTGAGTGACTACTTGAAGTTGATATGGAAGGCGTTGGCCCGGCGTTTTTTTAAAAAAGTACCTTACCTACATGTTAGGCATTCAGATTCAATATAAAAGTGTATTTTGAAAGCAGGAATTCAAAATTTATTTTTGGTTTTGTAAAACTTTAAAAAGATGCGTAAAATTGCGACTTGAAAATACCACTGGAACTACTTCAGTTTTCATCTCGCAACCTACCTTACAACTCCAGCCGGACCCGAGAACTGCGCAGATTTTGCTACTTAGTACGTAGAGCTTGGATTCCATTGCGAATGGAACTCCTAAATATATGCACATTATTAGCGCGCGAACTTTCGTCTTGCACGAAAAGTTCCGTTTCACAGAACTTTGTAACCATGACTTGAAATTGAATATTTCAAGTGAAAAAATGATTCTTTTCTTTAACGAAGAAAAAAGCTTAAATAGTTTATTTGTCTACGCATACACGAGTGAAAAAAGACAAAGCAGAACATTCAGAATCTCTTCAAGCAGCCCTGTAGCAAGCAAAACTTGCTTTCAGGCCACGTAAAGTCACCACGTAACATGCCCTAATAAATAGAGCAAAATGCTGTATCACTTTCTGAGGGAAGGTGAACATGGAGCACCCTGTACGTTTGTGCCAAGATTATAGCTAAGCAATTTAGGGCAACATTCTTACTTCTTTTCGTGCCACTTGTTTCAGAGCTTCCTCCAAGTATCGCTATCGCTTCGTTGGCAACTCCACTTTTCGTCGTCGTTTATCCACTACCACTTCGTTAAACACCACCTGCACGACGACGACGGGCGCTACCAACAACAGCGCCAACGGAAGCGGCTCCAGCGGCACTCAGCGAAGACGTCGACAGCATGACCTTCGTCTCTCACCAGGCAATTCCAGCAGTCACTTCATCATCACCGGTCGCGATAACGACAACGCCATCGTCACCAGAAGCCCCAACTTTGATCCAGTTGGCCCCCCTTGCCGAGGAGGCTACGCCATCAACAGTAACACGGCGCCAAAGGTGTCCATGAGGCTGACTCTTAGGATGCCAGAGGACAACGGCGACAAGGTTTCCAGCATAGTGTCAGCAGGCAGTAACAACAGCACCAACAAACTGCACCAGGAAGTCTTCTGCTCGTGTCCCTTCTGTTCTGCACCAGCCAGCAGGGGCTCACCCTTTCGCTATGACATCCGTCATCAAGATCAGAACAGCGGATCAACCAAACATCATCATAATTCCTCCATTCAACGCGGTCTCCTCCACTCCCAGCAGGAACAACAAGCACTTCCACAAATCCTGATGGATTGTTGTGGTGGCAACTGCCGCGGTGGAGGAGTCCGCAGTAGCTCCCGCACCCTCACCATTGACATGGACGATGACCATCACCATCTGCAGCACTACCCAGCTTCTTCATCATGCAGCTGCAATTGTCTGGTTGTCCCTCACAGTTCTAGCCTTGCCGCTGGTGGCGTCAAAGGCGGATCTCACCTTGGTGAAGGCAATGTAATGTCGTGCGGCGTCAGTGCGTGCTTCGCGAGCATCTCCGGGGATTGCAAGGGCAGGGACGAGATGGAGGACTTGGACGGGCGCCACGACATATTTCCAATGGTAGGACTTTTAATCAAAGGCCTCCAGCTCCAATTCTGTTTGTTAAGAAACGGTTGAAACCAGTCACGTACAGTACGTTCGACTGTGTTGTTCGTCTGCGCGCGCCTCTTCGCCGACGACACCAGTGCCAACATCGATCATGTCTACGAAATTGTGTGTATTGTATGATTATACCGCATCCCGCCTAAAGTACTGCAGTTTTTTAAAACTGATTGGGCTACAAAACAGCTGTGCTAAAGTCACCGTCGCAATCAACGTAGTACTTGTGGCGAGAACACAAAGACCGAATAAGTCACATGGGTCAAAAAAAACGAACAGGATGTGTGTTCGAGTGAGGCAATAATAATAACAATACCTTTCAGACGACTTCGCTACCTCCGAATCCAGACAATACATTAACTCGGCGCACCCTCCAGCGCTACGCCAGCGGTCAGATGATCATACGAGGAAAGAGAGAGAAGTCCACAAATATTTTGGTGGCGATCGTGGCTATTTTCTTACTCTGCCACTTCTTGAGGATCATGCTGCATGTGAGTGTTTTGGACTTATTGTGACGCGGTTGAGGAGGCAAGAGTAGCTTTGGCGCTGAATACACAACTTTCTCTGCATCAGTGCTTTTAAAGCGTCTTTGGCGAAAGACTACAAGCACTAATCGGTTGTTGAGCTTGGATTTCTTTCCGCGTATCTTATATTGTAATGTTTCTTTCTTGCGGTACAACGGGTGGTCCACGTATCTTCTACGCCACTATAAGTTCTAGGGAAGTAAAGGATGAACTTACGGTAATCCTACCTTTCTTTAGTGATAGATATGCTACAGTATGGGAGGAACTTGCCGTAGCAAACGCCTACTGTACATACAAATTTGCCAAACAGTTGCAGAATTTAGTGGCGTTCTTATCAAATTTGCTAGAAAAGTGCCGGCCACAGCGTGGTGACAATGTTGTTTTTGTCCAAGAGGCGAAAAGTAAGAGACATTGGTTGCCACCATCGGAAACAACGGATTTTTCCATGACAGTCAAACCAAATGCAAACTACGGTGTAACTTTAAACGTACGACAGTGGAATTTCCCTTGGTGTCAGTCTTCTCATGCGGTAACTTACAACTCACTTGCACCACTTTGCCTACAGTAACCGAAACAACGCCTGTCCCTGCGCTGAACTTCAAGCTTGAGCTCTGGCTCACATCAAGGGTCAGTGTCAGAATCCGGTTGTTAGTCTTCTGGGTTGGAAAATACGCCAGATATGTAGACATTTCTCCACTGCTCATAGACGCTTGTACGAACAGTGAGGGACCACAGGACAGAAAGATAAAGAGATCCCATCTCAGGCTGAGCCCAGCGCCCCCAAACTGGTGCGATAATCAATGTTTTCTGTATCGCTCTGCTGAAGCTTCCAACTTTGGACACCCAGCAATCATTTGCTCTGGCATAATCTTCTCTTAGACACTCTTGGACAAAAGCTAACATGTATTCTCCTCTCGCCAAAGCTGAGAAACCGTGGAAAAATCAGCGGGTGCTGCAAACTAGGTGTCCAAAGAATTTTCTTTACGGTCCTTGATGTTATTGCCAAGGGGTTAAATGGGCTACACACACACCTGTAGCTGCTTCTATTGACGAGTGGACACTTGAGATTATATGTTGATTGTTTAAGACACTATGTCGAGCAAAGAAATTCAACATTGTGACTTCCCATTTCGATGCCACAGTGCTCAAAAGTCGGTCAGCTGGAGAGGGAGGTCGGAGTTTGGCGTTTTGATCATGTAAAAGTTAATAAAATAAGCTGAAATTTTCTGGGGTGCCCCTCCTCCCTGTCTGCCTTTTCCACTCGCCGAACCAACTCGTTCGTGGGGTGAGGTTGCAAAGGTTCGGTTCGCAAAAACAGAACAGAACTGCATGTACATCCGCACGTCTGCACCAACAAAAACGTGGCGAAGCCACGCTTGAAGGCGATGCCCAAGAGGGACCTCATACCTTTTGCAATGCTGCCATTTGGCAAGCCTTGCTGCTTCAACACACGAGCGACGGAGACATTGCGCACATTGTCGACTTGACGCAGGCCCGCAATATGATGAACAGGTGGACCGAGACCCCTTCTTTTTTTCGTGCTTCACGAAACCTTTGCACTGTCTCCCGATGAAGGAGTGGATTTGGCGAATGAAAAAGTGGGTCTGAAGGGGACGGAAGCACCTCAGAAAAGTTTCAGCTAATCTGATTACCTTTAACCCCCCTCAAAAAGCCCAAACTCTGGCCTCCCTCTACAGTTGACAAAGTTTTGAGCACTGTGGTATCAAAATGCGCAGTCACAGTGTTGAATTTCTTTACTCAACGTCGGTTTTAAGTATCTATATTGCACATTTCACATGAAATTTCTACCTCAACAGGTTGCAGTGTCGCGTATGCAAAATAGTTCTTTCCGTGCAAATTACTTAAGGCAAGGACTACGTACAAAAGCAAGCTGTCAATAGCTGCAGCGAATGCCCTCATCTGCATGTTGCGGGACTCTGTACTTGCTCTATTAATGTGTATGTCGTCAAGCTCCCACGTCAACTTCAGGTTGCGATGGTGACCCTCAACATCTTTCTGCTCTGCAGTGGTACTGACTGTGCCTCATAAGACGAAGCTGTGCATTTCGAGATAGGCACTTACTTTACTCTCATGGAATGGGGAGGGACATTTATCAGAAGAAATTTTGCACTGATATTCAGAAATTTGTGTGTGATACCTTTTGCTCATTTCAAGCACGCACTGACTTACACGTAAAAGTAGCATTCTTCTCTGACCGTCGGAATAATTCTCCCACTCACTGTATGTCTCTTCTCAGGCTTACGCGGCCACGCACCCAACTCACAACACCGCACGACACCACTACTACTGCTCTGTGATGGAAGGCCGCTTCCACGTGCCCGTTGCCCTCTACATCCTTCTCAGCTTGTCCAACGTGTTAGTCGTGGTCAACTCGTCCGTCAACTTCATCGTTTACTGCGTTGTTGAGAACACTTTCAGGGAGGAGCTGTTCAAGCTGCTCAAGAAAGCTTATAACTGGAGGATCGCCGTGAGACTTCTCTGTTACGCCCTCAGGTGTGTCCTGAGGATCTAGTCATTCGGCTTCCCAAAGCCACGGAAGTGATCTAGGTTATTTGTCATCCCACTCCTGGGTTTGGTTTGCACATCCCTCGTCACTGCCGTTAGTTCCACGACCATTATGAGATCCCATGACGAGACACGGTAGCTACTTTAGTGTACAACTGCAGTATTCAGTTTACGGTACTGGGTGGACCAAGAGTATAGACCTATATAACTAGAGGCTGATTGCTCTGGCTGTGTAGGACGTATAAATGTGGAACCCTGCTTGCTATACCAAAGGAGGCGATTCAAAATTCGTATTTGCATAAGCAACTTTGTAAGTCTTACTAAAATCAAGCATATTATGGCCTGGAAAAGTTAAAGGCTATTTTTCGTACATTGCGAAGCATTTGGCAAAATTTTCAACTACGCTAACTCGTGCAGATGCTACAATGTTGATGATTTAAGGACGCAATATTTTTTGGTATTTCTAGTCCAATCTACGCAATGAAAACTTTGAATATCTTTCCAACAGCCCAGATTCGGGTAAAATCGGATTACCTTCAGTCCACCAGGCATGTACTACAGTTTGCATACAGAAGGAGAATTCTTATGTTCTTCATGAACAAATCAACGTACGTATCTGTGTTTTAACCTCATTAATATGTACGGGCAACCCTGGATAGCACAGGTTCGAGATTAGCGTCATATGTTCCACGAGCTTTTCGCAATTGACCTGTTTTATCCATAAGGCCCTTCCATAGAGTAACGAATTTCGATATATCTAGTAAAGTCCTGCTAAAACGATTGACCCCAAATACCGGGTGCGTCGTATCTTGTGAGTTAGTTATCTTGATGGCCTTGTAAGTGGGGCCCAGGTGAAGGTGGACATGTTCATGCTAAGTTCTGATTAATATGTAAGTAATGCCTATTATATAAAACCCGCGTGAGGGCCGAAGTGAAGGTTGTCTGTGCGTCCGTCTGTCCAGCTTTTGCGCGATGGCATCGTGTTGAGCGCGAGGGCCGTATGGACGTCTGTCAGACACACATATAGCACTTTTTATTTTTGCCACTCTACCTACTCAACGAAGTGGGCAGCGCGTGGGTATAGTTATATGGTGGTAGCGCCAGTCTAATATATAAAGAGCGAGGGCCGTATGTGAGTCTGTGTGTGGGTGTGTCGGTCCATGTGTCTGTTCGTATGTCCAGCTTTTGCGCGACGGCAGTGCACGAGGTGTACGTAGAGGTCCAGTAAGCGCGAAGAGCGTGGTGAGCTTGTGAAAAAAGCTGATATCGACTCACATGGTACACTTGAAGCTCCCAGTATGATACCAGTACAACGCAGTGATAGTTAGGCTATATCTAAAATTGTAAATGCATTGTGACATATTTTATTTGATGCAGCTTGACGTAAATAAGTCGTGGTCAAATATTTTTTTGAGCGTAAAATCTAACCTAGCTTTATATTTATTGCTCAAAATTGGGGCTTAAATCTGAAGTGGCCTATTTGGAAAAAAAAGTCCTGTTGGGGAACTCTCACCTCCAACCTCGACTATGAAAACCCTCAATGTCTCATCACAATGGTACACAATGCGGCTAAGAAAAATGCAGCATAAACTGATGGATGAGAAATCTCAAATGCACAGTTTTCTACGTTTTGTGAGCCAAAGTATTAATTAAGCTAACATTGTGAAGTTCTTTTCGGAAGAATGAGGTGATGAACAAGGCCATGAAGGACGTCGAAGTATTGTGAGGTTCATTGTGGACCTGCATGGAGTGTCGCAAAGAGCACTTGCACCACTGCTGCCACTTGCAAGGCTACTGTCACTTGCAGCATCAGTCTGGCCTTGGTCCTCAAATCGCATCTCGCGGACAGTATCAAGTGTCAGCTGAAAGATCTTGGCAATGGTAGCTGTTGGGACCTCTTTATCCAAGGCTCGACTGCATTGCAACAGTTCCTGATGTCTGTGTGGATGGCATATCTGGTCACTGGGTCCATGATGGAAAAGTGCGCACCCAGCCTTTTTGCCTAATCATAGGCAAAGTCAATTTCAGCTCCATCCTTGCGCAGATTCTTTACGTTCGGCGAAGCAAAAGAGAGAGAAAGGGTTGCCAAAGAGATTGACAAAAGAGGGGTGGGACATTCCAGTGTATGCATTGGTACTACCCACGTTAACAAAGCGACAAGTATGAACCTACCATGCATTGTGCACAAGAGTAGTTCCCCTCTCATCACTTAAAGTTTTTTGGTATATTGATGATTTTTAGGGTCAATCTCTGGCAGTCTTTGAACGGGGAGAATGGCAGCCATTCCGAGCATAAACTGTAAAGTATGATTGGTCTGGAATACGTGTAGGTGTAAAATGAATTGTCAGGTATCAAGCTTTATTTCAAATCATCATTCATTAATCCTCTCCCTAAAATGTAGAATCCGTCAGCAAATTATTTATTTAATATTTCTTTACTCACTGTGTATGTATTAAGGTCCATGGGATACGTTGCACCGAAGGAGGAATTTGAAAGTTTTCCAATTTTCGATATAGCCTAACATGCATGGCAGCGTAAGTGGGTCTCAGAAAGAACTGGCCCCTTATAATGTTTATTTTTGTCTACAGCCAGTAGGGCTACACGGACGTACTTGGAGAAATATTACTGCACTTTGTTGTTGTTGTTGTTATTGAAAGCTGAGTCCGATGAGTTTTGTGGTCGTCTGGGCCCTCGTTATGTTCTCACCTGTGTCCTCTCTGCTGTTGGCCCCCCTCTCGACGTCCTCAGCATCCTCAGTGTCCTCAGCACCGTCTCCTGTATGATGGATGCATCATCCGCGTATCCTGGCATCATCAGCAACGTACTTGCTCTCTGCATATTTAGTGTACCCAATGGTCTCAGCATCGCCCTCAACGTCATATACCCAAGCATAATCGTTTTCTGCAGAAAGGTCCGAAAGTCATTGATGCACAAAAATAGCCACAGAATTGCTGAAACTGATTGGATCTCCAAAACTCCAAAAGCGAGAATCTATTTGAGATGAGGAGGATCATTTTGACTCCCAACATCCCCCTTCAGTCCTAAAAAACCTTCTGATGAGAGAGTTCATTCTGAGACATACTATGATGGTGCATATTGTCGGCAGAGTGGATCAAGGATGTAAGCTTCCCTTTGAAATAGAGCATTTGTATGCATGCTGATATCCGTCTATAGCTGACATCCGGCTCTAGTGAAATCACCTCTAAAATCGAAATCTGAACAGGAAGTCACCTTCCATTGAGTAATTACTTATCAACGATCTTCAGAACCTATAGAACGGGAGAAATAGGCAAGTCAAGTTTGGGTCAGGTTTGGCCCAGTGATACCGCTTCCTGCAGATTCAGATTCAGTGAGAAGGTTGTTCCAAGTGAATCCGGATCATAGGGTTGTCCAAAACAACTGCTTCCCTACTGCACGTGGCCATTGCATTGCCTCCTTGCTGAGCAGAAAATGTGGATAGCTCAACACAGAAATGAGAGAAAAGTCTTTAATTGAATTTTGATCCTTATATCTGTTGAATAATCATTTCAGAGACGTCTGTGTCAGTCAGGATTTCACTATGTTAAATTGATCCTTTTGGTCTGGAACAGGCGATTTTTGTGCTTCTATCCCGTGACGCCTACATCTAGTCTGCTGTACGTCGAGACGCTCTCAGTGAGGCCTCAGTGTGAAATCGAGACAGAGTTTATTTTGAAAAATAAGAAAAATAAGCTTTAACTTCGGCGTTGGTGTCACAAGGCCCTCTCTGTCAGCATGATCTGTGATTCTGTACAATCAGCTCGACCAGGGGGAACTTGTTGTCCTGATAAGTTCTGAAAGGGTCCAGCTGCCGACCAGTGAGCTGGACTGTCTGCCTAGTCTATCGTGTGATATCAAGTAGTGTACTTGCATCTAAGAGACCCTCCCGATATCAACGTCACCATCTATCTACAAGGATGTCTGCCATCGCATCCAAAGAGAGATCTTTCTACACTTTAGGTGTAGGCACTATTTTGCAGCAGACTGGTCGAGTCCATGGCGTTTATACATGCCAGCATTAGTACTGCAAAGTTGTATCTTCGTACAAATTAGCTCAATGCGTCACTTTCATGCTCTAGAACCCTCTTTTAGTGTCTCTTTTAAGTAAATGCAGGTTTGCTACAGTTGCAGTCTAGTCCCTCGAGCCCAGTGACACAAACCCACGTTAAGTTGGCCCCCTGCAACAGGACTAAATAACTTCTTTGGACTAAATAAAGTCCTTTTGTCCGGGTCCCCCGCTCCTAAGAGTGCTAAGGCGCGAGGTACGGACACTGTACTAACATGACAGTATATGTGCACGTTATATGAGTTATGCATACATGTCAACATTCTGTCAGACAGTTTTTAGATCTCATCAGGCCTTAATGGAATAGCTGTATGCTGTGCTTCATTGTGGAGCAACCTGTCCATTGATCTATTGGCAATGAGAGAGATATGGCAACTACGGGCATGGGCAGAAGATGCAGCAGCTTACATAAGGGTAGAAAGATTGTATTTATACATGTTTTATAAACCTGTCAGTGTAGGTTTTACATGTGCTTGTTCTGTCGTACTTGAGCAACTGATGTTAAATACAGTATGTACTCCTTGCCGTAAGTGATCTTTCCGGGCTGCATACGCCGGAGTGACAGCTTCTAGTGTGGAATCGGCGATCTGAAATTGGTCATCACTCGTCAACATCCAATACTGAGATCAACTTTGCGTCACACCATTTTAATGCTAGAGCTGACTTGTTGAGTCAGCTTGTGGTGACTGTTTTTGCGTCTTCTTTGGCAACTTTTTTTTTTTTTTAGCAAAAATGGCCAAAGTTCACTGTCTTCCCCCACCCCACAAGTCCACAAGTCCACCCCTCTTACGTGGGGGGACACCCCGGATCCCTCTTTATCCCCCACTCCTCCGAGCGCTACGCATGCAAGAAGCATGTCCGACCCTTTGTTGTCTGGTTCCTTCGTCGTGTGGTATCGTCTTCAACGATACCACATTGACCCTCCGTATCCTGTGCAACAGTGTAGTTCCATCTGTAGGCAAAGACGCCGTTGCCTTGCAAGCAAAGTGGAGCCCGACACGGGGTGCCACAAGCCTGATTTTTCTCAGATCCAGGAACGAAAAAGTGCCAGAGCCCTGGGGGTCTCCCCATTCCTTAATCCATCCTGATAGCTAATCGCTCTTTCCTAATGCAAAAAGTGACCTTCCTCAAATCACAATCATTCTCAGGGGCGTGTGCGCGCGCGTGTGTGCGACAGGTGATACATACGCCATGCATACGCACGTGTGGACGTCCATACTTGTGACAAAGCAGTGCGTGCCCGCGTGTGTCGCCTACGAAAATGCATTAAGCGACATTCACATCGCCACGTCTTTGATAAGCCGATTTCGTTTGACAACCGAGCAAGGAAGAAGGAAACCATAGGGGGACGACGACTTGGGACATGCTGTAGGCCACGTACGTACGGCAGACATACACAGGGCGAGTCAAGAACGGTCCAGATGATTCATTTTCCGAGCTGATTTGACTCGGCTGGATTGATCTTGCGTCGTTCGGGCCGCCTGAAAGCCCACTTCTAAGCTCCAGTCATACTCTTAAGCAGATACGCTCGGGGGGGAACAGGACTCTTTTCCTTCATGCACCAGTGTGTTAGAGAGTAATGTCATTGCTTGAAAATTTCCCCATGATAGCACCCATTCGGTCTATTCGCCACTGGTACACTGAAAGTCTAATGACGAGGGGCATAAAATATCACGCTGTCCCTCTCTCATGATAGAGTATTGTGATCCTGCTATTCATATCCACGGATCGACAACTGCATAAAAGCAGCGAACAATCCAGCGATTGCAAGACAGATATCGCTGTAGCGCGGCTACTTGTGTTCGCCTTGTAGCAATTGGTGTTACGCCGTGTATATTTCCAACAACAATGAAAATACACATCTAAGTAGACCAAGTGTCCAAGGACGCCCGCTGAAAGCAAAGTCCCTTCGAAGGGCTTCATTCTTTTCCTCTAGATCAAGTCTAATTTTATCGACCAAGGTTGCTGTGGCGACATTGCATGAGTTCGTTAACTGAGATGAGATCTCACAGGGTGTAGTAGGCAAAGGAGAAAGAAATGATAATAAGGGGGTCCATTGAAATAAAAGAGATGACTGCGCGTTCAATGGACGACTCTGCGTGTACCAGACAGCGCAAACGGGACGTGAAAGGTGTTGAAAACGAAGGCAATTTTTCTCCCTCATCACTCCCTCTAATTTTCACTGACACATTATTTGTCGATCGGCCATTTTTTCGGCGTCTCCGCCATCCTGTCCTCCAATCCATCAGCGCCAAAGACAGATTCTTCCGGACTCAAAAATCAACTTATTGCCGCACGTGAAAGTGGGGTAGCAGCACAAGGTTTCCACTCAAGTCAGAGAAACAAAGCTCTCTTCCATCGCTCTCTGCCTGTCTGTATCGATGTAGGATAGGTACCCGTTACATCAGAGATTTACAGTTGGGGCCGGGAATGCTCGGCACATTCGGATTTAGGGTGTGTAACTGAACCAACTGTACCTGCACCGCCACACGAGCACAGACTCACAGCCAGTTTTCAGATTTAAATGAACTGGCTGTCAACGACCAAATGGAATAGATTTATGGGTTCGATTTAGCGCCTTTTCAGCAGGCCCATTTCTTCGTTCAAGCCCACCAAGAGTGTTGCAATAATGATGAGGATGCAGTGCATAAGACATTTGCAACATTCCATCAGGGGTTGTCGCAGGGCCAGCCTTGTACATACGTCCGCACTACGTAGGCAGGTACGGACGCTGGATGTCGATTGGTGCGTCCAAGGCAGGTGTTCTTGCAGCTTCACATTTTGCCAACCCTTACTTACAAACCGATACCGAGAAGCTTGTTGTTCCGCAGTTATTTCACATGTACTACAACCCTCTGACATCACCGTGCATGATAAATGCTACTTTATGTAATGTACCCGTACGTACATAGAGGTCTGCGTGAATCTGCAGGAGGTGGATAAAAGTGGGCGTTTAATTAGGCCTTCCCATTATCATAGCCTGTAAACAAAGTTCTCATCTGTTGATGACTGGCTTTTTTCTGCATCTGATTCTGTTGCAACGACGTCAACGCTGTGTAATTCTGGCGGTCGCGCATACATGTGTACGTACGTACATTTGACACCTACGTTCGTGTGTGCCTTCAATGTTTACTCAGCCGAGACTGACTGCATTTATAAGAACTATTTGTGCTGAATACACATTCAAGTAATGGCAAGAGGACGTTTCCATCAAGCCCACAGGTACGTAGGCCCTGGACGATTCCAAAATGTCTCACCACCTTGCCTTTGTACGTAAGCTTATTGACGTCGAAAACTCGTTACACTGGTGCCTTGGGCAGAAAGTGCTTATATGCGGTGGGAACTCAAAAGACTTTTGACTGGTGTACCGGTACGTACACATTCAACCGTCGTGCCAGATGTTGGACGTCTTCGTAGAAAGGCTACACACGCATGCACGCACGCACGGGCACACAGGAAAGAAAAAGTTGCTTCTCCGCGAGAGTCAGAGGTAATGCAGTAACGTGAAAAGGCCCAAAACAGATTGAGCCTGGTGCAGCCAAAAACAGGCTAGCTTGACTTTATTGCATGGAACACGAGGGTTGGTATCATTTTTCGAATGAGCTGAATTGCCCAATAAGGCATGGTCTTCTCCTTAGGCACTTTTAACAAAAAAAGCACTCTCGACTCGTTTGACATGTTTGATATACAGGAGTCATTTCGCTATGCTACTCAATGGCGATGCCACAGTGCACTGGATGTCAAAGAGCTGCAGTTCAACAACGCTTCGGCTTCGGTCGGTATCGATACTCTGAGTGCTGAAGGTCCACGTACGCCCATTTCAGGGAATGCCGGACAGGACACTGGACGACGTTTGTTTGGGCCTTCGATTGCCAAATTTCCTCCTAGAGGTCTTTAGCGTTAGAAAACGCACACAGGACACAGCACGTTCTGACATTTAGCCCCGTCAAGGTCCAAGTCGTACATGTAGGAGGGCGCCTCAAGAATAGGTTGTCATTTTGATTGGACTTGTTCTGTTCCTCGCCGACTTATTTCTAGTTACTTTCATTCTGGAGATGCGAATCTCTGGGACAACTTGGGCTTATCGCCCATTTTTGAATAGGAATGCTTCAGCAGCAGTGCACAATTTGAGTATACCAGTGCAAGTGGGCATCATATTTGTATTAAGACAAGTGCAATGCAGACCTTCCCTCTTCCCCGAAACTCCACCTTAACGACGTCATATCTGGCACCAGAAAATGCCAAGATGTTGATGCACCCACCCCGTTCACCTGATTTCGCCTCATGCTACTTCTTGGTTCCACAAATGACCGAGACCGCTGACGTTATGAGGAAGAGGCTAAGACAGGTTTCTGGCATGAGTGCAGCAACACCAAATCTGAAGATGACTTCATGGCAGCCACAAAGACAGCAATGATGAGGTGGGGAGAAGTGCACTGCTGTAGAGGGTGATTACGTCGAAAAGTGGAACCATTTTTTAAAACATCTCCTTAAATGAAGCGTGTACGAGCCAATGAGTATCTCTCTTTTTAAACGCCCAAGGCATTTTCTCAGCAAGAACGCTCTGCCTGCGAACAGTACTGCTACTAACATCATAAGGGTGCCCTAACGCAATACACATTTCTGCAGTGACCTTCCCAGTTCAAGTTGTGAGTCAATTCAGGTGAGTGTAATGGAGAAAATTAGGAAGAAGAGCCACACCTCAATGTTAAGCAACTTCACTCGAGTGCTGAGGTGAAATGGAGAGAGGCGCTAATTCCATTTTGGCCTCGCCCCAGCAATTAGGATTTCGCCACCGAATACAAGTCAAATGAGGCTTCAGATATGAATGCATGTTCATTTGGACAGAATTTCTCTTCTCGCGCACGAATACCAAGTCATGTACACAAGGATACCAGTGCATACACTGAACGACACGTCTTCTTGGACGGTGAAAAGATGTGCTAGTAGTCGAAGGCCAAAATTCGCCCAATTTTTTAGCGGCACTTTGAAGAAAAAGGAAGATTTTTCTGCCTTTGCGGTCCCTTATAAGGCTCCTCGTGTTTCTCTGCACGAACGCCTCGTAAGAGCTAAGTATGCGGGTGGCAAGAGCTGACTAACGCTACATTTTGAGCAAGGTTGAGAGACTCATTCGTCGCTGGCAAACTCTGGGGTGGCACCTGCAGTGTGGGTCCGACATGTGCAGGTTGCGAGCAAGACTCGTCTGAGCTGACGTCAGCGGAGTGAGAAAGTAGCCTTATTAGCCCCTTGATGGTCGCATCATTTTTGCAGGTGGAGCTGATCAAGAAGAAGGTCTTGCTTTGATGATGGTGGCGGTCAATAAAATTCGATAAACGTTTGGTAGGCGTTAAGGAGCAATATCATTAAACGCGATGTTAGCGGGACTGACCACCAACCACTCGCGCGGAGTGAACTAGTGCATGCGGTACTGAACCTACATATATGGAAGTGGATGTGGACGTCTTCGGCACAAATTCACGTTCGAGTAGTCGGTATGGTGGCTACAGGGACCGGTATGTTATCTATGCTTGGTTGATAAAGAAAATTGAAGAGTTCTCTTAGGTGGATGTCGGCACCTGAGGTAGCAGTCGCCGAAGTAACTGATCATGACTTCGAGGTCCTGCTGAAGTTATTGAGGCAGACAGCAAAAGAAAAACAAGTGTGATTTACTTCGACACCACGAAAATGCAAATCTACCATTACTTTTACAGGTAATGGCGAAACAAGCTCAGGACGACTGTAGCCTTACGAGTACTCTGGCATTCGCGACCCACTATAAGTGCGAGAGCATACGCAGACTGCAGAGGAGATGAGAACAATTCAAAGTCAGCCAGTGAAATATTTTACTGTTTGTTTTTTCGACTTCTCAGCAGAGTTTGCCTCAGTCAGGTTTGTGGCTCCTTCAGTCAAACCAAGATTGAGGGTATCGACGTTCAATAGTTTGGCCTTAGTGATCCTAGGAAAGCACGACACCCTGGGAAGTGCTTCATTCATGCACAACGTCTTTTCTTTGTATGCATAGGGAAATTAATGAATTCAAGCGTTCTTGGCGGCAAACTTTCCTTGAAGAAGAGCTTCTTCGTGGATGATGACTTGCCAGATTCTCAAGCCTCTTCCTGTCGTAAGGACGGAGAAAAAATTGTGTGGGCACCAATGATCACAATGATGTGTCACAAAAGTCAGGAGGGTTGCAAACCCGAGCCACCGACGTCAGCGTGGCAAACATAACAAACGTCCCCGGGCCCCTGAGTGCTGTCGTATCGAGCAGGGTGCCACCCGGTTGGCGTGGCAAGCCTGACTGACCACTAAAGAGGCTTCTGGAGGAGAGAGGTCGTGCCAACCACCAAGTAGAGGTCGTTAGGCCCATTCCTGATGCTAGCCTGATGGATTGAAGAAGAAGAAAATGAATTCAGTTCACCGCACTGCGCCTCTTCCCCCTCTTCGGGCTTGACACCAACGAACCCTCGTACACGGGGTACGTACGAGCACGTAAGAGGCACGTGCGTCAGTGCAAAACGTACGCGAGCCCGCGTAGGCGCGTATAACCAAAGTATGACGCATGACGCAGCGGGAGATATTTCTTTCTTGGGTATGAAACGAGTTGGCTTATTCGCCCGATTCGATATCCTCCTCCCTGCTCGTTTTCTCTCCGTGAAATGGCCCTCTAAATGGGCATGAGACAATATAAGAAAAATTTCTTCCTTAGCCTCACGGCGAGGAGTCCGAATGTACATTGTAATTCTTCTTTTAACATACAATAGCGTTAAAAAAAAGTTAGGATTGATGCGCTTCGTGCGTATCACCCCAAGCGTTCCTCGGCACAAATTCTGCTGGACAACATTAGCTACTCGTAATTCTTCCTTAGGGTACCACCGACACCAGATTCGCTTTGCATGTGATACGCCTTTACGCAGTGATTTGCGTACACTGCAAAGCCTCAGCTCGACGTATGCATACTGAAAAGTGAGTAATTGTCCGCTTACACCGGCTAGGAAAACACGTGCGAAGGATGGAACGAAAATAAGAATCCTTTCTTCCCTACAGTACTTTTTTGCTTCCTGGTCTCCGTTGCCTTTTGGATGCAAACGACCCATTGTTTTTTGTGACGACATTGAGGAAAGAAGCCTTCTCCTCTTCTAGGCGGACCTTTATATAATTTCTGCCTACCATGAAGCTTGCAAGTTGTTAAATGCGTAGGGCTTTTCTTAGTCGGAGCGCGTGCGCACATGCGCTCTTTTGTCAACACGAGCTGCGACAACAGCCCGTATGCTGGCTGTGCATACAGCCCATGGACGCGCCTGCTATGTGTATAGATGTGCTTGAACAAAATAGTGCATTAAGCCGTAAGACTTGAAAAACACAGGCTGCTCTTGTTGAAGAAGAAGAAAAAACAGGTAAGATGAGCAGGCATTGTTCCCAAGGTGAACTTGAACTTGGACTTTTTCATCATTACAGGAGCAAATACGGACAGCTGGGAGTGTGCAGTCCATTGAACAAATGTTAGTGTAGAGCGTACAGGGCGGCCAATAAGTTACGCCCCCTCGATTATTCCGCTATTATAGAAGGTAGGAGGCTGAAATTTGATATGGTCAATGGTGGCTACGCTGGAAGACCAACCGAGCAATCAAAGGTTGATTGCTCCGGTTTTTTTTTTTAACTTGCATATTTATTATCACTGGTCACAGTGGAAATGCAAAGACATTAAATTCGGGTTTCCACTTGTTTCTCCTATTGATGGGGACACATTTCAAACCTTTCCAGGGGGTATTGCAAATCCGTGTATTGAGATCTTTGTCCTCATCCAGAGTGATGAACTCCTTTTGAATGAGCTGTCTGAATTGTTCTAGGGTCAGTGGATTTCTTGCAAAAATCTCATCTTTAACACTACCCCACAGAGCACAGTCAAGGGGTGACAAGTCCGGTAAGAGTCGCGTGACTCCTTTTTTGAACGTATGGTGTAGGTCTAAGAACGGTCCTTTGATGGACCACGGAGAATTTCAGCTTCCTGTGCAATATAATAGCAGCGTAATCGAGAGGGTGTAGTGTAACTTATTGGCCACCCTGTACATTATTCCTGCTTTAAAAAAGTTAGAGGTAGGCAGTCTTTAGCCTTATGAGAAATAATTTTCCTCAATGAGGTCAGAGGATGGCTCATACCCACGTCTCTCAGTCACTCAGAGTTGGCGCAAAGTCTTGTCGCTAGCTCAGTCGTGTAAATGTACTTCCTGAAAACGAGGAAGGACTGATAGAGTTAATTTTTCATAAGATATCAGCATCGACCATATTCGAACCACTTTGTCAAGTGATTATTTGTGACCTTTATATAAGTCATCATCACCCTTTAGGCTGACGTGCAATGAATGCCAAAAAAATGAAGGCATTTTCGAGATATCGTGAGCTGGTAACATACGCAAGTTCTTCTCTCCAGTGAACAATCAGGACGATCCAAATGCATTGTCCTCAACCGCACCTTTTTCCAGGTTCTTTCAAGTTTACTTCCCCTTTCCTTTGTGTTCGTCCATTATGCCTGCAATAGACTTAAACTCACATTAGCTCTTTTTTTCTTCTTCTTCTCAGAATGTGTGCAGTTTAAATGGGTCTGAGCGCAAATTCCTTGTTTTATTGCCGCTCCGTGTGGCATGCAATAAAGTGGAGTGGGCAGGGCAGGGCGGGGCCTTCTCCCCTTTTTTTCCCGCTTCTTTCTTCGATTGTATGTTTGATGCGCCAGGAATGGAAAAGTCGTACTACGTGCGGTATCTGCCAAGCACAGATATCTGAATGGCTGAGCACGGAAAAGGAGTCCGCTTCAAATGCCAGTCCAGGTTCTCCCCCGTTCTCTCCCTGGCGCATGCACCAGCCCACGGCACCCGCCTGCCTCCCTACGTGCAGTACAGCACGTTGGGTCCGCCGGCCACTGACGCAACGGAGAAGAGAAACACGAGGTGCACGGACAAGTTCAGCACGTCGGGATCGGTTGTCGACGTCGATCGTCGAACTTTCCATCTCTCCTTACTGACGCATGCGTACGCACTCCTTCCTCCTCTTCGGACACGTGCACTCGTGCATTTATGTGCAGAGAGAACGCTTTGTTGTAAAAGGTCTCTTCTCGTGGCTCACATGACGTCATAAAAAGGCCTTAAACGCATCCGACCTTTGCCGACAAATGACCCTAAGTGGATTAACCCCCTCACTTTTAGGACGCTTGGTTGAAATAAACATGCGGCAGAAATGGGGGAGGGGGCGTGCCGGGACAAATTCATTATTCCAGACAGACCCTTTTTTGCATAAAATTTATCCCCTGCATGCATTCCCGTACGTACAATGCAGCCCCTCTTCTGCAGAACTTTTCTGATATCTATCGAGATTTTAAATCAAATGCCTCAACAGGTTGAAGGGATATGGAATTAGCATCTGACCGAATTTTTTGCCCCCCCCCCTTGTGCGTGAGATTCCTCATAGTTTTTGTTATGCCACTCCTGCTTATGCGTCATGAAGAGGCCTCACCACGCACAGGCCCGCTTCTTCTTTTGGCAGCGCGTAGACAAAGATTTCAATCGCTTTGGCAAGTCTTCCCCGTTTTTGCACCGCGAGAAAGTCACTGGAAAGTGCAACTGGTCTCCCAGAGTTTATGGATTTCGGGCAGATTAATTCGCATGAATGCTGCACGCATGCACACGATGTACGAACTGACGTATAAGGAACTGGTCTAAGTGGAAGGCTCTGTTGTCAAGAGCGGCTGTTCCTCCACACTAGCAAACATAAAAAAAAGGGAGGCTACGTGGGCTTAATTGCGCGGAAGACCAATTGCGAAATACATAGGAAATGCCATCATTCAGCTGTGGCCAGAGAGTTCTGGAAATGGTGCTGCCTAATTTGGAAGCCAGGTAGCCCTCGATTTGAAGCAGTAGCTTGAATAAATGGACCCCTGAGCGAACTGCTACTTCTACCCTCGTACGCTAACTGTACCACCACCACCACCACCACCACTTCCTTGAGGGTAGGCATGCCCGGTGGTCTTCCTCGGCGTGCAGCTCATTTCTCAAACGAGTCCAACGGTCCCGGCCCTGGAGTGTAAGTGTAGACTGGGGAGAGGCAGCATTTAAGCAAGGAGCGGACAAAATGGGCACTTTTCGTATTTTTGACCATGTAACTGCGAGGGGAGGGTTTGGAGCTTCCGTGAAAGCGACAAACAGCGCTGTGCGTGACACCATGGAAGTGCACAGTCAAAGGTCAATTGTGTGTTGTGTCGCAGGAGGTCTACAGCTCCCAACCAAGAGTCAAATGCTGAGATATATGCATCACTTAGGTCCGCGAGTATTGTTGCACAAAAGCGTCTGATAACGCAGCGTAATGACTGCTATGGATGGTCCTATAGGTGCCTGGTGCGATTGAAATAATGGCTGAAATGAGACGTGACCAGTTTTATTCTTCATTGGCTGTTAAAAAGAAGCTGTCAATTCGTGTCTGAGGCAACCTTCAGAACCTGCGGAAGAAGGATTCACGTGTCGATAGTTTACCATCTTTTATCCCCAGTTGATGCCAATTCATGTGCATCCTGCAGGTGCAAAAAGCCCTGCCAGAATCTTATCTTTGGCAGCTCGTCACAGCGCTCCAAGAGGGGCTTTTTGC
>JAAUXU010007674.1_pt1 | contig 27299 bp, 26 predicted proteins | sample 7278151 | NCBI WGS metagenome assembly JAAUXU01 (sample SAMN14350113, study PRJNA611818) | marine sediment metagenome | isolation source: surface marine sediment (1.8m) | place: French Polynesia: Moorea | collected 2018-08
AGCTGGGCCCACCCGTGGTTCCAGACCAGCTGGGCCCACCCGTGGTTCCAGACCAGCTGGGCCCACCCGTGGTTCCAGACCAGCTGGGCCCACCCGTGGTTCCAGACCAGCTGGGTCCACCCGTGGTTCCAGACCAGCTGGGCCCACCCGTGGTTCCAGACCAGCTGGGCCCACCCGTGGTTCCAGACCAGTTGGGTCCACCTGCAGTCCAGCTGGCCCTACCTGCAGTCCAGTTGGCCGTACCTGCAGTCCAGTTGGCCCTACCTGCCGTCCAGTCGTCCCAACTCGTGGTTGCAGTATCAGTGTTGTTATACTCGTCGAAAGACCCAAACCAGTAGGTGGTACTGTTTTCATTAAAGGCTGTTGTTAGCTCTCTGCCTAAGGGAAGGCCATACTTATTGACTAGTTTGTAGGCCTTGTCGGCTGCATTATGTCGTGTCACTGAAGCGGATTTCTTCTGGCATTTGCTGACTCCTCTTTTCCCAATCACTTCCTCAATCTAGAAATGCAGAAACTCACGATTATTTTTGGAAAGGTCCCCGTTGAGATTATGTTGACGTGGCAAACTTGTTCATCACTACTTTTGACATTAGCGTGTTCAGGGTGGCTGGTTGCACGTTGAGTTTTGGTTTAACCATATCTCTAACAAGGATACTCAATGTTGGCATGACTCATGCGTCACACATCCTTTCTTGAAAGTTCCTGCAAAGTGCTCGAAGGCCACCGGGAGCATGCTGCTAAAGCCACTTTGAACGAATCTGGCGATGATGTTGCCTTTGTGTGAAGTCAGTGGAGTGACGTCATTTTGTGCATGCAGCAAAAGTTATTGGCAACCCTGCCTTGCTAAGCAGATCTTTTTACACTTACCCACTCCCAGTTGTACACAGGGTTGCCATCTCGGTCTTTATAGAAGTAGTCCCAATTTGCCAATTGGAACCTGAAGTCCTCAAGGATAAAGCTCAGGTCGTACAGATCAGCACAATCCGGAGGGATTGCCGCGACAACAGTCAAGAGTGAAAAAAGCGCAACAGTCGAGACCTCCATGTCGTTCTATTCGTTGCCACTGGAAAAAAAGATGTTTTTATACCACGAAAACTTCTCAGTCGAAAGAAGTATGCGAGAATATTTTATGTTTGAGACAGACAAACATAACATATTGTTGGCGGAATAGAAGTATTCCATTTTTCTTCAGTGTTGACTCTCTGATTCATAGGAAATATACTGTACACCTACGTTCATGCTCTGACTTTGCACAGTGCAGTTGTTTTCTGTTTGAAGGTATGTAGAAGAAACACACTTGGACTGGACAGTAACGATTCATTTCCTTGCTCGACCAGTCTATGCACTGATCTCAGGTCCAGGCTTTCCAGTGTCTGTTTCATGCAACGGACACATTGCAGAAGACATCGAAATGTATTGACTCTGGACGAAGTCAACATTCACAAAAGCTACGAGATGTTAAAAGGAATTGAAAGCCTCCTTTCTCTTGGAAGTCGTCACTAGGTTGTGTATCTAAGCTAGTCAACTTTGTATGGGGATGTTCAAAAAAAGGGATAAAATTTTTCTTACAGGAGTTTGACTGTTTGGGCGATAGCGCTTATTTCTCCTTTCTGAAACAGACAGCTGTTTCGCCCAACTCTGACTTCACTTATCTTAGTCCACTTCACTCATGGTCATTCTGACCTTTAATTTCTTGTCCCACTGCTGATACATGAGTTATTGTACAACTAAAACTTCCCTGGTCTTACCAAGGCGGCCATGTTTTCGTTTTGGACATCTCTTGCAGCAGCCATCTTTCTTGCAGAGGATCAAAGTATGGCCCCAACCATAGGTGCTCCTTGCATTCAGGGGCTTCTGCTACTAACTAGGGATGTATTGGGCCTGAGTCCGAGCCCGTATGACTTTTTCAGACATTCATTTGGAGCCTTTGGTTCTGTTTGAGTCCGAGATGGCCACCAGTTTGACCTCAGCCTCTAGTTGGGACTGAAGCAGAGGCCGCTCAGATATCTTGGAGTTTTTTTCAAAGAGAGAGAGAGATCAGAAAAAGCGCAAGGCAATTTCAGGTTTATTTTGCTTTGCGGAAACTTGAATGGAACCGAAAAGAAGCTGACAAGATACTCCCGAAAATGAAAATACTTGATAAAAACAATACGTGCTCCCCCTTGAGTTTTTAAGCGCTTTTAAGGAAAAGCCCGAAAGCCCTCCCGAGCCCGATCGAAGCCCCGAAACCTACTACCCGAGCTTGCCCGGAGCCCAATACTTCCAGGTCCGACACATTCCTACTGTCGACGTCGACTCCTTAACTTTGAGACGTGTGAGCAAACAGACAAAGCTGCCAATGCTGTCAAAACACGCGCGCCTGAGAACAAGACCAAAAAACGTCAGTGACTACGGAACCGTTGGCATTTGGCTTGGGACATGCGAATGAAGATCTCAGTGACACGCAGGCGATGGCAGTAAAACTGGCGAATTTCCCCTTCCTTGACTTGTTAACCTGGTCTAAGCACTCTGGTTCGCCTCGGCTATGAAAAAATGAGTCATAGGAGTCTCGGACACCTCTGTAGTGCACGAGTCCATCGGCACTTGTCTTCCGGTTGTTGTCCGCAGCGTTGCCATCCTGTGCGAGCGGAAAAGCAGTCTAATTACCTGTGCTGCACGATATCATGTCGCCAATTGCGACAGGTGGAAGTAGGCTCAACCCCCCCCCCTCAGCAGCAACCTGGAAATTTAGCAATTAGACTGCGTAGAACGTGTCCGTTGATTTTCGCATTATTTCACTTGGCTTTGTACGAATTTGCTGCGCCAAAAAAGAGAAAAAAATGGCCAGAGGGAGACCCCTCGTCTGGTCGTGGCTAGACAGTTTGGCGGCACCATGGGAGTGAGAGGCAAGGAGAGAGAAAAAACAACGGATTTTCAGTCATGAAGAGTTGGCACGCAATCGTCTAAACGTGCACACACGTACGTCGAGGCAGGTTTTGCTTGCGCGTGCAATTACTTCACAGGTGGAGGGGACAAAAATCCCGAATTGTCATTATTTTCCAAGTCTGTCTCACGTTTTTCATTGGTTGGCCGAGCAAACGACAACCACAATGGAAAAATATCAGCGTGTTTATAGATAGAATTCAGCTCAAGGCACCAGATGTCATGTCTTCAGTTGCACCCGGCGTGGGCCCTCCTTTAATTTTTTGTGTCTGGATGGCCAAAATAAGGTTGGGACAAGTTTTCAACTGCCAAGACCTCGGTCGCGTTAGCAAGGACCAGCACCTTGGACAAGCTGTCTTGCCACCAGGAGTGGAAGGGATCTATTCATTCTTTGCTTTTCCTTTATCAAATGTTGACACAAAACCTTATTAATCATTGATGGCGCTGTAATTCCAGTCTTTGCGCCCCCGCTTGACAGGATCATGGCTGGCTACAAAATGCTTTCACACCACTCTGTTGCAAAGTCTTGTCAATGCGTCACAAGTCTGCCCGACTTTGCTTTGTGCCTGTGTTTCTCCCGATCATCGTTGGAGATCTCACGCAGGTTGACAGATTCGGACAAGACGAGGGACGCAAACAGCATCCTCTTCCAAGAGACTCATTCTTGTCGCAACACAATAGAATCGCGTGAATGTGAAAATTCAGATCCAATGAATTCGAACAAGAGGAAAATTGCTAAACGCTGCTCCCGGGGGCAATGGTGAATGTAGGACCCTGTACATACGTTCGCTCAACGTTTGCGTCCATGACACTGATTAGGGTGACAGAACAAAGTGCAAAGAAAGGACAGAGATCTCTTTAGTGGCGGTTAATGTGTAACTTTGACTGCTTTTAACGAGAATCTTCTTTCAATTTGAAGCACAGCACGAGTGTTTTCGACCAACAAGCGCGTCTCCAACTCCCAAAAATAAGTTGACAACATCAAACGTGCCTCAACAAGGCTTCTATGGACCTGAACGATTCTTCCTACCGAAACAAAGTTTCCCTGTAAAAATGTCTTCAAACTGGAATGTCGGCTGCACGCACGCACACATATGCGCGATGAAACTGATGATGATAATAACATTTATTAACTCATGCAAGAGCATGAAATCGAATGCAGGTCATTCCCTGATATTCGGTTCAGTTGGCCAATTCATCCCTTTTGCGAAACATTTTGGACTTCTCCTCATTGCACACATCAACACTTACATGTGTATATATATACATAAGTATACTGGTTGCATGTCCAAAAGTTACTTTTTCTTCCCCGCCATGGCACACAAACTCCGTCCTGCCAACATGTTCTGGTCGCTGCAGTAGTCTTGCAGCATGATTAGGAGGCAGAACTTCATCTCGGCGCCCTCCAAGACGGACTCGGAGCACTCGTCGCTGCCGTTGCCCCTGCCATTGTTTTGTCTGCCGGCCGGCACGACGTTCCACATGGTCTCCACAAGTTGCTCACTCTGGGTGGACAGGTCCTCACTGCCTCTACAGAGGCTGAGTCTCTGGCATCGTCTTACAGCATTTCGGCCAAGATAGCTCTCAATCTGTGCGGACAAATAACATAGTAAAGTCTCGATTTAAAGATAACTCAGTCGCTCACTAACTAGTAACTAAAAAAAATCAGGCTTGATTTTAAACCGAAAATATTGAACGAATGATATCAGTGTGATCATGCTTGACTTCTCAATGGTGGATGAAGCTGGTGAGGACGTCAAAAATGTGAAGAACTATGAAGAAAATGAGATTGAGCAGTCGTCAATGAAAGCAGGAGGGAGTGCGTGCATTCATTCCTGAACCTGAGCTTTTTTACTTATTATGTCAGCGCCCTGCGAGGAAAAACTGAAAGTTTAACGACAATATCGTGGAGTCGAGATCCACGATTCTTCATTGAAAGATGTGTCTCAAAAGTAAGACTGTTCGTCAATAGGCTACAATTTCACCTCACAATCAACCAAAGGATGAGGAGTCAACCTGTACTTACGCAATCCAAATTAAGGCCTTCGTCGTCGTACACGCCACAGTTCCTCAGCTCCTGCTCCATATCAACGTTTGCGGCGGCCAAATCCCCGCAGCTCTGAGCGGAGGCCGAGACCAGCACACTGCTAAAGAAGGCGACCAAGAATATCATCGTGTTGCTGCACATGTATCTTTGAGGAACGTTCGGGGAGGCTCCCTTATATAGTCTTTACTTTTTTCTCTTTTGTAGCGGGTAAAAAAGGGCTGTTTCTTTGCTCCAACAGTTGCTTCATTGTCATTGTGAAAGTTTGTTTTGTCAAATCAGAGACTTTTTTCTCGCCTCCAAAAATTTGGACACCTTGTTTGCCATAAATTTTGCACCATTGATGTACTACTGAAATGTTTGTGTGACGTCTGGAGAGTCTGCAGAGTGGACCCGCTGCAGTCAAACATGTGGCAGACAAACGTCTTTAGCACCACCACCACCCTGCTCGCGTACCGTCTGAGTCAAAAAGAAGCCCACGCAGGCTTGACGTTGGCAGTCTCGACGACGATGAACGTGCGCTTTCAAGCGGGCGATGTCATTGCCATCATCTGTTCGTCGTCAATGCAGATTTGAGCACTGCTGATGCAAGGTTGATTCTGGGTCCTCCTGACCAGTTTGCGTGCTCCCAACTGACTCGAGCTAACAAAATGTCGTCCCAAATCCTGCCCTAATTTGTCTGCTTTTTTTGCACGAGCCTGAAGTACAAGAACAACCTCAAAGTCTGCTCATCACCGTGCAAATCCTGATTGATGAGGAAGGGGGATCCAACACTCATCTCTATTGACGTGACGAAGGCGCGAAAATAAACGCAGGGCGACGCTCGACAGAATTCAAAAACAGCTCTTAATGGAGGAAGATTCAGAAACTGTTTGATGGGATGGGAAAACTTTTCTTCTCCCCCTTCCCAGACTCTCAAGTTGATTGATGAATTAATTTCGATAAAATTAGGTCTTTCGTAGATGGGGGGAGGACTTTTTTTTCGGAAAGCAAATTTTCATACCTATACCTATGAACCTATACGTTCATTGTACGTGCGAGAACATGGAAAGTTTTTCCGGCCAGGATAATGCGGCAATGACTTGAAAGTTTACCCCATTAACACGTGTTACTTTGGTTTATGTACTCTGTCTGATGACTACGTAAACGTAGCAATGTTTTAGACAAATTTTCGGCCAACAATTGCTTCAACACTTCCACTTTTTTGTCTCTTGGGGAAAAAACAGCAGTGTGTGTGCTTCTAGGTTCTTGCACACAAGTTTTTCTCTGGTTAGCAAACATGTCACTAAATAAAAGAATGATACAACTCGTACTGCACAAGAATCGCCTACACTTGCAATCGGATTACAATGGATTGAACTACATTCACATGTGTCAGAAGGGGACTTGTCTCAATGGGCCCGTTAGCGTGAGTGCCTCAAAATCTGCCTGTGTAGCCGAGGCCTCAGGGCAAGGGCATTAAATGGGGAAGAAACCCCTGGAGTGCCTGTTTTGTGCCATCCATCCCAGGTGCCTCAACCGCTGTTCGACCACACCACCTATGACTCACCTGTTGCTTTGTGCGGATTCTAACCCTTTCCTTGATTCATCCACTTCATTCTTATCGGTCCCGTCCGTGCATAAGGACTGCCTTTCCCCTTTCTCCAGCAGCGTTGCCATAATGCCACGAACACGCTGGCAATAAAGACGATTCCTAGGTCCAAGTGCTGATACACCCTGTTGTCCGTGGTGTTGCCCTGGCTCCGCAATAATGTTTTCTCAAGAGACCAGCAATGTCTGAGAGCATCCAGCATGATGCCGACATTCTCATTGTACCGGTAACGAACCGGACAGAGAGGATAACAAAAAAGAGGAAACTTTCCACAATTTCCACCGAAAGACTTGAAAGGAGAAGCTATTAAAATGCTGCCAAGTCATCGTTCAGATCATGACCTCTTAACGCAGCTTCGGCCTGGGAAAAAAAAGGCGAGAACAACTGCAGTGTCTCTTTAACGCTGTATGGGACAGGTTGTTGTTATTGTTGTTGTTGTGGCTGCTGCTGCTGTCCTCTCCCGCCTGCAGGAAGGTGTTTGTCCATCAAAGAAGCCGCCGAATTGACTGCTTCGTGTCATAATCGCGACGACCGCGCAGTCATAATAGCAATGGCCGTCAGAGTTGCCACCAACACGCGCTTTCACCAAAAATTGGCAGGCTTTTGTGGCTACCGCCTGTCAGTATGTGGACTGGCAGATAAAAGTCTCCTAAGCTGACTCATACGCTCGGCTACAACGACACTGTAATACCTGAACTTGAAATAGTATTCCTTCGTTGCTGTGAGAAAGAGTCATCGTCAAACAAATAGGGGCATTTAAGTCGAGCACTTTCTTTGCATTAGTCCTGAGAGATGCTCTCAGTTGTCACTGGCAGAAAGTTGGGAACCCTGCGTTGTCAAAACCTCACCGCCCTCTCATTGAGATGTCAAAATTCTTCTGTTTGAATGAGGTTTCCCACTGAGAGAGCGATAGAAGTGACGTGAAATTGAGTTAGTCCACCCGCTCGTGCTGCCCATAATTCGCGCCTGGCTATTTTTGGGCACCTCTTGGGCAGACGCAAAGCAGATGGGTCGTAAATAACAGGCAGGATTATAGCAGGCGGGATACTTTTGGGCAGGTGACAAAGACGGCAGTGGTGGACTTCGGAAGACTTAATAACATTGGTGAAAAATAAAATAAAAAAAGATAAAAAATCCAAACTTTGAACTGAATAATTTAACATGAAAATGCGGACTTAGTGTGCAATGATGGGTTAAGCTCGACACTTGGGGAAAAATGTCCTCTGACTGTGCAATTCTTAGCGTAAATTGCTGGTCTACCACAGAAGAGAATCGAGCAGGTCAAGTCTACCGTTTTACATAGAAACGTTGTGAGCTCATATTATTGCAACTCTCTGGACTTGTTCTCCGTCTTCCTCTCGATCGGCGGTTGACTGCTCAGAGCGCCGTTTGGAGCTTTTTCCCCAGGCGGCGGCCGATGGCGGCGACGGCGGCGGTGGCGGGACGGAGAGGCGAGTCCTCCAGGAATCGAGGTTGCGAGGCTGAGTGACAAAGAAACTAGCGAAACGTCTTATATTGGCTACACCTGTGCGCTTTTTTCTTCCTGTTTCCTTTTTCTCTGAGCAAACTACTCTTCTCATCGCGTGTACAGGGTGCGACGGGGAATAGTTTCTTCTCTACTCAACAAGAACTTACTTACCTTTGGTCAGGGAAAAATCACCGTCACAGCCTGTACATAGCAGAGCAGCTAGAGTTGTTCACAAATTAACCCTTTTTCCGCTTTCTTACTGGAAAAAAGATACTCCCCGTGCTGGGACTGCAACAACTGCCTGGGATTGCCAGAAGATGAAATCATCAACGACAGCAGCAGCTCGGACATCGCCGGGAACGACAACAACAACAACAACTCAATTAACTCCGCCTCCCTCCTCTCTCCTCTCCTTTACCGGGCACTAATTACACCTGGCAGCGGAGGCGACGGCGGCAATGACGACGACGACGACGACGACAGTGGAAGGCGGCGGCGGCGACATGGGCTACGGCAGCGGCGGTGGCGGTGGCGGCGGCGGCGGCATACCTGAAAAAAATTGATACGAGCGCGCGCCGCCCTGAGTGTTCAGGCCGAAATAGTAGCTCCTCCGCGCATGCGCAAGTCTTGGTCTCAAGTGTTTGGTGCACTCGGCGCTCATCATCAGTCTGCTCGTCCACTCAACCACCTCCTGAGGCTGCAGCAGCTCCGAAGCGTTCATGCGTGCAGCTTGAATAAGTGCATTTCTGGATCGACCGACACGTGCAAGCGGACCTTTTTCTGCATGCGTACATTTCTCACATGCAACACAAAAAAAACCCTAATACGTGAATGAGGAGCTGGAGTATCTTCAGACAGCTTGGCGTCACTCGCTCGCTGGCTCGTTTGGTCTGGGAAAGCCTTGCCAATTCGCGTGCAGCCTGCTAATTTACTCGTCGCGCAAAATGTGACGAGGAACAGTTCACTTTCAAGCATGTAGAAGGCCGAAAACTTTTGTCAAAGCCAGCAGAGACTTCCCAATTGTGATAGTCCCAGTCCGAGCCCACCAATGCAAGGAGATCGAGCTTCAGCAGCCGCCCAAAACATGTTGGACACCAGACTCAGCAGTCTGTCGCACATTCTTCAGCAACAGCACCAGCAACAACAACTGCTGCGGCATCATCAGCAACAACTGCTGTTCCCCCCGCTCGACCCTCTGCGCCTCAGTCAACAACCGGTGTTGCAACAACATCAACCCACTCCTGGACCTGGCTGTGATGCGAAGCATGCTCAGGTGGCGGCTGCGCAGGCGGCGGCTGCGGCAGCCGCGGCGGCGGCAGCCGCTTCTGGAGCCCTTCTCAGGCCGCTCCCTCTTCTTCCCCAAGATCACGCCGCAGTCAAGCCGCTGAGATCCCAACAACACAGTTCTACACCTTCCCCCAATGGAGCAGGTTAGCACACACTAAAAGTCCGAATCAGATTCAATGCTCTTAGCTGTGAAGATATCAATGTGAGGGTATTGAGACTTTACACAGAAAAATTGACAACCCCAAGCATTGTTTTGAGAAACAAAGATTGTAAAATGATGTTGACAGAGACACTCATGCTGGGAGGTTTGCCCGCCAATTTGTGTGTCAAGGAGATATTAGGCTTTCCAAGAGTGTTGTTTTTGCAGTGTCACATCGTAAAAGTCCTGTTTTAGTCCAGACGTGTTCATATGGCTTAGATTTTTTAGACTATTTGTGATATTTTAGCTCTCGAGTCTGGATTTAAGTTAATGGTCGTATACAGCACTCTACCACGAGGTGGACTAAGGAGATGATCTTCAGTTCATGTTGAAGGTGGAGAACAACACAGGCGAGTCTTGTGAGGACACCCGGTATGTGCACAAGACTGGCTGAGAGGACTCATTTTGAAGGTGGAAAACAACACAAGGGCGTTGCGCATCACTCTAGTCCACCCTGTATTTTTGCTCGTTCTCATTTGGGTATTTCCGGTGGCAGGTAACAAACTTTAATCTTCTTCAATAGTTTTTTCAAAAAGAAAGTGCCCATTGCAACACGTGTGAGATCCTTGTAAACTTGACTGATAACTGAACCCTGGCCGAACATGGCAAAAAATGCTTCTCTGACGAAAAGTGAGACATATTTATAACTCTTTTTTTGCAAACTCTATTCTACGACAATCCAGCAATTGTTTATTTGACCCAGTGAGTTTCTTTCTCTTTTCTTACCTGCGCACAACGAATTGGATTTCACGGCCCATATTGCATCCGTTGGATCAAAATCCGTTGTTGGTTGCTGCGCACCCCAGGTGTTCTCTAATTGTACACTACCTGCTTGCCTTGATAGAGCTGTCAGAGGGGTAACAGCAGCAGATAAATATAGACCTGCTCGACCCACCCAAGCCCAGTGAAATTGGTGCTGCGTGAATCACAAGCTGCTTATGTGTGGGCACTTTTTTTTGGGACACCTCCAACTTCCAGAATTCCAAGCTCGCCTTTGCGGTGTCCATGAGGTCGAGCTTGTCCGTGCCCGAAATTCTCACCCCTTTTGCTCCGCGTGAGGTTTCACACGTTTTTTCTCTCTCTTCAGCCCACGCGGGGCCCGAAAACGTAATGAAATCATCCAGTCAGGAACAAATTGAACTTGGAATCGACCTCAGCAGAGGAGAGAATTTATTAAGACGTTTTGACGGCGTGTGACGAATTCGAGGCGGCCGAAAATTGATTGTTTTTTGGTCGCCAGATGAACCCATTATTCCGGGGAATTCTTCTTCTTCTTCTTTTCTTGGCTGGCATGCGTGAAAAAGTGAGAAGTGAAAAGTCCGTAAGTGTCAAAACACAAGACAGATATGGGCCAATTCGGAGCACAAAGGAGGAGAAGAAGAAGAAGAATCCCTCGGGCTCAGTTTCTCCGGTCTTCTTCTCTTTGTTGTTGTTGTTGTTGTTACTCGAACAACGTCGGAGTGCATCAAGAACGTGAGGTTCATTGATGCAGACACGGGGTGAATTGCAATGATCGAAGGGACACCTGGTGAAATCCGCTAAGCCGGGGCTGTCTGACCTCGTCTGCAGGTCCAACAAGCTTGGAGATGTCAGGTGTTGCACTCGCAAAGACACGCAGACGTTTCAAAAAAGACCCCTTGACTGAGGAGGACGCAGTCCTTTCACTCATAAATGGTCGATGAATTAGGATCAAAAACCTAGTGCGTTGCATCTCTGTCCTCGTTGTGCACGGGTCAAAGGAGTTTCGGTCTTAAGCGGACTTTCAGACGGTCGAGTCGGACCTTGCGGCCTTGCTAGGATTTTTGTATTTATTCAAGTGTGGTTTTTTTTGCTCTTTGTTTTATTTTCATTCCCTCTCTATCTCTATCCTGCCCATTACTGATTCGTTCCATCAAAAAGTGACCCAACGGGCAATTTTCCTTCTAGCAAGGACACCAGACCTTTTTTTTGTTTCATTTCCACCAAGCAGCTAGGGCTCAAAACCAATTTTGATCAGAGAGAAAAATGATAGCATTACCTGACTGGATTTTGAGAGTATCAATCTGCTAAAATATGTATAAATGGTAGTAAAATATTGGCTTCCCGAACGGAAAAAAATCTTCTCGGTAGCAGTCTGTAATTATTGAACTGGCCGCCCTCAAACCGTCTTCCCTCCCTTTCATGACGGCCCGCCTTTGGTCGGCCGATCCAACGTATGGGGAACAGATCAAGAGGACTGATAGAGACACCAGGACAGTGATGATCACTGCACTGTCGAGGTGTCCAACAGTGGGGACTTCAGGAGTAGTCAGTACACGGGCGGCCAGGCCTGGGGTGTCCCAAAGTAGTGACTGCTGTGCAGGTCCGAAAGTGCTGAATTCTGAGCATGTTACTAATGAGTCCTCATACTAGATTAATGAGTTAATCAAGGGAAAAATAATTAGTTTGTCGTGTGTAACGCCACAACGGTCGTCTCTGCGTCACTTAAGGTCGTTATTCACCCGTCCGAAGCCGCGGTGCCAACAGTTATGTCATCACTGACGCCTTTGCTCTTGTTCTCCGTGATCTGTGTTCCCAACGCATTGTTTGTTTACTCGTGGGTCTCAGCGGAAAGGGTTTGGTAGAAGAGCTCTTCCAAAAAACAGTCACGTAACCGTGAAATGCGAAAACTACTTTTGGACGTCCCTTTACAGACCTTAATATTACATGACTGAAATGTGTCTACAGGGCTGCTCTCTTGCAGACTCTGACGACTCTTGTGACGGACGCTCGAAGCGACGTTGCCGCACCAACTTCAACACTTGGCAGTTGGACGAGCTGGAGAGAGCCTTCCACACCTGCCACTACCCAGACATCTTCATGAGGGAGGCGCTAGCCATGAGGCTTGACCTCAGGGAGGCCAGAGTCGCGGTAAGTGCATGACAAGTGATCATCGTCGTTGCCCTCGCTCAAGATGGTGCTGCTGTCGCCGCCGCCGCCACAAACAGCAGCAAGATTCACACACACGATAAAGCCGTGTAATTTCCTGCCATTTGTAAGCTTCTTTTCTTCTTCATGGAGGCGCACACGATTGTTTTTGCCCGGCTAATGAACCGTTCAGCCAATGTGGAAATAATGGCCGGCTGTTTGCTTGCTCTGGAGGAAAAATATATGAGAAAGGAGGGTCCTTCTGTGACACGCCAACCAATAAGGGGCCTGAGCTTCGGACAAATTGTTTCCTCACTCACTCAAGACTTCAGGGATCAGCTGAGGTGCTGGAATCACTTTCGGGCCGGGGATAATTAAGTCACTCTGGACCAGATTTCACTTCCCACAACAGACTGGGAACTGTGCAGATCAGAGGCATTGGCACTCACAGCGCCACCTTCACAGGCTGCTCCGACGCATCCGCGGATAGATTTGGCTTAGTTGAAGCTGTCCAACGACGATTAGGGCGGAAAGGACGGGAAGGAAGACGTGGAGGACGCGTGGCGAGGCCGACCTAGACGAGAAACACGACGGGTGGGAAGAGGTCGACATGCAGGAGGAGGAGGAGGAGGCCTGGTCGGATGAGACGAGTGGGACGACCAGAAAGTCGACAAAGACCACGAGTAGACCGACGAGCAGGACGAGTACGACGTTAGCAGTGCACGAATCAGCCACACCTTTGTGCTCGCCGCCACTTCCCTTGGGTTCTCTCACTCTCCATGGTTGGTCGAACCATTTCCCTTCTTTGTCGTCGTCGTCCAAATTGTCCCCCTCTTGTGATTGATGTCCCTTGATTGAATATTTTCATGCACAAAAAGAGGAAAAGAGAGGGCGACTTAAGATGAATTTTTCAGGGGGAATTGATTTTTCCTAGGCGGGGGCGTGCGGACAAACATTTCGGCTTAAAAAAGTGCCTGCAATAAAGTTAAGCGAATTCTGCACGCTCATAAGTTTGTGTTTTTGTTGCTTGTACGCACTTTGTGCAGGTGCAAATGGCCGATTTCATTTGCGCCAATGTCGTCATTACTGTAAAGAGAGTTGCAGGCTCGTCATGGGCACAAAAAGACGCCTTTTTGTACGGGCATTTCTTTTCATTCTTTTCCCTTCACACAGGATGAATAATTTTTCAAGAACAGCTCTCTTCAGCTGTACGGACGGACTGCGTAGTCCGCCTTCCGCGGGAACACTCGTACTATCTAGTAGAGGTGGGCTCGAGCTTGCACAAAGCTTCCAAGTCGGATTTTAGTCACTTCGGCTCGTCGTCTTAGCACATCCTCGTGAAGAATGTGAAACTTTTGTTTTGCCTCTCCAGTCACACGTCCCGTAACCCCACGTGACCATGGCGCAGTTCTGCCTGTCGGCCGCGAGGTCGACGTCCCCCCTCGGATGTTCAGTTGGCAGCGAGCTCCTCGTCAGCCACCTCAGAGCTGAGGCTCAGGCTCGGTACGAAGCTGCAAACTGACTCCTCAGCACCGGAACCCACCTCTATTGTAGATCTACACGTACAGATAGAAATGTCTTGCCCGGCGAGAAAGAAAAGTGAAAAATGGCCGCACTAATGAATTTTAAATTGCTAGCTGCGTCCATAGGACTAATTAGGCCACCTTAGCGCCGTCGCTGTTGCCAAATTGGTCGTTCGGCTGCTGCCAGAGATCGAAACTGCTCCAAAAAGAGAAACATTTTTGACAACATAATTCAGTGAATTCTTTTCACGAGCTGGCGATCCATACACTTACAGGGTCCGCCAGCAAAATTGGCTCTCTTGACAACCGCACCAGGATCAAGAAAGGGGGGGTGGGGTCAGCGTTGCTCTCAATCCCTTCTGGGAGCGCCTGGAGTCTATGCCCAAGGTGGCCAGACAGATTAGGAATTATTCTTAGGAAGAAATCTTATTAATGTGGCATTGTTGTCCACGCACAAGGAATGTTTTGTTCTAGACGCACTTGTTTATACAACACAATTTAGCTGACGGACCCTGTACAGATGATGTTCCCGACACCCTTTACACCTGAAAGGATCCCCGCCTGGTGTGTGAAGAGTGTTTAGTTCATGTGCAGTAGTGCATAAAAAATGCAAGTGTGTGTCCTATGTTTACAGTATGCTCCATTTGTCGCTAGGTCTGGTTCCAGAATCGCCGGGCCAAGTGGAGGAAGATGGACCACACAAAAAAAGGCCCGGGTCGACCCGCCCACAACGCTCACCCGCAGACGTGCTCGGGAATGCCGCTGACCCAGGAGGAGCTGGAGCGGCGGGAGCTGCAGCGCCGAGAGCGCAAGATCATCCGCCAGCTGGAGAAGCGCCAGCGCAAGATGGCCGCCAGGGGCATCCACGTGGATCTGGCTACCCTGAAGCGCGAGTGGCTGCGCGAGCACACCATGGAGGAGGAGATAGACGTGGTCGGCAGTGAAGAGGACGAAGAGGAGACTGAGGACGCGCCAGTCTCCGTGGAGGAGGAGGACGACGACGGGGACAAGACAGTCCCTCCCGAGGAGGACGGCTCCGCTACGACTAAACAGAGCAACTCTGGTGAAGGCCAGAAGCTGCTCGCCAACGGCCCCTCTTCCATGGTCGTCAAGACGAATCCATTCAGTATCGACAATCTGTTGTCCAACCTTAAGAAATGAGAAAGAGAACAGGCGTGATCGCACCACCTATGCAGCGCGAGGAACTCAAATTGCCGGGAAATCACAGTCAGGGAAGAAAAATTGCCATATCAATTTATGTGTGCCCGCGAGATAATTGCCTAATGGGATAATGAGGCAGACTGCTCGCGATTTGTGATTTGTACACCGGGTGATTTGTTCCTTGTGCAATAAATGGCCCCAGTATTGAGACAATTTAATTGTTTTCCCGAGGGACCAGGAATAGCAATCAGCGTTTCGCACTTTTGGCGTCAAATTAACTATAGTCCATTATAAATGTCTGAGTTTTGCTCGCCTTTCACCTTAACCAGTCAGCTTTGAGTTGAGCACGGAAAGTACATTCTTTTTCCTTGGACTTGTCTCCGTCAGGCGATTTGAGGGGGTTCCTTGTGGAATATCTGACCTTGTCTTGGGACCTTTGGCAGCTGGTGGACCTGTGGAGTGGATCCTTGCCACTCATATGATCGACGAGGTCTCTCCCATCCGTGTCCGTATACGGGTCGCTCTTCTCCACGAGCAGCGCATTTTCGGCAAAACGGTCAGTGGAGGCAATCGTCCGGTCCCGGCGGGTCTGCTGGTGGAGTGCAGATTTGCCCAGAACCAAGCAAAAGTAAGCAAGTGGCTCAATCAGGTCTGCTGTAGCCTGGGGCGGAAGAGCAAGTGGCCCTTTTTAGGGTCGGCAAAAATGACTCATCCCGAAGTGGAAGCGGGTGAAATTCGCACATTCGCCATTTCCACAACGACTTGGCTGCTTCTCCCGTGTCATTTTTCGCCATTTCCTTTTAAGTTGTGGGTCAGACACTTCGCCCGTTTTCGCAAATTGCGTTAAAGCAACACTAGCGCATGAAGTTGTTGAAGACAAATTTGGGAACACTTTGAGCTGCGCCAACTGCCAATGGTGAAGGGTCTCTCCAAGCGTCGCACCAGTTATCCCTGGTCTGGTGCAACGAAAAGCTGATCTTGTATTGGTTGAACTTTTATTAGTCACTATAACATGGATGGTGGACTGTTCTGGAAACCTCTGTGGTCTTCTAGGCTCGAGGTAACCTGGGTGTCAATGTACTTGACATCATATTTAATGCGCCAAGTATTTTGACCCACCACCCTGTAAAATCTCTGTTCATAAGAAACCGTCATAACTGAGAATATGTTGTTAGTTTGTAGATGAGACGAGGTTTTTCTCCCCTCTCCCCAAGGACTTGGGCCTTTGCTTCTTTGTTTTGTCGGAGTGCGTTGAAAATTCGACTGAATCGTGTTAAATTGTTATCTTGGCTGTTGCCCGAAGGCGCCGCTGACACAAAATTGAGATGTCAGAATCCCCCTTGCCGTCGCCGCCATCGCCGCCACCGCCGCCGCCGCCACCAATTGCCGCCGATCGCCCAGAGGGCAGACACACAACTTCTGGCCTGCGTCGTCGTGTTTTCTTCTAGCAAACTGCCAATTGTATCTCCATCTGCCCAAAAATCAATTGACCCGGCCGGTCGGCGCCCATTAGGTATGCGGCCCTTCCAACTGCTGCGAGATCATGGGCATCAGCGGGGATTAAATTACATGGTGGTCAAGACATCAGCAGAAGGGTGCAGCACAGGCACAAGAGTCGCTGGGGACGCATTTCAATCAGGACCAATCACATAATTCAGATGTGATTTCAGTCATTAGCTCAATTACGAAGCGTCTCAATCACCGGGCACAACGGAGCTGGCCCCGGCGGAGCATTTCATGCACATGCACAGCTCCACAGATGTGTATGGACGTACAGGGGTATCCAAGAGTAGTGACTACTGTATTACAGAGGCATCCGACGGCAGTGAGAAGGAGAAAATTGACCAGCTTTCCATATGTGACTTATGTGACAACTGAGACCATCGGATTCATCACCCTCTTGGCATGTCTGAAGCCCCGGTTGCCTCCGGGTGCTTCTTTTTTGCTCTCACCGACGTTCTGTTCTGTGTCTTGTTCTCGGCCGTGCGACCTCCGATCACATTTGAGCTTTATTTGTTCACTCACAAGTCAGAGCACTGAAGCCACGAGGTCAACACCGACCTGCTCAACACCACGTAGCATAAGAAGCACAAAAAGAGGCACCACCTCTGGCCGTGACTGTATTCTGTAAGTAGTTGTTTAGAGAGCTGCTTGAACTCCGGTCTCCACACAAAGTTGCCGCCTCCGCCGCCCCGGGGCTCTTCTGTTCCTGGTTAGATATGCAGTAGTGAAGTTAACCCGCTCATTTTGTCGGTCGTTTTCAATTAACGCAACCCTCTCTTTCCCCCATTTCCTAATTTTAGGTCTTGCTGAAGACAGAGAGAAAAGAAGAATTCCTGTAGAGAAATCGCCGTTGAGAGTGAAACTGCGTAGGCTGTTTCGCTCGCTCGTTCAGGCAATTTCTGCGTCTGCTCCATCTGCGGACAGTTGTACATCTACAATATAATAAATATGATCCAACACATGCATGTGCTGCGGTGCTGGGCAAGTGCTCATTCTAATTCAAGGCATAAATGATGCAAAGAAATTGTCACTCAGCGTAAAGTTGTGTACTTGGGCTGTAATTGCAAATGTAAATCAGTAGTGACTCGTTGAGGGATCTCTCCAACTGGACCGTGCGCATTGTGTACACGCATTACATCTTTTCAATAATACATGTCTTTAATGAGTGCACGCATCATGCAATGTGCACATTTATTAAGTACCTACATTTCGTGACAATTTGGTTGGCAGCTGGGCCCGAGGGGCTTAGAGACCTCTCTAATGGGACAAAAAAACAACACTGAACTCGACACACCCAGTTGATTGAGTGCTGCGGGGTCGTCCAGATAAAGTCAGACTCACATTAAGTACAAAAAAAAAAACGTTACAACTTTAAGACTGGCGGGTGCCAGTGAGCATTGGCGGACTTGGTCAAGCTGACCGACTCGGGGGCCGAGATGTTGACCAGCACCAAGCAGTTCTGTCAAAAACTAAGGCAATCTGGGGAGTCTGGTTGAGGTGATTACGACGAACCTCTCGAAGAGAAATCGTGCGTGGCCTTCGAGCTCAAAACACTGAAGTGCCCAATGAACAATCACGATCTTGGTGATTTTTCTGGAATTTCCTGTCTGGAAATGCACCTGAGGATGGGGGGGGATCAAGAGGAATGAAAACTTCAAGGAGAAGCTCAAGCAATTTTTTTGTTTCCGCTCAGAGTTTTGCTCACTAGGGTTGCCATTTTGTTAGTCACTGACTTCTGAACAGGCTTGAAGTGTAAGATCGAGACAGACATTAGATATTAAAGAATAGCAAAAGAAGAGTGTATACAGTATTTCTTTTAAAGTAAGAACTGTTGACATCACCTGTAGACAGGTAATTTATTGACTCGTTTTTCACAATCAGAAAAGCGCTCCAGTCCTTGTCCCTCAGGCCTCAGATCGTCGCGTTCCCGTCCCTCAAACCGTTCCTTGAGGAAAGTGCGGTGAGTACTTAAATTTGACAAATTGGGCCTTATTGGACTTGCCTTAGCTTTGGGAGTTTTCAGGTCTACTCGTATGCTAAACCAACACAAGAAAATTTTGGAATTTTCCTCAGTGTATCTCGGGTTTGTCTTAAATCAAATGGATTTGAAAAAAATAATTTTTTTGACCCCTTCCCTTGCAATGTAGTTTTACTACGAAAGTTCAGAACATAACAAGGTTTCGAAACTCACTTTGTCTTCACCTTCGTTTGACTACAGTGCTGAAGTTTAGCATGTGGAAAGTAACAAAGCAGGTCTGACTTGCAATGATGACCTGACTTCCTTATGCTCGGTGTCTTTAAAACTTTGCAGGCCAAAAACTATTTCTTCATTCCATGTGACTGACGAGAGCATCTTGGAATCTTGCCACAATTCAGCATCCTGCGAGAGAATAAAGAATTGGTCTAGCATATTTGGTATTTGGCTTAACTTTAAGCTTTACTTTTAAAACACAAACTGCAAATATGCCCGAGCCGTTGTTTTTGCTTCTCCTCTTCTTAAGAGCAGTTCGACTTTTTATGATAACAAAAACCTAGCAACCCTGCATTCTTCCCTCCTCAGAAGAAGCGAATGGGGAACAACCGGGAAAAAAACCAGACAGATCCCGTTCCTGTTCCTCATCTGAGTTGTCCTGTTCTGAAAGTTCTGGAACGCGTTCCTCAAAAAAAAGCAGTTATCGAGGCCGTGTACTTCATGTCTGGAGCTGACTATGGCGTGTTATTATGTATGCAATTAGGTGTTCTGATTGAGACTTGATCCCGGAATGGTCCTCGCCGACCTGGTGCTCCAGCATCATTCCAAGGTCATCCTCCATTTATTTGAGCGACCCTGTAGATGAATACGAAGCCGTTTTACTCTACTGGGCCACACGGGCTCCTCCTTCCCTCTTTGTCTTCTTTCAACAGGATTGTCTTAATCTTAGGTGGGGAAGAGAAGGCTCGTCATATTTGTGTTAGTCTCTAGACGTGGAAGTCGGAACTACAAAAGAAAATAGAGTCTAGACTTAGACACTTTGTTGTTAAGTTAAAGTCACTGCACAATGAGCATGTTGCGCTGCGCTGCACTGTACCGACCAGGTGGTAACGGCCAGCAGGCAAAGGGCCGAGAAATCCCCCTCGACCCGGGGCGAGGCCAGGTTCCGGATCCACTCCATCGGTCCCTCGGTCCGGCCGACGGGGTGGTGGCCGTGGCCCGTGAGATGGACAGAGGGACACAAGGGAAATGTACAGAAACAAACATTTATTTCACTCCAATTGCAAGTCATTCAGCGCTAGTGTGCACGTCATCACGTGGGAGAAAAAAAAAACAGCTTGGGCCGGGCTTGGCCCGGGTCCTGCTCGGTTGGCTCATCAGCTGGCTCGTGCCCACTTTTCAACCGGTGTGCTTGTGCACTGGTGTTTAGTGCCTCAAAGTCAATAAGAAATGACCTCAAATACTTGTATACATTTATAGTACCCTTTAAAAGACGGTTAATGTTTTGAAGGTTTTAAAAAAGCTTTAATTTTTCTGATTGTGAAGAAGCTTTTTCGCGAAGCCTATTTTGAAATAGAACGTGACGAAATATGACTTTGCCTGCATTTGCAGAAATATTCCAATGCTTGAGCGGACTTTATCAGCCCATTCCTGCCATAGAAGAAGCAAGACGTGAATCACTAAGCCCGAAGTTTAACCCTTTGTTTGAACAGGTCTTTCAAGAACATCCCTTTGTGAAGTGTTGTTATCCTCTATGTCAAATAAACCTTATGCACTACACAAACACAGTTTGCACTCTTGTTTTCTTTAAATATGAGATGCCTTTAATCCTACAGCGGAGATAACGCATGAGTTAAATACAACACTGTAGAAGACGTCAGTCCCACAAAAAAGCCAATTGTACAACCAGTCTTTGGTCGGTAAGGAATAACCCACGAAAATGTTGCTCTTCTTGGGTGTAGCCGCCGCTGCCATGTTTGTAGGCCCTGCCAACGCAGGCGTCCTTGATGCCACCAACTGCGGTGAGTTCCAGTTTTTCTTGGCTTTTCGTGGTTTTGCGGATCTCATCGTAGCAAACGTCCGCAGGTTCCTCCGCCACCATCGTGAGCATCGTAGCGTCCGGCTGCGAAGCCCACGGTTGCACGTACACCGCGGGTGACGTCGCCCACTTGGAGATCGACTTTATTCCAAGTACGGGAAAAAAATGTCCGAATATACCCCTTCCCGGCAAGGTTTGTTATCTCCCCAGAGTTTAACAGTGACGTCTTGACGACGGAGGTCTACGGCTTCTTCTCCGGCGTGAAGCGCAAGTTCGAGGACGTCCCGGGTGACGCGTGCCCGACGACAGACAGGTGTCCTCTGGGAGAGAACAAAGGCACCATCTACACCATGGACGTGGAGATCAAGCCAGAGTATCCAAAGGTACGCTGATTACGGGGCTCGCAGAATCTGGTCAATATAACTGGCTGCATGTGCACATGCATATGAACGGAAATATGAAAGTAAATTTAAAACTGTCCCAGAACTGACAATCGCTGGCAAAACACTGATCTGTTTCGTCTTTCTCCGGGCAGTTTGCACCGGGGGCTGATTTGGCAGAGAGTAAATGGGGGTGGAGATATGTGTGGGCAGTGAGTCGGGCTGAGCTGGGACTCCGGCAGATTTAGTGAGGCCCGACCAGGGGTCCATCACTACACTGTGTACCACTGTGATACGCAAGTAGATAAATCGGCGACAGGACAAAGAATATACACTGTTCGAAAGTAGTGACTAGATAGGTCTCCATAACAAAGTAAAAGTTAAAATTGCAATCGCATAGAATAGAGATGTGCCCCCCAAAGCCACCCAAAAGCTGGACTGGTTTAATAAAAGTATAAAATACAGCTGCATATAAAATGAAGCCACTCACCAGCAAGACTGCATTGCAGGCATCCACATTATCCAACATGTAGGAGAGGCCAAATTTCAAGTGAACAGAGAAGAAGGGCCTACTGTCGATCTCAATGAAGTTAAACATGGGCAGTATCAGCTTCATTCGATAGAGGAAACCTAGCAGTATAATGTGCGCACTTTTTAATGGATCGCCACACACAAGCACCCAAAAGATAGGGCAAAATTGGCATACTAAGTGCAGCTGGCGAGTGCGGCGGAAAAACGGTACAAAGAACTGCCACTCCTACTCACTCAACCTTTATGGCTGCTTTGCTGTGCGCGATAATGATATCACACACAGTTTGTCCCTCGCTCTGTTTCGAACCGAAATTTGGATGAATCTGACGGCTTACGACGGAAAATTAAAGCTTAGACTGCCATTAACCTCTACTATTTTATGAAGGGGTGCTGAAAACTGTATGTTTGGTGTCCTCGTCAGGTCCAAGTATCACCCATGATGGTGTTGTTGGCAGATGAGTGAAGATGAGTTTTCATGATTGCAACGTAGGCCTCCTGTCATTATCCCATCTTTTTTGAAAAGTTTTCCTGGGCCGCTGAATGCGTTATGCTGGTCTACTCGGTGCCATGGGTCCGGAAACATGTGCACACGGAAAAAATGATGATGAAATTATGTAAAATTAATGTAAAAAAAGCATTTCTCTGTTAACGAACGCAATGTGTGCCAGGAAAAGTGCTCGTTTAGTGAAAATTCGTTATACGAGGTAAAACCTGTTTAGTAAAGGGTCCAGACAAGAAAATGCAGCTCTAACAAAGACGTATAAGGCACTAAATACGGTTTTAAAAACTATTCAGAAAGGAACCTATGGGCAAAATGAAGCACATACTCTTACAACTTAACGTTACTATTGGCATCGGAATAGCCCACGTAAAAAGTCTTTTGTACCGGGTTTGGATTGGGCATGGAGGCACTCTGAAGGCCTCCATGCCCAATCCAACAATTTACCGACGAAGCCTTTCAGTTTGTTACGCGAAAACTCAGGTCGTTGTATGAAAAATGCTATCATAAGAAGATTGTTCACGCAGTGAAAATTCGTTAACCGGGCGTTCGCTAAACGAGGAATGCCTGCAATATAGTTAATTCAGAGTAGCTTTGTTCAATATTAAATACTTTGTCTCCTCCTCGAAGGATTGACTCCCTACTCTCGAGTGCATTGACAAAAGCCCCCCCAAAATACTGTATATAATTCTTCATTTTAGTATTCGACTCACCCGAGTAACGCCGGGCAGCTGTGCAAATAGAATGTGGATAAAAACATTTCTCTTGGACTAGAGATTGTTTCGATTGATGTTTTTGCATGGTTGGACCACGTTTCAGGTGAGAACGACAGCCCAGTGGAACTTGGTTGATGCCAACGGCGAAAAAGTCGTCTGCTTCGAGATCCCCGTCAACATTGAATGAGTGGAACATGGAACCTGGTGACGAATTCTCACTGAAAGTCTATATGTAAAATGTGTCGTACCTCCTCTGTACTACGTCGTGAACTATGGATATAACCATGGAAAATTATAGAGAAGAAGACCCAGAAAACGTAGAAAAATTGTCTTTTGCTGACACCCCTCGGATGGACACCTAAGCAAAGTTTGCATATATCAGTCAGAATATTACCAAATAATCGGTTTGGAGCTGGTGGTTTGGGTGTCCTGATTTTTTGGGAGTTGGGGAAAATGCGGCTGCAAAATGGACGTCTATGTGAGACTTGCTGAAGAGTGCAAATCCAGACAAATCTGTCAATGACGAACTACAGCCTGACAAGGGTGGCTCAGTGTGCATCCACCTACAGAATCCTGAAATTGCTGGTCCTGTGTATCGGTAGTCCACGATACAGTGGATTCTGGATGTGACGATATGCGGAAAATCTATCGTTGTATCGGGAATTTGTCGTTTCGTGACAATTACTAAAAGATAGAACATAAACAGCAATTCGGGCAAGTGACCAAATTATTTACTGCCCAGAGATGTTACGCCGACAATCCACCGTCCTCCTAAACTTTTCCACTGTCACCCAACCTCGATTAACGCAGAATCCACAGCGTCCACTCTGTATCTTTATGCACAGAGAGAGCACTGGAAGAGGACCCTCATGAATGCGAAGGTCGTCGTGGAGCAGCCTCAGTATCAACACACAGGGTGTGTCATAAACAGGGTGACTTGAGAAAGTCAAAATAGCTCCACAACAATTATGGCGAGGAAAACCTGCACAAAAGCTGCAGCAGCAGAACTTTCCACTGTGTTGAAGGAGCTTTTGGAGGCTTTCTTCACATATATTGATCTATGCACACTTTGCCCTTAGGTATCGGAAAGCTCCGAATGATGCCAAACCAGCGATTGGAATTAACTTTCATCGATCGTACGCAGCTACTGCCCAATAGTGAAAGCCTTCAAAGTTGACTGCAAGTGAGATTTGTTTTTCACCAGAGAGCCAAAATTAGCTTGTCACAAAAGCTCACAATCGCAAGAGCTCAGAAAGTTCTTTTTACTGACTGCACCACCCAGTCTCCCTCTGGGAGACCCTGTAGGCCGCATAAACTCGCCCAGTCAAAGCTGATGCGATGCTCTGGCGAGGCGCACGAGGTGCCAGTGGAGGACACAGTGCGACGACCGAGGCGCGCGTACACATTGCCGTGGCTCATGCAGTTCGGGCTTTCGTGACGAAGAGGAAAGGTTATTTGAGAACGCCGCAATAAAGTCCCTCGCTTTTCCACGTTCAACTTTCTTCGGAGAAACCCAAAAGAGTAAAATTTTCAATCTCGTAACGACAGCCGTGAAAAAAAGTGAAAAAGGAGGGAAGAAGACCCGCTTACGCGTATTCTATCCGTCGCGCTTTCTTTTCTAGAGTTCTCGCCGTTGGACCAAAATCTGTAGATAACTTCTTTCCCTTTGTATTGATTCATGTTATGGCGGATTCTTTGGGCAACATCTGACTTGCTCAACCTGACATTTAATAACAAAAGGCAACTTGTCTTTTGTTCTCGGAAAAACATCATCCACTTTAGTCCCTCGTTGTCCGTGTCGTGTCACAGGTTCTTCAGTAACGTCATGTCAAGGCAGCTGATGCCTGAATGCTTGGCGTGTCTGGTCAGATCATCTGATGGATCCACATGCCAACGCCCATGTCTGGGTCTTCGGCATCATAGTCATTTATAAATATACACAAGACCACAGAAGAGTCTGCAGTGAACCCACAATTGCAGATACATCTGTGGTTCCAACTTTCTGCTCTGCAGCTACGACTCAATATGCATAATGCATTATCTACAGATTTTGGTCCAATGGTGAAGAAATCCAAGACCCACAATTTATGGAGTTCTAAGAATGGTCGAGTAGAAGAAGAGTTCGGTCGTCCGCATTTGTTTTCAATATATTCATACATTTTTGCCAGGTTAACGTAATCCTCACACATTTCTCATCACGTTGACACTTATACCTGGGAGGTTTAAGGGATAGAACGAATAAAGACAGATTTTTCATAACTCTTAGGCGAAGCCTGTACGAGCAGAGGTTTGGCATTTCCAATTCGATGAATCTCCTAAAACAATGCATAAAATTCACTTAAAATTTGCATGCATTTGCATACTTTTGGGCTCCCGCATCGCATACAGAAACCTCCGTAAATTGTAATTGTGTTAGATAACTGCTAGTGTTGGTGCCGGTGTGGAGGCACGAGAGTTGTTGCGGCTGTTGCTGCCATACTCCTTGGTCAGGGGGTACATGCTGTGCGTCGACTGGCGGTTGTGTGCGGCTCCCTAGATGTACTTGCACGACAGAGCTGAGAGAAGTCACCAAAACAATGAAAGCACTGCAGAGTTCCCATCAATAGTTGACCTCCGTGATTGTTCACTTGTTTTAAACGGAATAGAAAGAACTATAGAAGAGTGCTTTGATACTAAAAGCGTCAAAAACCGTATTCAATCTGTCTTTCCCTCCACCGAGCCCTTACTCTTCAATCAGTCCTCACGTCTTTGGACTAGGTGCAGTTTGTACCACACAAATTGCACCTAAATTTACCTACTTCCCCTCGCCATTTTCGTCCAGGTCAGCGAAAACAAAACCAGCAACGCCAAGAATGTTGTCTCAATTATGTCCTTACCAGGACTTGGGTTTTCGTCATGCCATAAATAATCTAGACGTTTGACGACGATGACAAAGCAGCAAAAGCACTCAGGCCCTCAGGCCTGCCAGGAGATGTGGCAATGAAAATTCAAAGCACCGAGCAAATGGACTGTACAAAACAAACTGCGTCTTTTTTATGGCGGTCTTTTTCTGCGAACTCAGAGTTCCTGAGAGCATTTTTGCCAGTTGCTGAGAGAGCAACATTAGAGAAGTCTACGCACACTGACTAATGCGCTCAGGTAAGGTGGAGACGGTAACGTGAGCGTTCCATTAAAAAAAAACGTCTTTTATCATCATCTCGCACGACCTCGAGAGGCGTCCCTCACCTCTCCTCCTCCTACGCCTCGGCCGCCGCCTCCCACAACTCGTCTCAGTCGCTTTCAGACTCCTGACGAGAGGAGGGGGGTGAAAAGGAGCGAAAGAGAAACTCAGACCCAGCGCAGTCAAAACATCTTTCCTGGAGCTGCGACGAACATTTCTTTCTGCTCTTTGTGCAGCAGATGAAGGAGGCCCACGAGGGAGCCTCGACGGTGAGCGTGACTTCAAATGAAAAGAACTGACAGAGAAAGTGGCAAGTGCGGCAAGGTCGCGATTTAATTGTATCTCATTATCGCTCTTCACGCTACGTAGGGTAGGAGAAAGCCTAAGGAACAGCCCTATGTGACGTGACTTGTGATGGTTCGGGTGGCATCCGGGTTCGAATCAGAACGGTCCGTTATATTGACGAAAACTAGAGATCTGCTATTCGGGGTTAGGGAATGGATTAATTAGTTTGGCTCGAGCTGACTCACGAGTGCAGCCACCTCATCACCCTTATTGACCTGGAGGAGAGCGCGATAGGACTTTGTTATTACCCTGCTTATTGCGTACGTGCAGACATCTAAGAACCCTATATTTATGTGGTGTTAACAGCTGACAACATTCCTCTTTACCCTTTGTCATTTTGCCTGGACCTTGGCAACAGAGAATTGCTGTCAAATGATTTCTTTCTGACCTCCCTGGCTAATTTGCACTACAGAATTCGATCACAGACGCTAAATGCTGCAATGAACAACACAGTTTTGTCAATGTGCATTTCTTGTTGTTGTGTACTAGGGGAACTAGACTGAACAGGGAGAGCCCTCTGACCATGGTGACTGTGCCTCAGATTGAGACATAGACCAGGTTTAGGACGACTAATAGCGTCTGACTGAGACCTTTTAAGACTACTCAATGACTTGAGACCAAAACAGAGGTTTTAGTTTAACACAAGTACTTTATTCTTGTACTTGGAGGGGACACACACAAGTTACCTTGCAAGAATTAAAGCAGTTAGAACCAACAAAGTTCATCTAGCCAATCTACAAGTGAAAGGGAATGGTTTCCCCAAACTCAACCAGTCAGTGCAGGAAGAAAAGGGCTGGAATGGGAAGGTATGCAAGAAGAAGGGCTTGGCAAGCCTTTCCCATGATCCAGACTCCAGAGCATGGCCTAGAGCAGAGGCAGGCCTAGGAGCAGTGCCTAGGGCAGGAGCAGGAGGTCCTTGAGAGGATCCTTGAAGGGTCAACAGCAAGCTGAAGGGAGTAACCTTTCCAAGCTTGAGTGGATGAGTGAGGATTAGAGGCAAAATTCTCCTTTTTTATACCCCTTTCCCACTAAATAGAGGCTTTGACCAGCCATGCTGACCCTCATGTAGCTTAA
>JAAUXU010018718.1_pt1 | contig 27294 bp, 27 predicted proteins | sample 7278151 | NCBI WGS metagenome assembly JAAUXU01 (sample SAMN14350113, study PRJNA611818) | marine sediment metagenome | isolation source: surface marine sediment (1.8m) | place: French Polynesia: Moorea | collected 2018-08
ACTCTTCATCATGAACATTTCTCTTTCTTTGTTGTTGAAACACACGAGTCAGACACGAGTCAAACACAAACAGCTTTAAAAATTATCCTTATCCCTTCAGTGTGTGGTTCAAATCCAGTTAAAACCAGTGCCAACCGACAAAAAAACTGGTGTTATAAGCGGATCGCCCTGGTGTTATAAACGGGCCATTTTCTTAGTAAAATCGTGATTTGATTCGGTCCTGGCCATTTCTGGTGTTATAACCAGACTGGTCTTATATCCGGTGGTGTTATAAGCGGAGTCTACTGTAATACATTTTTTTCTTTAGGACCATTTGCTCGTTGCACTTGAAACTCAAAGTTTTATGACAGTCTATTTGCAATAAGTGCAGTGGATACTTTTTCCGTCGTAATTTTTGACTGGATTGAGCTACAGCAGTGGTTCACTCCTTTATGGAAAGCTAAGAAGCTCTTCTAAAACCAAACTACTATGCACTTCTAAGCCTTAGGACCACTCATTTGTTCACAATACTGTCAAACTTGTTTGTTCTGAATTGAGCTCTACTACAGTGCATAAATTTGATCCCATATTGTGGAAAAATGAGTGGTCCTGGAGCAGTTTCCACCCCAAAAAGAGCAAAATTGACGTTTTCGAACTAGCCTAATGTAAACGTATGGTTCACGAACGGTGCATGTAGTACCTTATGTGTCTCTTGCCCCGCAGGTCCACTACGAGAAGTACAACCAAAGGTTCGGAGACGACGGCATCCACGAGCCTCTCGACTGGACCTCTCTGGCGAGTGAGGTGGATAGGTTTAAGGAGGACCTGGTAAGGACCACATCATAGGTGTATGTAGTGGTGGTGAGGAGCGGTGGTGCCACCTTCTTGAAACACTTTAAAACAGAAAAGTCACGTACATGCAACTTTTGTGTTGCTAAGAATGGTGGGCACTTTGCGCACGTGTGTTGGAAGTATGCAATGTTTCTGGACTCGCCATCGTTGTTCGACATCTCCAAAATTGACATCTAGGTGTTTGCCGACATCGTTCGCATCGAGAAAGAGGAAAGGAACATGATGACGTGGATGTCGAACCTCCCGCTCCACAACTTCCGCCCAAGGCACTTTGAGAGCGAAGAAGCAGTGCGGACACCACTGGAAAAGGCTCTGGCTAACGTGGGTGACGCTGACATTCAAGAGGAGACAGAATCAAAGTCAAAAGATGACTGAGCAGGAGAAGTTGTCTAACCTAATGATCTGTGATGATCATTACATATACACTCACACATGGCCTCTGTAACTGTGCGTATAAAGTAAATCAGTGACGAGTCGATCGATTTATTGTGTCACTTTGTGATAACCTTAGAACGGATCATCAGCCTAGAGGGTACAGCTGTACATACATTGTACTACGAATTGCCGTGTACATAGTGCATCGTATAACATTGAAGTAGAATGCTATGCTAGGCTGTTTAAAACTGTTTAGTGTGGCTCGTAGATGCTTCCTTTAAGAATCTAAAGATGTAAAAGAAAGTTGTGCTCCGTTGTCATAGGTTGACACCACAATGAATGGCCCTATTAAACTCTAACTTGCTATGGTGATCATCTATGACCCAGAAAGTGTCCCCGAAGAAAAAAGAATTGAGATTTGATTGCCAATTTTTCAATTAGAAGCCCTTTCAGCCAATTGTTTCCTGTTCCCTGGCCTAGCAGTCACCTTCTTGGCAGGTGCATCTGCTAGTACTATATAATTTCACCGGATAATCGTGCTTACGAGTTGCCTCGTAATCGGGATGTCTGAGATGAAAAGGGCTCTCCTCCGGGTCTAAGTGCCCACCCACAGAGAGTTCACTTTTCATGACTCACCCTGCACACGTACTACATTCCAACTTATGCTACGAACAGACGACCTAGTGGCCTCAGCTCGAACCACAGACTCCTCGACCTTCTCCGACTGCAGTCGCCAGCAACAGGGTGAAGGGCTTGGGATGAAGCACGTTCAGCACGACCGACTTGGTCAGCTCCGTCAGCTCTTTCAGACACTTTTTCCTCTTCTCTTCAATAATAGGAAGCCTAGAGCTATATAAATATATATACAGTAACGTACTAAGGTATAGACACAGATGGAAAGGTCTTGAAATGCTGGTATCATGTATTGCCAATTAGGTTTTTACTTGTGTTTCGTTCAGGTACATTCCGTACAAAATACATCTTTTGGAGACCCAATTTTGTCAGTTTTCCTCCACCACAATCCCACATAAAAAACAAACAAACAAACCACTGTCAATTTTTGTATTTTTGTCTTGCTGAGAATCTTTATAGGTCAGGTTCAGGACCGTGCAGAAGGGTCATGACCAAGGGCAACAGCTCACTCTCGTCGAGCTGCGTGGTCTCCACCAGCTGGTCGAGTCCGCCATCCACGTTCTGCTCCAGCTTTTGCTTAATGTCGAAGTTCATGCACGTGCGAATCTTGTGCATCTTCATACACTTCTTGAAGGCCTTCACCTTGCCCAGGGAGGGACCGTAAGGGCAGTCGTCCAACATCTCCTTGGGGATTGACTCGGCAAACTAGAAGATCCAAGTCAAAAGCAGTGGTACTTGATGACTTCATACATGACAGTCTTGTCGACACTTACGGCTTTGCAGTTCTTGACACCCTTCTCCATGTGGTTCCTCAGCCACCTGTCCCCGTTGTCCCCGGGCAAGGGGAACTTCTCGAACATCGCCAGGAGCTCCCTCTCCCCGGCCAGCTCGTTAGAGGAGTCCACGACGCCGCACTTGCGAAGCACGCACGTGTAGTTGCCAATCTGGAAAGAAAAAAAGAGGTGTTCATCCCATTTGTTGTCGGCGAGACGACCTTTGGTCGTACCTCAGCCTCCATCTTGGCCTTGGCAGCCTGAAGCTTAGCATTGAGACGATCTCCAAGCTCAAACATCTCCTTCTTCTGAGACGACACCTGGCGAGTCTGTGAATAGATTATGATGTTGATGACAATAACAATACATCGCCTATGGGTCCAAAGTAACATTCAACGTACATATCTGTGGCGTCTCCTGTGTCCCTTCTTAAAGCTGTTGAAGAATCCCAACTGTTCGGGTCCGTCCAGATCGTCGCCGTCTTCTTCGTCATACTCCTCCGACAAGATCTGCTCCACCATCTTTTTGAAAAAGACCTTCTTCATGGCCTCCGTGAGGTAGTCCCGCTGTGGGGGCTCAGGGTTGCCTCCAGCATAGGGAGCAGGATTTGGAGGATTGAAGGCTGCGTCTACGAGAGCACCCACAGCGCGATAAGGAGCTCTGCATGAAGTATCACGAATGTAAGGAGACGAAGAATGGAACTCAACAAAGAGGCCACTTCCTCTACTTGGTTAGACAGGTAAACATCCCTTTTTTGCACATTCATTGCCATAATTTTTTAGCACGGCCATTGAACTTGCACACCTGGTTAGGCCTCAATGGGCATGTCTTACTTGAACATAGGAAGCTCCAGCTCTGGCGCGTCGATCTGCATACACTCGGCCACGGAGGTCTTGACCTTGATCATGTAAAGCTTGGCCGCCTCCTCGCCGATGCAGCCCTCGATGGCCTTGTGGAAAGCCCACTTCTTCAACTTCATGTACTCCTTGTCTCCGGCAGAAGCCATGGCAAATGCCAGGGAGAGGACCACAAACACCTTCATGTCTCTGACAACATAGAAAAACAAACCAAGCTACAAGATCTACTGTAAAACTTGTCACGATTAAATGTTGAGTCAGATTTGAATTTTTAACCATAGTTGAGGACTAAAAGTCTCCACTTTCGACGATTTCTATGCTTAAAAAGTTGGCCAATGCTCAAGACTGAGAATCTCGACTGAGCAGTGATTGCGCTTGACATCAGAACGGATAGGGAAGAAGCCGACGAGAATGTGGATGAAGAAAGTGGATACGAGCAGCCTCAGGACTTTTAAACCATTATGACTAAGTCTTTACATACAGATTCTACTGTCTTATTGTGCTGTTCAGTCCCAATACCTTAGCTGTGTGACCAAGGGTGAAGAAGGAGGCGACGGAGAAGACTGAGGTCCCTTTGGAGGCTCTCCCACTCTATTTATACCTGCGTTTCTCCGCGCTGAACCCCTCTTCATCCGCCTTCCTTTCCCCCTCCCAATAGGCCCTGGGCCTATGATTGAGCTTCTTTCGCGCGCAAGTGAAATCGCGGTGCGGCAGCGCGGAGGGGATCTCTCCAAAGGAGTAGACTGAGACGCCAAGAGGGGTAACTTCCCTTGACCCGCCCTCCGGGTGGACGAGTCGTAGCGCACGAAGGAGAAAAGACAAGCAATTGTGGGTCTTCCCCGACGACAAAGGGATGGGGGAAGGGGGAGGAGAAGAAGCTTTTTCACGCGAGAAACATGCACACAGTGGACGCCTCCTCTTTCGGGTGAGCCGAGCGGCTCGTCTTGATCCGTGGCGTCCACTGTACAGACGATGTGTAGCAGAGGGGGGAAAAGTGCTTTTTCTTATCTTTAATAATCGTGACGAGTGAGAAATTGAGTCTAAGGCTTTTGCCCTCAGCTACGATTGCTCTGCACGTCCTCTTTCACCTGTGCATGACAGTGTAGGCACTCGGCTATCCATACATGCGTACATACGTAGGCACTGTATGCGAGAGCACTCACGTCATATTACATTAGACTCCCGCCTATAGTGCCACTATACTCTGCTGGAGCAACTGAATGCTGTGAAGTTGTCCAAGCTAAATCTGTCACTATAACGGAAACTGATAGCGGAGGCTGCTGTGTGTGTTTTTTTATTTACCAACGTGTACGAATGTAGGTGTGGATAAAATAGATTTATACTAGGGTGGGTCGAAAGCTCGTCAATTTGGGTCGTGCCACATGAATTGCCTGGATACTTTTGGAAATAGTTGTATTAATGTGGATATACTCATATGTGACCTGGAGGTGTATGTAAGTAGAAACATTGTTGTCCGATGAAAATGTGGAAAACAAAGTGTTTTAAATTTAGATCCCGTCTGGTCATGCATGATTTGTTGTCACAAGCTTAAATCTAATATACCGGTATGAGGCGCGAGGGTCGTTTGTGCGTGTGTGTGTTTGTGTCCGTGGCCGATTTTATTTTCTAGCTTTTGTGCTGCTAATTGCCAGCTTCACCAGCTCCTGCACGTGGTGAGCGAGGAGCACGTGGTCGACATGGTGAGGGCCACAAGCATGTGGTGTGAGACACAGACAGATGGACAAAGCCACACACTGCGCTGAGTACTTTTGCCATTCCTCCTAGCCAACAAATCCAGGACCTTGTGTCTGTCTGTCCGCGGCCGATTTCCACCTTTTGCGCGGCCGATTTTCAGCCTTTTATGCCGTGAGGAGCTCGTGTGAGTGAGTGTGTCAGCACTAGAAAGTCCTGAGATCAAGGCAAAGTGTTTTGTCCGGCCCTACCGCCTTTAAAGTTTTATACCATTTGGTGTATCCCCTCCTTAGTCAGCTAAATGGCCGACCTGTTTTGATGTGAACTGTTGATGTCTGAAATTGAGTAAGTTACTTCATGTCCCCCCTAAAACTTTGCAGTCAGTCAAATGAACGCCAAACGAAAGTTGCTTCACCTACAGTTTGATATTGGAATCATGTCACTGAGTGCTGAACTATAGTGGATCCACTGCAGTACTTCTGAAGTGTAGATGAGTTCGGTAATTTTGGTAAAAGATAATTTTTTTGTCTGAGTTGATGAGACTTTTCTTGTATTCATTTGTCTGAGTTGTGTGTCTCAATGAGACAGCTGTATTTTTGACATACTTGACTGCATCTTCGTCACCTTAGGTTACTAACCTCGGATGGACGCGCCCAAATTCTTAAGCTGACCCATTTTTTGCCTAATCTCGTACGTGCATGCACGCACACAGGGTGGACTGGGGAGATGTCCAACTCTCCCATGTTGCTGTATTGTCTCCCTCGAAAACGAGGAGCAAATCGCTTTGGTCCACCCTGTACAGAGGTGTGCTTGAGTACACACTGTACAGCATGGACTAGGAAAATTGACCTCGTCGTCTTGCACCTTGGGAATAGGTGGCGAGCGTCCTCAGTCCACCCTGTACACACACTCACACCTCGGACGACTACAGAGTGGTGTCAACAACCCGTTTTGTTGGGCCTGAGTTTCCAACTTCTTTTGTCCACCCTGTATTAGTTGCAGCTCGTGGTCGGAGAGAGACCTGGAGGAGGCATTGACCTTGTCCAAGAGAGGTGTGAAGAGCTCTTGGCAACGCGGAAATGGAAGAAAAATGTGGGGTCTGCCCGAGGCAGCCTCGATCTTCTGCTCTTCTCGTCTCCGCAGCTCCAGTTTGCCAAAATTCCCATGAAATTACAGTCTTTGTCGGACTTTCGGTAGAGGAAGAAATGCACGCCGCAACAGAACATAAAAAAGAAGTCATACTTGATCATAGGGAGCTTCCGTGAGTGGACAGCTGCACCTACGTCGTACACTGGCTGAGTGTATGATTCAGGTTGGCCCACTAAAGCTTCGTTGGTTCATGTGGAATCGGCAGAATGTGTGACAAGACAGCTCAGCAACATGGTCAAAATATCACATTCATGTCATACCGACGCCTGATGCAGCTCAGGTCGTCTCAGCTGATTGGCAATGCAGTTCTCCTGGGTACACCCAACTATGAACCTGGTCCACCATGGCGTGCACCAACGTGCGACCGGACGCTGTCATGTGGGACTTGGGCAAGTGCAACAACCCACACTCCAGGAAGTGTTGCCACATGGCAACGCAGCACCCAAATGGACTGACAGTTGAACAAGTCCGGCGACAGTGGACGAATCTCAGCGTGACCGAGACAGCCTAATCACACACAGTAGGGTGATTAAGAATCATACCTTTGTCTAGCATGGTAGAACGCTTAGCTTTGACAAATTGGACACTCTCTCGCTCTCCATGCTCTACCTGTACAGGTGAGGCAGCAACGCGTTGGTCGAGTTCAGAGAGTACGCGTTTTGGTGAAAGAAGCAATACCCGAACATATATGTATAAAAAGGGCTGGTGCATTCAGGAGAAACGGTAAATTCTAGCCTGCAAGAAGAGAGAAAAGAAAACCTGATGTGCTTGTTGCCAAGAGGATTTTTTTGGCTGCGGCCTCTCCAACTCACCTTGCACAGGTGAGCTGGCTCAGGTTGAGTGCGGAGAGAACAAACTTTCTTGTCCATATGCAACTTTTTGCTGCCACAGGCATGTGCGGTGTGCTGACAGTGACACCGATTGGCCTCCATTGCAGCAACTGGATTGGCATCACAGTCAAAATGCTGCTCTCGAACAACTCATTCGTACTATGATTGAGAGTGGGGACCTATTGTACATATAAAAATGATTTATGTGCTTAGACGCAGGTGTACGGAGGTTCCATTGTGTTTGCGTGATACAAATGATCTTAGGCACAGTGGAAGCTCTGCAAAAGAATCTGCTGTGGACTGAAGAATTTCATTCTCATAAAGAGACCGTAATTGCCAGAAGGTGGTTCTCGTAGGGCTCTTCATAGACGCGATTCGTACACTTTTCAACGCCCTGAAGAGAATCATAGTTCACTTCAGAAAGTACACCAATGAGAGCTCGGTTAATATGCCTCCACACAAAATATGTCCTTCATGGTTTAAGGCTCAGAAGCACATCACCTAAGAGAAAGAGAATCAACAGCCGCTAAATACTCTAAAAGCACCGTATGAGCTATTCAGCTATACACACATGCGTGCAACATTAATCTTTGTACGGACTGGTTTGAAGCAGAGAAAACAATCTGCAAGAGCTGCATCCATCCGTCGTTGCCGGCAGCAACATCCATTCCTCCCCTGAAAACCTCTTCCCTCTGCCGAGAGATGAAAGAGAAATGCGCTCTCATCAAGCAACTCGACTCTTTTTGCTTCATCACTTCTGATGGGTCCCAAAGAAGCCTCCGTAGGCAGAAATGCAAGCCAGGCCCAAGACTGCACAACAGCAGTTGATTGACCTCAATTTCGCCGACGCGACTGCGGCTGAGCAGACGGGGGAGGCGGAGGAGAAGAGGGAGTTCAAAGGCCCCTCGGAGAGGAGCAGAGCTGGCGGGCACGCCCGGCGACCTCCGGCGAGGGCCTCTTGACAGGTGCTCGGGCTATAGGCACTTTTCGCCGATGTCGTGGGGCTCTACAGGGTGGCGGCGCACATGTCTGTAGCCAATTAAAGGGGGGAGGGGGGCTCTTTTTGCTACAGTCACGTCTCTCTACAGGGTGGCACACGTCGCCAGTTACTTCGGATGCTTTGCCATGGTTTCATTTCTCAACAGGGTGGCACATGTGCTTGCCTTTGCAATTGAGACCACCAGTTGATGACAGAAGTCAAGGAGATCTGTGCGTTTACCCTCTTGAAACATGACACTTAGGCCTCTAGCTTCCTCTTTTTCTCCGCATATGTGATGTCAAGTGTTTTTCCTTTGTTTTTGTATTCAATGGTTTGTCGAACTTTAACTTTTTGTACAGCACAAAACTCAAATGAGAGTGCGTCGAAAGCAGCCTCAAGGTGCTGATTCAGAGTTTGTGCGGGTGATCTTTGGCATCAATCCCAATTGTGAACTGTGACCCAACCGGACAAGGACCTTGCCAAGAAATGGAACTTGATGGTCTCTGATGTAGCTTTCGCTGCTGAGTAACAGTGTGGTCAATAACTCTCTTGCTGGCATGTGACTTTCCCACTTCCTTGCGATTTCCGGTGTTTAAAGATATTTTCATCACCCTGTACTGTTCCGATGGGAAGAATAACACTATTTAACTGTATTTTTGCATTCAGGAAAGGTTTACTTGATCAGTTTGAGGAAGGAAGTCTTCAGCTGTCTCATGCCACATTAGACATGGGAGTGGTTACGTTCGATTGGCTTGGAATAGGTCGGGTGACCTTGCTTGGAGAATGTTCATTGCATGTCATTGATCGCTCGCTGAGAAATGGCGCGTGGACCCATTGATCTGGACCTGAACCGCCGTCATGCTGGTGGCCATCGTTGTATCGTCCACCTTCTTTCCGCCGTTCAGCCTCAGGCTCTTGTCCCTCTAGAGATTTTAATGTGGAACGGGAAAAAATATCTAAAAGACAAGGTATGAACACTGAGGGGAAAACTGTATCGGTTTAGTTTCCTCCTACCTGGTTGGAATGCATTCGTAGGTAAAGAGTGTCATCATGCGTGGCAATGCATATGGACACTGTCACGAAATACACTTGCTGCCACTAAGTACTATGTCAATGAAAATTTCTACATGTAGCACTACAGAAGAAACTCCGTTAACGCAGTCAATTTTCCGAATCTCTTGGCTTTTTAACTTCTTTTATTGAAGGAGAAAATCTGCCCTGCAAGTACATTGTAAAACATGGTTCTGCATTTCGACGTAATCACCCTTGATCAAGCAGTGCGAGCCCCATTGTCTCCTTCACGGCAGCCATGAAGTCATCGTTCAATGGGGGAATGTTGCAACTATCCCTGAAACCCCTCGGCCCCGTCCTCATCACAGTGGTCCCCAGTATTTGTGGAAACAATACTTCGCACAATGTTAATTTAGGTGAATGGAGTGGGTGCATCAATATCTTGAAAATAAATCCGTTAGCAACTGAGCAAATGCAATGGAAATGACGTTCTTGAAACACCCTTGTATGCATCGATGACTCGTGGCATGTCAATGTCAACACTGCAACACTTGAACAAGTCATACCAGAAGTGTAGCAGAACGTCGGATGGTGCGATGCTGACGCTCAGTTATTACAGAACACCGTACACTTTAGCAGCATTTCATGTATATATCCCGTACGATACATTCAGTAGACGTATGTCAACTAGGAGCTGACAGCTTGCGCCAGTGCAACGAGTCATCATCAGGGAGTCGCACCTCTGCTGGACGACGGCGGCATCGCCACTGTGGACGAGGGAGACTGAACGTCCCTGGCAGCCATCGGATTCGTCGCTGGAGGTGCCAGCTCTAAATACACTTCTTCGTTTCTCTTGCGCCTCCTCGAAAAGATGTTAGCCACGACGTTGCCTCTGTTGTGCCTGAAAAAACAAAGGTACAATTTTTGTAGCTAATGTTTCACTAACATCTGAGTAAGGTCATGGATCAGTTTGATGTTTCATTCATCAGGCTTTGGTGGACTGTCTACACTACGTACTACGCACATACATTGTACGTATGAGAACCAAATGTTGCTTACGTCGTTGTGGGAAGAGTCGTGTTTCCTCCGGTCGTGCTCATCACGGTGCTCGGTACCACTACGTAGTTGACCCCTTGAGGGCGCACTGGCGAAGGTCGTTGCCCCAACGGCACTGAAGGAGCTGGCCTCATGGGCCTCGCCTGATGCATTCCATGGGGGTGGCAAAAACAAGGTTGTTGCTGATGAGGCGAGGGCAAAGAAGTCGATAACGCAGAGTCCGTGATTCTCGGCATCTCGCACTCCTCACACCGGTCCAGGGCCGGGTGGTTGAGGAACGTGCACTCTGAGCACGACCACTGCGGCCCCTCAGGAGGACCCGAAGGGGGAGGTGGCGCTGGACGACTCGGCCGGCGCCCTGGCAACGGGCAATTTGGCGACGGCACGTCAACCCCATCGGTGACGGGAGGATCAGTCGATTTGAGAGACTCGTAAAACTCGAGGCTCGTCTCACCCAAGGGGACTGTTGTGATACAGAAAGGAAATATAAGTTTTATGATTAGACTGTCAGCAAACGTACGGATGACGTCAGTGCATACCCGTCCCTCCGGTGAGCTCGGTGACCTCGTACACCATCCTGTCGCATTCTAGTTGCAAGAGGCTGACTTCTTTCTTCAGAGTTTGGTTTGATTTCTCCTGAGGAAAATATTCAAGCACTACTTACGTGTACACAGTCGCACAGTTTAGTCAGTTCGTTACCAGATCAGCCTTGTGGTTGCTGCTTCTTTTCTTTTCTATTTTTTTCTTGCGCTTTTCCTTCCTGCTCAGGAGTACCTCCAGCCTCCTTACTTCGGACCTCTCCTTGTCGAGAGTCTCCTTCGCTTTGCGCAACCTATGTATGATTGAAATCGCTTCACTTTACCACATGACTGGACTGTCCACTTGGCTTTACTGTGTAACACGCATAACTGACGTCAGGGTCAATTTCTCCCATTCTTACTTGGGAATCTTACTTACTTGTCATCTAGTAGGATCCGACGCTCCATCTGATGAGACAATAATGCTACAGGAAAAAAGAGAGGACATTGGCAGTCCGTCCGCTTTTGGACGCTTTCCTCATACCTTGCAGCGAAAATCTCCTGTCTAAATGTCCACCACTTAAAGAGAGCGGATCACAATCTTCACTGCGATCCCTAGTTGAATGCAACATGTCTCCTGCGGCCGAGGGGTCCTTCGTCGCTAATGGATCATCGGAGGTTACTGTGGCCATATTCATTCATTCGGGACTGAAAAAATGAACAATGAACAATGAGCAAGAGAGCTTGCAAATAGACTAATAAACCATGTGTGTATCATCAGAATCACTAGTCGATTTTAAAACAAGGTAGGACTTTGCCTTGTCGGAAAGCTTTGTCCACACTGGTGTACAACAGAAGATGCACTAGGTCTTGACGTGCGCGCCTCAGGAAGATTCTTGGAAAAGAAATCATGGTAAGAGTTCCTAAAGGACCCATGAAAATCTTGAGGACCGTAGCAGACGTTCTCATCACGATGTGAAGCTGCTGTGAAGGCTGAAGAGAACCCGCCGTGCTTGATCAAGCCTCCAAGATTGGGATCGCCTTCTGTGTTCAGGAATAAGTCTGTGAAAAGGTCGTCTGTTCGGACTGGCACCTTGCCTTCTGTCTGCCTTGACTCGACGGTGCACGATTTTTCGTTTCTTCTTGGTAAGGCAAAATTCTTCTGAAGGAGTCCCCGGCGTCCACTTCTAAGGGTGTTCTCCTCCTTGTGACCTTTCTTCATTATATCGTCTAATCTCCAGGAGGACGAGTCCACTCTCTCATTTCGTGTCTTGTGCAACTCTGTTCTGGGCGCAAAGATCTGCATCCGCAATTTTTCTTCGAAGTCGTCCTGAGCTGGATGACTCCTGCTAAAGTGGGCCAACAACCTTTCCCTAACAGACTGACAGCCCCCCGCAAGGCCGACGAAGTTCTTGTGGTGGTGCCCGATGGCATCGGCTAGTAACATGGTCGTGGGCGTGTAGGTGTCTGCGACAGGTGACAAGAAGAGCTTTCGAAGATTCATTCTCCTTTTACGGTTGCAGTGCCATTCAGAAGGGGCGGAGGACGCGGTCGAGACGCCGGAGATGGGTGTGGAGGTCAGCTTGGGTCGTGGCCTCTCCTTTGCTGGTTGGATCTTCTCCTTGTTCTGATCAAGTTCAGCCGTAGACAGGCGGCCCACGTCTCGGACGCCGTGGTCATTGCAGAAGCTGGAATCCCCTCGCAGCAAGTCTTCCAGGTTCTCCCGGAGTCGCCTGGTCCGCTCCTTGCGGCGACCTTGGCGACGACGGCGACTGACTATTCCCGAGCTACGACCCTCGGCGAAGAAGCCTTTGCCGTACTTGTTCTCCAGCGTCAGTCTGTCTCGCGTGATCCTAGTAAGCTCAACGTCGGCGCCAGCGCTGGCGCGATAAGCCTTGTCCAACGAGTGGAACATCCCCTGCCCGTCTTCGCTTATTCGACGAACCCGGGGCGCAACAACTTGCCCGAGAAAACTGACTATGACGTCTTCAAGTCCGGCAGCCAGCAGAGAAGCCGTGGCCCTGCATTCCGAGTCGGGACCTCTTCCAGTCACACCTTTTCTTACCTTTTTTCGACCTTCTCTTCCCTCTACGTTTTTCAGGTTCACTGTGTGTTTACATGTTTCTGTCGTCGTCACTTCTATTACTCTGGGCTTGGCCTCTGATGGCCTTAGCAGCCCAGGCCAGTGGCAACCCTGAAGCTACAAAGATAGCAGAAAGAAGTCAACAAAACATTTCGTTGAAAATCGGCGCGAGCTGAGTGACCGCCCTGTGGGGGTGGCGCGACTCTCCACTCTCATCTTGCGTCTTCCCTGCTGTCGTCATGTTCGTCAGTGACCTGCGCGAGGACTTCTTCAAGCCGTTGCGCAGCCACCGCAGAGTCCTGATCCTGGTCCACCTGGATGTAGACGCGGTGTGCGCCGCTAAGATTCTCATATCGCTGCTGCAGTGTGATCAGGTATTCGAGACACGTGAGGGGCGTCATCGGAAAATTTTCAGGCATAGCCCGCTCCTTTAGGTTCCTTATACTTTGGTCCCAGTGAGCGGGCGCTCCGGGCTCATCCGAGCCTTCAGAGAGAACGTAAGTTTGGACTCTGGAGGCGACGATCATGGTCTCAGGCACGTCGTCTTCATCAACTGCGGAGGAACAGTCGACCTCGTACAAGTGAGCAAAAAGTCTCTGTCCGCCTTGCCAGCAATCATGTTTTCCCTCATTTTTGTTCAGGATCTGGGTCTAGACGAAGAGGAAGATGAGCTATATGAACTACTTTCCAAGCTTACCCTCTTCGTCGCTGATTCTCACCGGCCTCTGGATGTCTGCAACGTGTATAATGATGGACAGATCAAGCTCCTGATGAAGCAGGAAGCAGACGAAGGTATTGAACGTCGACCAAGATGACTCTGTTCTCTTTCTCAGTCGCACGCTTACTTGATTTGTTGAATTTAAAGGCATTCCTGAGTATGACGACATATTCAAGGACAGCGACGACGAGGAGTCGGAAGAGGACGAGGACGGGAACAAGCGAAAGCGGCTTGATGAGACGACCATCCTGAAGCGGAGAGAGAGAAGACTATGGGAAGAGAAGCGAAACAAGATTCTGTTCGAGTACCAACAATTCAGCTCCTACGGAGAGGCGACCGCATTGCAGGTCTCTCGTCATTCGAGATTTTGCTAATTATGACGGTGTCAAAGGACTGAACTTTTTACAGATGTATGATCTTGCCTGGAAGTTGTCCCGCGACAGCAACGAGCTCTTGTGGTTGGCGGTGGTGGCTCACACAGAGCAGTTGGTAATGGGGAAGAGCGACGACGAAAGGAATATCCTCGAGACAGAATCCATCAGAGAACACGTTGCCAGGCGAGTAGAACCTTTTGATCGCTGATACTGATCATACATGATGATGCCAGGGATTAATTAACCCCCCCAGGGAGGGGGGACCAGGGACATTTTCATGGGAAAGCTGATAGGAAGCTGAAATTACGGTCTTAATGGTAAGTGTGGCTAGAAGTCACTATGGTGGCATCAGATTTTGGATTGGACCATTCCTTAATTGCTGTAATTAGATGATCTTGGGGTCGTTAATAATAAAAATGCAGCAATAGGTCTGAAACTTTGGTCCTATGGATCAGTTGGCCCACAAATCAGCCTTTAGATGCTCTTTGACCTCGTCATGTAAATTTCGGTCTTGTTTGGTAGCAAGCTGAGTGCAGATGTCCGTGGTCATCTTTCGGTGTCATTGACGGGGCCTTGGCTGAAGTAAGGGCCTGTTGGTTGGAGAGCTTCTTCCTCTACACAAAAAGACATCATGGTGGTGAAGTTGTCAAAATATTCCCCTCATGAGGAGAATGTGCAGCTCTGTTGTCAGTCAACCAGGGGAGCCCACATCCCAGGTTCTTCACCTTCCCCAGAACTGCCTGTGGGCCTGACGCAGAGTTGGCTCTCAGAAGACTCATACCACTGCATGCACTTCTTGAGAGGAAATACAGTCCTATCACTGGATACTCCGTTTAGGAACGGAGTCGGCCTGCTCTGAGCTGGTCGAGTGCTGTTCACCTTTTCTCCAAACTTTATTAATATTTATTAGGCAGGAGGTAAAAGCTTATCAGCATCTTAATTAAATTCTTGGAGCCAGAGGCATGACCTTGCATAAATGCTTAAATTTGTTGAAAATATGCTTAAACTAACAATGAAATCTTAATCAGGTACTTAGGATCACAATTCACAATTAGACATTTTGCCCTGTTTAACCTACTTCAAGTGCATAAAAGTCACAATTTTTATGGAGATATGTTTGGGACCCTGATGATTCATCTCCATGCAAGATCCCAAAAAGCTGGAATTTCGAAATTGTCCCTCGTCTGAAGACTCTGCTCACGTTATGCTTACAACTTATGATTCCAGACTTAACAATCAAGTGGAAGCGGGAGCTCTGGCAGTGAACTGCATGAAGATCGCCTTTGACAATGATCTTTGTCTCTCACTCTACAGGCAGTGGAGCATTTATGAAAGCTTGCAGGTGGGAAATGTTCAGTAATTGTAAGTCTCCGTCTAAATTGTAGGATATTCCATTGTGGATATATTTCCAGCATACTCTCTACACAGCCTCTAAGTTCAGGATTTGGAGTTTGAACGGTCGCCAGAGGTTGTCCGAATTTCTCGCAGAGCTGGGCCTCCCTCTGGCCCAGTGCAAGCAGCGCTTCTCGGCTATGGACCTTGAACTTCGTTCTCGGATCGTAGATATATTCTCGTCCAAAACTGAGAAATATCGACTCGATCGACTGGTGCGCGGGTCCTTTGTCGCGTCGTTTGGCTATCGGCATCGCTTCGGCGCCGCCGATGTTGTCATGGCCTCGGTGGCCCTGATGGAACGAGGAGGCGATGACGAGGACTCCTTCCTGAGAGCTATGGATGCCCTCGCTCCGGCAGGGATAGGTGAAGACCATTAACATAAGTAAATAGTTCCTCCGCGACATCACATCTGTGTCATGTGAACAGGTACATTGGAGGAAGGAATTTCTCTGGCCAAAGAGCATGTGTTTGGAGTCATCATGGAGCAGGTCCAAACCTTCTTCGACTTGCATAGCGTAGTATCTGCCGGGCCTTTTCTTTATGTCATAATCAAGGTAAGTGATGGTCCAGATGTTGTTCAAACGTACTTGGTACAGTAGGTAGGGCCAAGTCGAAAAGTTTGTGTCTCCTGAATTCTCCACAAAACTGTGACCTTTCGAAATTATGGACTTGTCCTTGGGCAAGTTTTCCTGAACAAGTGCTACAGGCATAAAATGTTTGAAACTTCAATGGAGTCGCATGCAACACTGACAGGGTGTGTCGCATGCACAATCATGATTGGGATGAAGTAGAAAAGTACAGCTTAATATGTTTAAAAAAGCCAGGGGCACGCAAACTTTTTGACCTGGCTGCGTGTAAGTTTCTTGCTTCCCAAAATTTTCACGTGGTGGAATTCGACGTGTTGGTAGGTACTTGATGGTGGCGACGCAGTTAATACGTATCTACGTTCATTGAGTCCTTGAAGATATATTGGTTAACCTTTTTTCTTTTCCTAGGATGGTGCGCCCAATGCCAAGTACTTTAAGCGTCCAGGGTGTCTTTGGCTTTTAGCCTCCCACACGCTGACAGCGTACGCATCCATGTCCAACAAGAAGGCTCAGTCTTTACCACTTGTGCTTTCCACACCTCTGGACGAGTCCACTTGCCTGGTGGTTGGGGTGCCACCAGTATCAGACCGATCCAAGAAGAACCTGCTGGGCAAGGCGTTCGAGCAGGCGCTCAAACGTTCAAATGCCAGGTTCAGATTAGACTATTTCAACACCTCAATCATCCAGTTGAAAACAGAGGACAGGATGAAGTTCATCGACGGCCTGGTGTCTTTGCTCACTTAAGAGATCATAAGCTACTGCACGAAATACCTTACTCATTTTAATTTGACATGCTTGGGGAGGTGCTGAAGCAAATCATTATTGTACTAGAGTTAAACTCCTGGTTTACGGCCTCCTCCCAGCACCTCAAAGTTCAGTGACTCAGAAAAGAAGGCACTGCACTTGGGGACGTTCACGGCTCTGTACTCCATATGCTCAACGTCTTTCGCACCTGCCTATGATACACTCGCCTATGTTGTAACAGCGCCCAATGCTCAGGCATAGATGTTGGTATAAGGCTTGAGATTCATTCGCTTCTGCACCACGAGCTCCGAACAATGCCAGAAATTTTATATATGATGCCAATATGAACGTGTTGCTGCGTCTTACACTACCGCTTGCGAACTAGCATGCTTCGCTCGTTGTATTTTCCACGGGCTACGCAATCCTTGACCTCCTAGACCACGTACATCTCGATGCACTCGCATTTCCTGGGATGTGTCTAGCTGGCGCCGTCATTACGCTGGAGCAGCAAGGTCGATCGACCTCACCAGGTTAGTGTAGAACCTGAATGTCGAGCCATGGTCGCTAACCCTTGACGTCACTACAGCTGTCTATGATCAGAGCAACATTTGTCAGCTGACAAGTGACAGCACAGCTGACATTTCACTACTGCCTCGACTTGTACTGGCTGTTGGGCGCTGGCCTCCTCGCTTCCGCTGTGGACAAGGTCAAGCTTTGTTCCCCTCTTGGTTGATTCCTGGTCTTCGGTCATCATGAACCCCGACCTTGGCTTCGCGGACCTCCTCGGTCTTGCCAGTAAGACCAGTGCCGAGAAGAAGAAGAACAACTTCGCCTCGTTCAAGGTTCGTACTTCGCTACATTGGCCCTGAATTCCGGTTGTCATCTTACAGAGTCTTGTATTTTAACTAGGTGACGTCCAACAAGAAGGACAAGAAGGATAAAAAACTCTCCGAAAACGTGCGCCGCTTCATTGAACGCCGGGAGCGCGAGGAGCGCCAGGCCGCGGAATCCGCAGCAGAAAAGCGCCAACAGCTTTTGGCGCTGCGCCGAGAAGACAAGAAATCAATGCGTGCCATGAATTCCATGTTGCAGAGGACCAAGTCCGCAAACCGGGCTGTGATTGACGATGCGCGCAACCTCGAGGACACTGCAGACACCCTGGCCGGACGAAGACAATGCGACGAGGACGACTACGGATACGAGTCCACTGCAGCCAGGAATTTCTACGAGAGGTTCATGAACAAGTACGAAAAGGATCCTGTAGACGAAGGAAAAATTTTCTCGTCGGGAAAGTCCAAGAGAGGTACTAAGGATCTGTCCACGACTGTAGCCAGGGTAAAAGCAGCTCTAGAGCGTGGGGACGATGAAGAAAAGAGAGAAAAGAAAGATTCAGCCGCCACGAGCAAGAGGAAGTCTGCTGAAGACGAAGATCAAGAGTCTAAGAACAACCGAGACTCCCAGAAACGCTCGAAGCGGGAGGTGGAAATGAAGGAAGCGCGACAAAAGCGGTTGAAGCTGGCGCGAACGTCAGCACCCCCTGCGTCATTCCAAGACCTGATGCGAATGGCGCAGGAGAAACAGAAGGAGCCCATGATGCCTGTTGAGAAGAAGCGGGTGAAGCCGGAGGCCGAGTTCGACCGGCCAATGACTCAGAAGGAGAAAGAGGAGTTTCTGAGGGAGAGGAACAGTCAACTTAGGAAGGCCGGTAAGGTTCCAAGGAGCAAGGGTCCTGTACCTCAGACTCCCTCTGGCAAAGAAAGCAAAGGCAAAGAGGCAAAGAGTCCACCTGTTCAGAAATCTCCAGAAAAGAAAGTGGAGCAGCCGAAAAAGAAACCTGTGATAGTAGGTCCTGAATTCCACCCTGCCGTAGTAAAGCCTTCGTCTTCCTCCTCGTCGAAGTCTTCCTCGACTAGTACAAAGGACGTCAAGCGAAGTAACCTTCAGAGAGATCGCTCGAACAACGGCTTCAAGCGCCCGAAGGCTCGATCTCCCTCACCTGTTGCTAGCTCTCGAAGCAAGATCAACGCCGGTAGAGTCATCGACTCCGAGTCGGAAGAAGAGGAAGACTATGAAATGGACGACTTTATCGACGACTCCGACGCCAACATGGACATTTCAGCCCAAATCAGAAGCATTTTCGGCTACGACCGACGGAAATTCAGGGACGAGCCGGACTTTGATGACAGGTACGTCGTTGGAGGGCATTTGAATCTCATAAGCAGTGAGTGTTTTTCTTACAGGTCCATGGAAAACAATCGGTTCGCGGATGTCATGAAGGAGGAGGCCAGAAGCGCTCGTATAGGTAGGATGGAGGACCTCGAGGACATGCGCAGGGAAGAGGAGGAGAAGAAGAGGAAGAAGATGAAGAAGAAGCAAGGTTACAAGTAAATGGTCCAGTCAATTTTATACGCGATGCCAATGCTGGATATGGGACCTTATGCTATACGAAGCACATCGAGTTGTCATTGCTAGGATGCGATGAAAGTGTTATTGTCGTTTTGTGCTTGGAGTACCAGGTTTCAATGAAGATTCTAACTTGTCTTGAAAAAACTTCTTTCTCTCGGCTGGCGACGGCTTCTTGGCCCTGTACCAGTATTGCAGTAACGTGCCTTCCTCGTCGATGTAGTAGTCGCCGTATAGGGCACCTTTCCTCAGGAGTTTACCTCGCTTCTCCATCTTGTCGTAGTACTCCTCCGCAGCGGCAGCGAATTCGGGCACGGTAGAGACTTTTTCGGCCGCAGCAGCATCGATCTCGGCGTCATATATGGAAGAAAATTGGAGTGCGGCGAAGGCGTGGAGAAAGGCAATGAATGGGTAAATAATAACAAGGTGACGTCTTGCAGCTGTGGGGGTACCCGATGAGATCCACTGACTTACTCTCGCTGCTGTTAGAACTGCCATCACGTAAGGTCCGAGGACAGCGATCATCACATAGAAGGACTTCCTCACCTCCAGACGCGCCACCTCCAGCGCCATAGCGAAACATTTGGCCTCGTCTGACAGGTGGAAGGCGCTCTCAAGCTCTTCTATCTCTTCAGGAGCGAGTGCTTCGTGGAAACTAGACATGTTTTTGAAAGGCTCCCAAGGTCCGAGACGGAAAATGAGAGGAAGATATAGGGACATCTGTCTGAGCGTGGAGAGATCAACCTTTTCAGCCCTTTCGCTTCCCGCCATGGACCAGTTGAAGTAGACGGGGAGGCCCACGCTTCCGCCGAAGCTCGTGTCCAAGGTCCCCATTGACATGGGTTCAAGGCGGTCACACGTGAAGAGACCGAGTTTATCACGGTGACCTTTACTCACTCCGAGTTTGTCGCATACCTGCGACAAGAAGTAGGTCAGCTCCTGGCTCATAATGCGTTTCTTAGGGGCGTGGACGGACATCGTCAGGATGCCGCTGATTTCGCGCTGCTCCACTGTTTTAACCTCTCGCTTGCTCCAGATTTCATGCGTTTCTTCATTCTCATAGTGGTCAACTATTGGCTCTTGAAGGACCACTGTTGCCCCGAGGACTGCAAAGCCAAGGAATAGCACTCCGCTTGAGACAATGAGGTAGAAACCTGAAAAAGTGGTGCATGGTCTTGACTCGCATAGTGCATAGGCACCGTTCTAACAAACATGCTTAGACATCACCTGGGTCAAAGGGTGGATCATTAAACAGATATTCGAAATTAGACATTTTGTTCTTCTGGATCACTTGCAGTCCTACGAGCGTTTAGCATCAGCAAAAAGCTGGAGCTGCTCCTCGCATGACTTCTTCCTCTGCGTGACGGGCGTGGGTCCGGTTAGAATGATTCCGCTATAGATGTCCCCCTTTAAGTTGTAGAGCTTCGTTCCTTTGTTGTCAGGCATGAGGTGCCTCTGTGCCAAGTGACGCTGCAGCATCTTGGTATAAAACTCGACGCCTCCTCTAGCATAGGGCTCGCCTAGGGAGCAAACGGCAGTATCCAAACTCCTCTCGTCAATCAGTTGAAGTCGGTCTTTTAGCAGGAAGAAAGTGCCTGTAAGTGCACAGACTATGGCCGAGTAGATGCTCCAGCGGACAGATCGGTTTTTTTTTGAGAGTCTCAACGCCTGATGGGCCATATTGCAGGCCATCGCCGCCGCCAAGACGCTCCCAAGAGCCATGAATGTATAGATTCGATATCTTTTGCGTTCACCGCGTATCAGCTCACGGGCCACGAGGAAACGCCGAGCATCTTCGGACAGACACAGGCTCCGGCGCATTTGCTCTATTAGTTCGGCATTTTCGTCAGTCACTTGAGGCATTTTGTACTTTCCAGCCATGACCATATTGGAAACATCCACCTGATCTTCTGTCTCATAGGCGAAGTAATAGGGGTAGCCGAGCATCAAAGGTCTGTTTTTGCCGAAGAAGGATTTCGCTTCCTCCCCGTAACACACATATGGTGCTAACGACTCAGTCGACTTCGTTGTCGGAAAGCAGTCAGCGGCCGCCTCGGATATTATTGTAGCCATCTTGACAGTCACAGGAGTGGGAAGGCCGAGAGTGTGGTGTTGAAAAACAGCCTTCGCATGCTCCTGGAGAAATGTATGTGGCCCGGACAGGATGGTGATGACGCCGAGGCCTCCGAGAGTGGAAAGCAGGATGGACAGGCCACCTGAGAGAATGGAACCGGTCCTCCCAATCAAAACATACTTGGCCAATATGTAGGATTGTTACAGGCAAAGGACGGTTGAGGCGCCGGTAAGAAGGTTCTACTGTATACTCACTTCTTTTCGCCTCCTCGCTGGTGAAGATTCTTTCCGACTTCTCGGCGCTGGCTTTGAACCCCGTGGGATGGAAGCGAACACGTGACGTCGAAGGAGGCACGTTAGGTTTGGATGAAAACCACTTCCCCACTCTGGAGCAGAACGAGGTTGACGTCCTGGACTTGACGGGAGACCAGCAGAGTAGCCGTGAGGAGAAGCTTCTGGCAACGAATCCCTTGCTGACAAAAAGAGTCGGCCGGGACCAGACAGGTGATCCCGAGATTGAGGCTAATGAGTTGAACATTGCTGTCGTCTCCCTTAACGACGTCGCCAGGTAAAGTTGTCCTCTCTTGCGAGCATCGACGGCTCGCTTCTTTTGTTGACAAAGTTTGCTCTTCTGTGGCAGAGGTTTCGCGATTTTTGCACGGGAACAACAAAACACTGACTGAACTCGACGGGCCAACTTTGCAACCGTGCCAGCCTCAGCGGCAGTGGGCCGATCGGGCCGGTTGGTGCACTGCTCGGCAACCATCACTGCAGCCGTAGACAACAAAAAAGAATCACTCTCAGCCTCTCAGAGTGAAGCTTTCTAAAGGACACGGGCGACATCTGGTGGTCTTAGTCGTAATTTTTTCATTCATTGATAAAACTACCTAACCCTTGTCAATAGAAACATGTTTTTTTGATTCTCTGACTGCCGGCGTCGTTCTTTTTGGACGGAAGCTTCAATTTGCACGGGTACTGGAAACAGAAGTTTGAATTTCACTCTTTTAAAACAGTGGGATGAAGACTGCATAAACACTCGACTTAGGAGTAAAGTCCGACCTCCTATGTCACTAACTACCTGGCAACCTAATTGTGTAAAAATGAATTTAAAAAGGCCTTAAGGCCCTTTCCAGGCCCCCTGAAAAATGGCCCAGCTTCTGGGCAAGTACCTGGTAGGGGTAGTTGCCATCTGCTGGACCTGAGCTACCAGGTCCAGCAGATGGCGCTGCAGGCGGTAACGGTTGATACAGGCAAGAGTGAGTTTTCTGCTCTTTTTGCTTTATGTAGCGACCGATTGTTTACGAAAGAGAATCATTGGCATTTGGCACTGCTTCTCCTCCCACTTCGAGTCCATCTAGGCCGAGGACATGTCGGTGAGACCAGGCGGCCGAGGAGGGCCGGGTGTAGACCCCAAACGGGTGAGTGGCGAGTTGTTCAACTTGACCTACGGCGCCCTGGTCGCCCAAATCCTCCGCGATTACGAGAACGTGGACGACGTGAACAAGCAGCTGGATAAGATGGGCTACAACATTGGGGTCCGTCTGGTCGAGGACTTCCTCTCTCGTCAACCCGGCGGCGGACAGCGATGCGGGGATCTCAGAGAGACCGCAGATAAGATCCAGCAAGCATTTAAGGTCCGTTTGCACAACATCGCCCAGCTGGGCCTGAATCTTTTCTATGTTCTTTTGCCATAGCTCTTCCTGAACGTCTCTCCTACGGTGACCGGTTGGAGCTCAACCCAGGACGAGTTCTCGCTCATATTTGACGTCAACCCCGTGGCCGAATTCGTGGAGCTTCCAGACCGTTGCTATAACTTGCGCTACGCCAACGTGCTGGCCGGAGCAGTCAGAGGGGCCTTAGAAATGGTCCATCTTGAGGTGACGGCGTGGTTCACCCAGGACACCCTTAAGGGAGACGCAGTCACCGAAATGAGGATCAAGTTTGTCCGGAAGATCGAGGATAGTGTGCCCCCTGGAGATGACTAGTGGCGAAACATACCAAGGTTTCCACTAAGTGAAGTTTATGAGAGTGCTCGTACATATATGTGCTTGTGATACAATTCATTGGTTGGACTTGTTTAGGTATTATTCAATCATTTACAAAGTACGCAATACTGCTACCTATCAATCTTTGCCCCAAAGCTTAAAAGTTCTGTCGTAAGAGCAGGTTGCGATGAATGCGCCGTCAGGCGAGATGTCACATCCAGTCAGCCTGCTGTCATGGCCTTTTAACGTTGCCAGCGGCTGCCACGTTTTGGCGGCCCAAAGCTTGGCCGTGCAGTCATATGAAGACGTGAGGAGATACTCTCCGATGCCGCTGGCGCGCTCAAACGTTACGTTGCTGACGACGTTCGTATGGGCAGGGACGGTGTACTCGATGTTACGCCGGCGCAGGTCCCACACCTTGCATGCATTATCTAAACTGCCGGTGCATACGTGGTAACCATCTGGAGACCAGTCGACGGAAATCACACCCCGGAGATGTCCCTCCAAGAACATGACGCACTGTCCGGTTCGAAGATCCCAAACTCTGCCGAAAGAGTCGATGCCGCCGGAGCAGGCCAAGGATCCGTCACACTGAAAAGACAGGCAGTGGACCCCCTTGCTGTGGCCTTCCTGATGGAGCACCTGATTAAAGAGGCACAAAATGTTGATTCGACTGAGTGCGGTCCTTTTTTGCAATCGAGAAAATCTCAATGTTACTCGCCTCAAGGTTCCGCTCAAGGTCCCACAGCCTCCATGAATTGTCATAAACACAGGTTCCCAGAAACCGACCTGATGGGTGAAAGGCACAGCGGGCGACACGTGCATCGTGACCAGCAAGCTCACCAGTAGGGGTTTCACTTTCCATGCTCCACAGTTTGACATGACCATCCTGAGGAACACCATTGGTGGTACGATGGATCGCGCAGCGTAATTCAGATCACAAGTATTCAAACCTGAGAACAAGATGCCAGATTGACAGAGGAAGAAGGTGAGAGTGAGATCGTCGCCAGAGGGTTGAAGGCCACACATCCTACGTTGTACTGGTGTCCTCCTCGAAGGGTCAGTAATTCTTTGCAGTCTGGCACCGACCACAATTTACACAGCCCCGACCAGGAGGCGGTAGCCAAGACTTCTGAATTGGGGCTGAACTGGCACCAAGACACGGGTCTAGTGTCAGCTATCTGTGATGCCTGGATGTCAAGCGCCTTGAGTCGTTTTTGAACCTCTTGGTTCCTGGCCATCCGAGCAGACTCTGTTGTCGTCTGAGCATCCTCTTTGAGGCGGGCAATTCGTTGTCCGGCTCGTGGGAGCGAGAAGCGAGCAATCCATTCTCGAGTCTCCTTGAGCTCCACTGGACCCTCGTGGTACCTGAACGAGAGCAAGGCCATTTTGGCCGAACCCGTGATTTGAACCATGGAGGTACACATTTACCAAGTGGTCTCGTCGTGCTCCCGCGCTTCCCTGAGTCTCTCCTCGTCCTCTGCTCGCTTCCTCTTGATGGCGTCTTCTCCCAGTTGACTCAGCAAGTCCCGCAGTCTGTGGGTAGATACGATTATATTTCGTAAAAGCCTCCAAATCATCCTCGTCTTTATTTTGTACCTGTTTCTTCTATCAGCCGGACCCTCGCCGAATAAGCAAATCGGCTCGCCCAGCTGGCGCAAGTCCTTCTTGATTTCTGCGTCGTCCGTGGAGACGTTGATGAGGCGCGCACGCTTGCGGCGCTCGAACTCCTCGAGGACCTCATCCTTTTCGGTCTTAAGGTTTTCCTGAAAAAGGCGCACATGCTTGGAGACTGGACCAGACTGGTTCTACTTGGTTGGAGTCAGGCACAACACGTACAAGAAGAAATAGCCCGGTCAAAAATCAATGCTAGCTTAACTGGCACTCTTGGTTAAAATTCATGTATTGCACAGTAACTCCTATCTGGCCGAAGACATCTTGGACTAGGGGCAACTATGGCAGCGGCCTCACCAGCAGCGCCAGCGCGATTACACTTAGACAACAGAGCTTCAGTCTGAGAAAGAGGAATCGTTCCAGAAGGATGGATACTCAGACACCAAAGCGGCGACGTCTCGGGCGTTCCTGAGGAACTGCACTCACTGCGTAGACAAGTTGCCTCGTTCAAAGGTAAGAAAGGGTTCGGTCGTCATGATCGCAGTTCGCACGTACAATTTCGTAGCTGTCTCCTCCTGAGTCGATTTAGCAACACCATGCACATGTTCAACGGCAAATCCTCCGACAGTGCTTACCAGATCCGGCTCTCCGAGAGGCATGTACTCGGAGGCGAGGTGAACGTTGGGATTGGCGGTCTCTTCGCCCTCGCTCTCATCGTCGTGGTCATCTTGCTTCTTCTGCGGCACCGCCGCCGGTGGCGCCACCGCTTGCGCCAGAGACCCAAAGGTCGTCTTTGAGCGGTGGATGTGGATAAAGTCGTCGTTGTCGTCGGCCATGGGCAAGGACTGAAAGATGAGTGGAAGAGGGCAGAAAAATTGAAACCGGCTCGGGCGACGAACCAACGTTTGTTGTTGTTTACACTAGAACATTCAGAATTGCGAGAAACCTTTGGAACCGAGAGCGTAAAGTGAGGCACTCCTGCAGCCTGTGGGATAAGTGCACCAGGTACATGTTGGGCCAATCGCTGTGACTGGACCTCTCGTTGCGGTACCATCTCTGTTGCCTTCAGCTCGCCGATGTGGTTGGTGCCCATGCACTTGTTGATCTACTTTTGGACAGCGTAAAGTGCGTGGACGAGACGTGGACAGACAGACAAAGCACTTTATAGAATTCTACAGAGCTACGTCCGCGAGAGCTTCCGAGTACAAGGACAAGGACTTGACATTCCACAAAAACTTTTTAAACACCCAGTAAAATACCTATTATTAGAATAGGTAATGTGTACATTAGGCTAGGTCGAAAAGGGGTCAACTTTGGAAATTCCCTGACGGCGTCTGGGGTTTGTTACATGGGGTCAAAAGATGAAGATGTAGTCAAATACATTTTTAGAAAAATTGTGTCTTCCTATGCCCAACTTGATTTGAAAGTTATGTTCTAAGCTACTGTAGTAAATTTGCGTTGAAAGTAAATTTCGGCTCTGGTGGCTTTTGGAAGCTGCCAAACTGGGTGAAAATCACTGACCAAAATGCTGACTTGCTACAGTTGGTCAGAAATATATTTTACAGCAAATTCTGAAGAAAAAAAGTTACAACTTATTTTACAGTATTGTGCAACTTTAAATGCATTTGGGCATAGCTAAAACTCCTTTTTTTCACTTTCATTTGACTACATAGTCTTCAAATGGTTTGTGGTTGCAAATTTTGGACACCCACAGGGAATTCCAGTTTTTGAGCTAGCCTAATGTACAGTATATATGGTATAGAGACTTTATAGAGACTTTATTAACGGAATCTGAATGAGTTCCTCATTGATAAGTTTAACAGACTCCATTGGGGCGTCGTCTCTCACCTTGCACTGAAAAACATTAGGGCAAAATCCACATACTTTATAATCTTTTGGCAAGACTTGTTTTTCATTTTACGTCGAGGTACAACGTAAATTACTGTTAAGCGACATATTGTAGGTCGTCTTATTGTACCATGCATGCTGTACTGGTCTGGAGAAAGAATTTTGCATTCCACTTAAAATTTCGGCGGCAATTGTTCCTGCTGCTGTTGCCAGTGGTACTGGTCCAGGGTCACGACGTTGCCGTTCCTGTCTCTTGAGACCAACTCTGACTCGGGATCAATGCGGATGAGGCCGCCCCGCCTACCATTTTCGGTCAAGATATGGTTGACTCGAATGTCAGAACCAAGATCTGGAGGAGGTGGAACTCCAGGCCTTGATCCAGAAGGCAGCTGGACGAGCCTGCTGCTGGTGCTAGGTGACGGCTGCTGCTGCTGTTGCTGCTGTTGCTGCTGTGGGGGATTAGGATAATTTAACGGTTGTTGTCGCTGGTTAGCATAGAAAGTTGGACTCGATTGGGGGTAAGGATAAAAGGGAGGACTCTGCTGAGGGTAGGGGAGAGCTGGTTGTTGGGAATACCCCTGAAAGTCATTTGGCCTTTGCTGGCGACTATTTTGCGGCTTCTGAGCAAACGACGGCCTTAAGCTGTGTTCGGCTTGTTGTACCAATGCTGGAGAAGATACCTCATCGGGCTTCTTCGGCTTGTAGAAGTCTGTAGTCTGCTGCTGAAAGAAGTCACTTCCACCTCCCTGGGCAGATCGACGACGAC
>JAAUXU010131783.1_pt1 | contig 27293 bp, 33 predicted proteins | sample 7278151 | NCBI WGS metagenome assembly JAAUXU01 (sample SAMN14350113, study PRJNA611818) | marine sediment metagenome | isolation source: surface marine sediment (1.8m) | place: French Polynesia: Moorea | collected 2018-08
ACTAAAAGAATAAAAGCCGCCCTTGAATAAAAGCCGCCCTCAAATAAGAGCCGCATAGAAAGACAGAAGATTACATAAGAGCCGCGGCTCTTAAATGCGACGGTACGGTATATAATGTACAATCATAAGTACATAGCTACAAAAGTATATTTTTCTCCCTGCTGCACGTGAGCTATTGTGGCGTCATTGAGCGATCGACTACTACGGTGTCTCTTTCCGGATTCTCCCGCTTGAGCTGCCCTGCGTGTTTGGCCCACACCCTCTGTAAGTTTATTCTCTGCGTCTCCGTGGCCGGCTTCTGGTGGACGTTGGACCGGTGACGTACCATGTCGGCACGGACCCGAAAGCCGCGACCGCAGACATCACACGAATAAGGTCTTTCGCCTGTTGAAAGTGCACTCAGCTGATGGTTACTTTGCGACGTTCGTCTTTTCCGGCCTCATACCCGTGTGTGTCCTCATGTGCGCCTGGAGATAGACGGCTGCTCTGAATGCCTTGGCGCAGATGCTGCACACGTGGTCGCGCTCCCCGGTGTGGATCTTGCGGTGGATGGTGAGCGAGTATTTCCGAGAGAACTTCTTGCCGCAGAACTCGCATCCGAACTGCTTCAGGTAGGAGTGGAGAGACTGCATGTAGTAGCGGAGGTCACTGGACTGCCGAAAGCACTTCCCGCAATGCTCACATTTGTACGGACGCTCATCTGCAAAGAATTAGTAAACTTACCTCATGATACAGATGGACACTAAAGTTGTTGCTGACCTGTGTGAGTTCTTTGATGGACGAGCAAAGCCTTCTTGGCAGCGAAGACTTTTCCGCAGTCCTCACATTCTGCCGAGCGCTGCTCTCTGACTTGAAGTCTTTCTTCTTCTTGGACCACCTCTTGCTGCTTGAGGAGCAAAGAAATGTTCGAACACCGGAGGCCGCCCGGGGCAGCCTCATTTTCAGACTTTGTCTCTATGCGTCTTCCGGACACTTCGTCGTGGTCCGAGGAGTCTCCCGAGGACTCGGTTTCGCTAATGTCTCCTTTAGACTCATAATGCGTCTTTAGGTGGAAGTAGAAGTCCCGTTGGTCATCTAATCTTGCACGACATAACGCGCAGATGAAGCCCTGGGAGGAAGTAACCACTGGTGAAGCTGGTTGCTCTTCCTCGTGTTGCTTATTCGCGTCATCTGCAAGGACGGTCTCCAAGTTGTTAGCCGTCTTGTGGCAGCCTGCGGCCTCGTATCCATGCTGGAATCTGGACGGAATGGCTGGTTTCTTGAAGACGAATGCATTCTTTTCACCGTTTGGCACCAATGATGTCGTGACTGATTCTCTCAAGAAGGTGTCGGACTTGACGCCCAAGCGTTCCTCGATGATCTTCTGTACTAAGCCGCTGGTTGTCGACGACCCACGCGCTGAAGGAGGTCTGAGCTGCATCCCCGTCGATCCGCCCTTGCCGGGTCTTGGAGAACTTGGAATCTGCAGGCATGATGAGGCCATGACATTAACTGAACGATGAATGCACCAACGCAAGTGCGTCTGCAGGTCTGAGTCTCATACGTGCTACCTTGCTAGATCGGCGTAGTCCTGTACTTTCCAAGTCCTCTCCTGTAGCAACGTTACTTTGCACTGATTGCTGCGGACAGACGTTGATATTCAGCCAGCAACGTTACTATGCTAGCTGGACCAAGGGAACCTTGAGAGAGACGGACCAGATCGAGACTAAAACGAGAAATGGCTACATTGCGTAGAAGAAGCCGATCCTGCCAAGCCAATTCTGCCGGGGTCGACGACAGCGCCCCTGGCAGTCAAGGGGATAAAGCAGAGAGGCCTCAGCTGTGCAGGGCGAGAGTTTGGCAACTTGATGCTCTGTCTGTTTTTTCAGCAAGTACTACAGACGCAAATGATGTCATTGCTGGAGACGTTGCAGGTGGGTTGTGGGGATGTTCCAATGGAGGTAACATTACCTTCATTGACCCGGCTCGAAAACTTGAAAACTGCGCCTCCTGTCGAAACTCACTCTTCAGCTGATTTCTGAGATATCGCACTGCCTTCTCTGCTTGATGACCCTATTGCTACTCCGCGCTCTGTGATACAAGCAGAGACAGCAAAGTTGCCCGGGTCGGCACGGCAGGAAGGAATGAGATTTAAGATTAATGCAGGAGAAAAGATGATATAATTATTTTTTACCTGAAGAAGGATCAGCACACGGAAGCTGAAGTCGACACTTGGTATAAGCCGGTACACGGTTTAAGTCAATACCACAAAAATTGATACTCGGTAAAATCCTACTGATCAAGCTGCCATATTCTTTACTTTCTTGTCCACAATATACTTTCTTCTTTATATAGGTGTTGACAAATTCAGTGATGCCAAATTCTAGTTCAAAAAAACTATCATAGAGACATTTCCAACGGCCAGACTTGTGCATTTGGCTGAAATGCAGGCTCCAGATACAGAAAATGTTCTTTCTGATGTGCTTGAGGCTGGTACTGCATAAAATTTTCTTACCAACTTGACCAAAGAAGGTAGCTGTTCTTCATGTTCTTTCCACCACTTGAGCACTGAAACCCCATTAGCAGTGGGCTTGAGAGGGGTAGACTTCTGTTTAGTTCCAACTCAGTTTCCAAGGGAGAAAGGGTTACTTTGGTCCGGCAATTTTTCCTATTTTGAAGCAGCTGCACAGATGCAGTTAATCCACCCTCATCAGATGGTTCTGAAGCTACATACATGTGCTGAGTTGTTCTTGGTCCAGATGATCCTGAGCCTGTTCAATGACAAACTCCTTTGTCTTGTCAAATTTTTCCAGGTTTTCAAGTTGGATTCCTGGATATCACGGATCTAGAAGGTTTGCAGTGGCATACACCAGTTTGTCTGCCCAGCAAAACGGAAATTGTGTTTTGCAAACTCTTGAGGACAGCACTGGCAGACATTCGGCCTTTTCCCAGAGACCTGTGGTCCTTTAAGAAGTCACGTCAAAGAGTCCTGGAATAACTAAATGAGCAGTGGGGCTTTTGTCAGCACTCCCTTTTTCACCAACATTCAGGAAAATCTCAAGTATTTCCACCCTGCCAGTGATCATTTCCCATTCACATAGACTTCAATCAATTTGTAAGTGAAACGTCAACATCGAAGGTTCCTTATATGAAACGTTCACGTCTCATTTACCTTCCTTCACTTATGTACACAGACAATGGGACTTGATTTTAGTTAGTAGGCTCATGTGCATCAATCTTCTCTGCTTACTCTGTCTAGATTTTAACTGCCCTGAGTCTTTTTTTAATGAAAAATTGGTAAGTAGCAGATGTCCGATAAGTCGTTGTACATATTTTTGCCGCCCAGAAAGTGATAGCAGTGGTGCTTTGAACAAAGTTAGCCTTGGGGTGATCAATTAAATATCACTTGATCCTCAATTAACATTCTGACTAACTAATTGAATATTGTACAGTTTCATGTAAATAGTGGTGTTGGCATAAGGAAGCAGACAATGTTATAGTGTCTAGGCTAAGTAATGGCTTCCTTGTTGCTCGCGCACAGACCTGACCGGGTTACACCCAAGTTACGCTTCCCCTTCCTCATCCAACTGTATATAAACCATGTACTAATTATACACGTCGTTCTCGTCAAGAAGCACTTTACACACGATTTCAGATTTTGCAGCTCGAGAGGCACAGTTGACGACCTGAGGGCTGGGGTGGGGCCCGGGGATCGTCAAGCTGCCTCGAGACATTTTTTGTGTACAAGCCTGTGTTATTTGCACTAAAATGTGATGCTTACATTGCTTACATTGCAGCTGAAACCACTTGATGTTTCTCCACACATGGTTTCCCCTTCTTTGGCTGCCCCAAACATTCAATTTCTGTGGGTGCTGCAGTTCCGTAGCGTGTGGTAAAGTACTTTACAAACGTTCTTTCACACTTTACAAACTCAAGCATGTGGTCAAGCATCATTTGACCCCACGCTCGCAGTAAGTAAAACAGGTGAGTTAACAAAAAATGCCACGTTAAAGAATATACCATATCAGTTCCCTCTACATCAATCCTCACCCATCGCTACCGCCGCTACGATCGTTACTCTGAGTTACTCTACTGAGCCACCCAATACAGCGACACAAGTAGCGCGGCGCGATACGATACAAATATCTCATTTGAGCTTTCCATTATGGACTCAGCGTTATTTTGGGCCTCGTACAGGTTCACTACAGTGCTGTTGCTGGTGTTACCTGTCTTGCAGATGCTCTCGTTCATGAGGCAGATGTTAAAATATGCTGACTGCCTTAGGAGGAGTGCGCAGAGAGCAGATGTCAATTCTGCGTTTTTGTTTGAGGTACAAAGTAAGCTATTTGTCTGAATCCTAATCTTCTCTTAGGGACAAAAAACTGTGCCAGAATCCTCACCACACAGAGTAATCAACCAAAATCCATGTGACAACTTCTTACCCGATTCGTTCAATTTCGTTCATACAGAGAACTTACAACACAAAGCCATACAATAGAGCAAATGAAAGCTTGGGCTCGACTCAATAAGGAGAATTTGTCACCGTGCCCAGGTAGCTCGCCGACGCTCGCTAAAAATGACCCCAAAACAGTGCACAACGACATATCAGACACCCTGTAGTGCAATCTTTACTGGATTAAGAATCTTTACTACAGCAGACTTGCTTTGACAGCACAGAAAGTAAATGTTTTTTCCCATTGCCCAAGGACCAATTCTATCTTAGGTATTATCCTGATGATGACAGACTTCTTGCACTGCTGGTCTTCTCAGCCTTTCAAGTCCTCAAGTGACGTTAGTGGATTTTTGCATAGCCTGAGAAATTTTCTTCATGAGCTTATGAGGGCCATTAGATAATGCGTGCACATCCAATGACGGCGAGACATCTGTGTGCTTTATTTCTGCGAGACTGAATGAAAGTAACGAGAACAACTTCAAATAGGTTCTGCCCATGGCAAAAATCAGGGGAGTGTCTTCAGTGACTGAGGTACGTCTTGGAACTTTGTAATGACGAGCATCAAGAAAAGTGGCGGGTTAAAGAACAGACAATTAATTTCAATAATTTTAAGGTGAATTAGATGAAACCTGAAGTTACTGAAACTTGATCCAGCTCAGAAATTCATGAGCTCTCCGATTTCGTAACAGCTCGAAGTCACAAGTACGGTGTTGCTGTTGTTTGTGGGTTGATTACGTAAAGGGCTATCAGTCATTAGGGAGTGAAGATACACGCGATGCACCTAAAACTCAGGTCTGCAGCGACAGAGAAGAGTATGAGGTAAGACTAATTCTCGTTCAAAATGGCCAATGGACTCTCTAGTCTGGTCCATAATGTTCTGTATTATAGTCTGTGTTTCAGGAGAGAGAAGACGCCAGACTTTTAGGTAAATCGCATAATTTTCTACTCACGAAATCAAGTCTTTCTCAGATCTCACACATAGGCCTTGTGACGCTTAAAAGATATATTCATTTATTAGCTTTTACAAATGCACTGGTTGACTGAACCGAGTCATTAAATATAAAATCTGAGTACTGCATTGTGACCAAAATTGACATTCAGTTTTTCGGGTTCTCACATTGCTTGCAGTTGTTCATCACATCTTGGAAGAGTTCTACCTGCAAAGTCATCTCGAAGAAGTTGTACTTTGCTCGGAGTTTTGCAGTAGCTTCTCGCAAGATCTCTTGAGCATCTGCAGTTGATTCTATACAAAAATGAAATCTGTGTTGAATTGCATATGTAGTAACTTTAGTAGCCAACTGTGAGACGACATATGTTACCTATAGCTAGATGGGCAGCCAGTGCAAACTTTTCTGTAGTGAGCCCCCAGATCCTGATATTATGCACTGCCCTAATCCCAGAGACACCCATGAATGTTGACTTTACCACCTCAAAGTCCACACCTTTAGGGATGGCTGAAATGATAAGAACATTGTAACCAGTTTGAAAATCTTTTCTGCTATCTTTTACCTTCCATGAGAACTCCGAAAACCTCTCTCAGAATGTTAAAGGTGGTGAAGAGTACAATGACAGAGAAGAATACAGTGCAGATCGGGTCGAGGTAGCCGGTGCCCTCAAAGAAGTAGATAAAAAGTGCTGCCACAAACACCCCCAGGCTCTAATAAAAGTCCAAACTGAGTTTATCACAGTCTCAAGAAAAGGCTGTTCATACTTGGATGAAATCTCCAATGACATGAATCATGGCAGCTCTGACATTGATATTTGTGCCTTCCACATTGTGTGACTTCCTCCTGTCGACACCACCAGTCTCTACAGTTGATCCAGCCAGGGTATTAGCATCATGAGAATGGCTCATGCCATGGCTATGTCCATGTGTACCTCCATGAAGAGAGAGGCCCATTCTGCAGAGAATGTGTGGGGTTAATCAAGTAATTATGCATATATGTGGCTGCAGCACAATTTTGTTATGATGATACTAACATGATGTTCACAACGAGCCCCACACCACTTGTGATAAGCATGATCTTGTCGTCAATGTCATTGTAGTTGCCGTTCATGAGCCTAATGCAGGCCATAGCCAAAAGAGCCCCAGTCAACACCCAGATCAACTGCAAAATGATATTTCAATCAGGTCAAGCTTAGTCATTAGGGTTCACCGAGGTGTACCAAAACAGATATGATAGCACCGACGACCTCAAAACGATGCCACCCAAAGTTAAATCTTGCAGATGCTGGCTTTGTAGCCACGTAGATGCTCACTAAGCTGATCATGAATGATGCAAAGTCACTTAGCAGATGAGCAGCATCTGTCATGATGGCCAAACTGTTTGCCAAAAGACCACCTACAACAAAGATTAATCCATTAAATAGTGCAACATTGAGTGACCTGGTCAGCTCACCAATAACCTCAGCAATCATGAATGCAATGCAGAGGACAGAAGCGAGTATCAACTTGTTGCGTACCCTGATATCAAGGACAGCCTGGCCGCCTACCTCGTCATGGCAGTGAATCCCTAAGGTATACATATCAAGAAAAGTTTGAGAAGATGGTCAATGCAGCAGAACGAATAGAAGCAAACAAAAAATTGCCTGATTCTGCTGGTGAGGGCGTGTCTTTCTTCTCTGGGGTGGCTGTACGGTTTGGATCAATTCGCTCATCCAGATTATAGTCCAAGGATGGTCTGTCCACTGTGAGTGCATAAATGCAGAATAGGTATTTTAGGTTCAGCCTCAGCATCCTCGCTCATGCAAAGATTGCTCAGTTGTAAGGACACACAGAACAAAGCATACTATTGTATACCTTTCTAAACCAATCTATGCGAATGGCAACATAAGCAAGTATTGCATATTTCTACTGAACACAGGTAAATCAGAGACAAATCTTGTCCAACAACCTTGAAAAACAACAAAGGGAAAAGAAGCAATAATGTAAGTGGCTAAAAGAGTCCATCCTGAGATTGCTGAGGAACAACGTGGGTATCTTCACCTCTACCTCTAGGGTTTTCATAGAAAAAGGTACATAAAGATTGTGAACAAATCTTTCCCCGCTTTATAACTCAAATTATTTGCCTGTTTACCGTATTGACTGTTAATAGCCTCGGACAGGTAACTTGTGTCTGAGTGTGAACGTGAAAATATTGTGCAATGGAGTCCTATGAGTGAACATACTGAAGTGAGCATACTGAAGTGAGCATACTGGAGTGAGCATACTGGAGTGAGCATACTGGAGTGAACATACTGAAGTGAGCATACTGGAGTGAACATGCTGAAGTGAACATACGTCACAACAATATACAGTCCTTGTTGTAAGTTTTTGTGCTGAGCATGACATCACCTCACGCACTGAACTGAAGCGTGTCGAGGTGGCATCTTGGTGCTCGGAACGTGGAGATGTGATGCTCAGACACAAAGCTGACAACAGAGATTCGATGTCAAGATGTTTTAGTACAGCGGGTGAGGTGATGCCATGCTCGATGCAATTACTTGCGGCAAGGACTGCATGCATCAGGTATTTTTGAATTTTGGCAAAAAAAGAGGTTTCATATTTTCAGCCCCACAGCACAGAAGAAATAACAATAAAGAGAAATTTCCACGGGTAATGACATCAAACACGAGTGAAGTTTGTTTTTTCTTCCAACTCCAGGCAAACTTTTGACCTCACTTGTTTATGCATTACAGCAACCCTGCAAAAATTGCATACATTCTGATTTTTCCCTTTGTTACTCACCATTTCTGCCTGCCTGCCTGAGTGTGTTGTCACAACATTCAGCCATGCCCCATTTGTTTCCATGGATGCAGAAGAGCAGTGATCTTGAACCAAAGTCACTGTCGATGCTTCCACTTCCCAATGATGTTGGCCGCCTATCGGCAACAGGGTTGGTGTCATAGATGGAGCTGTAGTTGGGCACACTGCGTGGGCCAGTGGGGCCACCCAAGAGAACCAACCTAAGCAGTGGCACAGAAGTCTCATGCAGGTAGGAATCAATAGATGAACATCAACATTGTGATGCAGCACAAGTATGGGATGAGGAAAAAAGAAAAAATTGTATGCATTAACTCTAATTTTTGACCACTCAAATGAAAGCTGTGATGCTTCAGACAATGAATTATTTCTTTTTGATTAACACTAGACTTTTTGAGTAATTATCATCCAAGTCCAACTGGTATATGATTTCTGCTGACTGGTCAATTTTTTGGCAAATTGACACCATCTAGGTTGATTCTTAAAAAATGCGGTGAAGCCTGACATCGTCACCAACGCCAAGCCGGCCAAGGGCCTCAATATACTCCAGGAGAGAAGCAAAGCAAAGCGGACAAAGCCCCTCATATCTAACTTCATGAAGAAGTGCACAGCGTTTGATTACATACAGAGTTGCAGGAATGTAAAACTGGCATCCTCAGGTTGGGCAATCACTGTTCAGGAGTGGACTGACTCCTGCTGCGCAACAGTTCCTTCCTTACCTCGCTTCAAAATTTTCCTTACTTCTCTTGCCTGACAATGGATGGTTCAGTTGATGGATTTACATATTGATGCAATAGTCAAGGGGAAGTAAGAAATAAAATATTCATACAACAAAAGGTTGCAGTGCCTCGTTTTTACGTGGCGACACTGATTTGATAATTGATGAGTCCATGACTTTAGAGTGTTTGTTCAAGAGATGAACACACATCATCATAATCTACGTTACACCAACCTTAGTTCTTTGCAACAGTTTCCTGCAAGAGCTTCTAACGTAACTAGTGTTAGAACAGGCTTTTTCCTCACCTTTCACTGTGGTCATGAGACCTGCCATTTGTGACGTAGACTGTTGCTTCAACAGGTGGTGGAGGTGGCACTTTTGATTTCGCATACCGGGATCTTTTTTCTCGCTTGCCTGCCAAATTTTGCTCACTGAGCAGTGGGTCAAACTCCACGATCACGTCGTCGTTGGCGTCTGCATCGGCTGCGCCAGAAGGACTTGACATGACGGTCCAGCTGAGTGCAATACGATGAAAGTACTAGTTGAATAGTTCGTTCTGCAACCCCCATGGGGTAACTGAGAAAACAGCACATACAGTATGCGGAGATAATTTTAATCACTTCGTGTAAACCAAGATTCGTGATCAAGATTTTGAGCGGCCGAGGAAAACTTATGGTTTTTAGCGAGCATGAGTCATCATCTGGATATGTGAGAAGAAACAAAAAAAGTCTCATGTAACAAAAGACTGCAAAAAAGACTTTCACTGACCCAAATCTACTTCACCTTTGGCGCACATCGCGCAAAGTGAATGAACCTGTGATCATGGCTGGCTGGGGATCCTCCACTCTGGCAAATGTTTGGCCCTAACGACGAACTAATGGCCCAGAGTGCTCAAAAATGATGCTAATTTTACCAAAAGTATCACACTACTGTAGGACAAAATTTTCTGTTACTTCAAATAAATTGAAAGAATGTCATTACGGACACCCTTTTTTTGTTTGAAAACTATCTCCGCATATATTGACCAAATCATCTTTTATGGTGCTTCAAAATAGGACCAGACATAATTCTGTGGTAAAGAAAGTTTCAGTAGCCATTTAGATTCTCACCTGAGTGCCACACGATTGGAAATATGATCTGTAATAGATGTATGACTTGAATTGAGATTATCTCTTTTAGTCATGTAGTGTAGTCAACGGTGTATGACGCAGGTCACATACAGCTGTCACGTCATTGGGAGTTCATCCTCCTCTCCAAAAACCCAGGACGCAGTCCAACACAACTAACTAATAAACATTCTTCGGGATTCCGCATATTGGAACCCAAAAATGGGCATCAGTCCCGGCTACTGGTATCATTATTTTTGGGGATTGTTCTATGCGCTGAGTTCCTCGTGTTCTGTTGTTCTATGTACTGTCTCGTACTACAACGTAGCACTCCCTAATGGTCCATTTACCCTCTCCTTCCTCTGCAACAGCCGCAGTCACAGGGACTATCCCTACTCATCTTCTCCCTTAATGCTTGCACAAGCTTATGATCGAGCCCAATCCCTCTCCTTTGAATGAATGTAATCAGTCGAATAAAAAACGCTAATCATAAGAGGCCTGGGCAAAGAATGGCACCATGACGAACTGAGCGCAAAGGAAACTGTCATAAGATGGTCGCAAAAGTGAAGCTCACCCCATGAGAGCATCACCAAATGCGGTGAGCCCTTAAACGCACCAAGCATTGTCCTCAAAGATAACAAAAACTGTGCAGAAGATGTCAGTCATGGACTTGTAGGGACACCACTGAACAATACCGCGGCTGATCTCAACAACTTACAGAACTCGTGGAATACACCAAGATTTTACATGAGGCCATTGTACATGAACTGTGCTTCAGCCCTGAGGTTATGTGCTGAGCTTAACATTCATCATACATCCACATGTCAAAGTACTGTAGACCATGTCAGAGTCAAAATGGAAGAACTTTTTGACCAGACCGAAACCCTTTTCAGTCTAATCATCACGCTGGATCGAGGTAATTCAGATTCTATGAGATTGACGTCAATGACTTGTGCAAGAAGAAAGATTCATTATCCAACTGGTCAAAAGGATTCAGAGCTTTCTACACAGGACACCCACCTCACCAGAAGCGCAACAAGCTTCCTTCAGAGAAGGTGTTGGGCCCAACCTCTGCCCTAGCATAAGCGAACACACCCAGGAAGAGATGCCAAGATACAACACCTAAAGTTGCATAACTATTTTGGAGAAAGAATTAAAATGGTTTAAGCATTGCAAACGTGACTATATTTTTGGATATAATCAATCTAACAAACATTCAGAGTGAATCACCACCTTTCAACAAAAGAAGATATTAGCCTCAAACACCTGAGTATAGCCCCAGCTTGTTGTGATGAGATGCATCACAGGAACAACGGAAGCTAAACCCAAAGAGAAGTTTGTGGCTGAACCTAATGAGACTGTGCGACTTTGTGAAATAATTGACATTGGCGGTCATGGGTTACTTCTTAACCAGACTTGCAGTTGTCGGTGTCGATCATCAGTTCAGAAACATTGCTTCTTTAGGAATTTCATTGACGTTATACATAAGTCTTCTCCGAAATGCTCATGAAATGCTAGATCTGATAACTTTCACTTGAGCTGTTCAGACTTGCATGACATTGTTTCCTGATAAAGAAGATGGTCAGTCTTTCAGCGGCTGCACTTGAGCCTCAGACAGCATCAGGCTTCATCCAGCCGGTCGTGATAGACTTGCATTTCTAAATACTAAATGTGGAATGTGAGAAGGCGGGAAAGTCAAAACACTGATGATTGACTCGGTTATGACGAAAGTCCCAATATTTGCACTGATATGTCGATTCATCGCACAGTCTTAAAACCAAACCCATTCGACTAGGCATTAGAAAATTTCAAACAAACTGCAAGAGCATGGGGAGGGGGGTCACAAAACTTTAGGGTCAACACATGGTCATGGCAACATGCCAACAAAGGGTAAGGATGGGCAACAACAACCAGACAGAATCTCAATGGAAGAAGATGCTGGAGATATGGTAGCCAAAGACACCACACCGAAGAATGTAAGAAGATTTTCCACGCTACAAATGCGAGAAAAGCTAGAAATATGGCCCATGAATGCCTTGGGCCTACCCAAAATCAAGTCAGCTTCAGCTCGAAATTCTAGACGCTTAACACCTACATATTGCTTTCAAGCGGCAACAATGTCAGCAGTATGCAACTGCAGGTCAAAATGAAGCCACAAGGAAACTTTGATCCATTAGATGTGACAGCAACTACTGTTAAATGCCATCATTCGTTCACACACACACACACACACACACACACACACACACACACACACACACACACACACCATGCCCATGTCTAAATGGTATGTCTCAACACTCGTCTGACCTGGTGTCTCCGATTTAGACGACGAATCTGCCGGTCTCCTGCTTGTGCCCGATGTGGTCGAACTGCGAGGAGCCCCCCTTCGACCCGGCCTCGGACGACGGCAGCACTGGAGAAGACGTTGTACTCGCGCACATCATGCCGCGACTTTGACACGCGTTGTCGAAGTTCCAGGTGGAGGCACTGGTGAGAACGGAACTGGTGAGACGGTGATGCCACACTACCTCGTCGCTACACTTCCTCACTGAGGCGTCGCACCTCTTATCACACGTCTTATCTTATCACTGTCCATGGTCATGTGGCTAAACCACTTTTGTTTATGGATTATGGAATATTATGCAGACAGTGGCGTCTCGGCATGGCAGGCGTATAACATTGAAAAGTTAAAAGTACCAAACACATGACGTTTTTGCTCTTGGCTCAGCTAAGGGTGGAATCACTCGTGGCTGAGCTCGGCGATCCTAAGCTTAGCTGTGGAGCTGACAACATGGATGCCGTCTTGTTCCTGCTGTCGCTAGTTGTTATGTCACGAGTTAGGTTTTTCCCCGTCAGTAGTTAGGTTTATTCACCTAAGTAAGGAAGTGTCACCCCAATAGTGAACTGTTCATCTCATGGATAACTGTGATAAAAGGTGAGACATCACACCTGCTAAGGTGAGTGAGGGAAAGTCGAGGTGAGCAACTGTCACCCTACCTTGTGAGACGTCGCCCAGATGAGAAACGCCTAGAAATTCACACATCAGTTGAGACGAAGCCTTCGGACCCGGAGGAGGTTCTGTTAGATCGGAGGTCGGAGGTCGTTGTCTGTCCTCTGCTCTTGCCGCTGCTGCGGTTTGGATGGGCCTGGGTCGGTAGGGGCGAAGTCGTAGTCGGCTGCGGAGGGGGGAAGATCACAAAGTCGTCGGGCTTCTTCTGCCAGCTGCTCGCCAGTCAACAGACCCAAGGTTCTAGGAACCTTGAACAGACCGATGGCGACCCTGTCGATCAGGCGGTAAACAATTGAAACAGCCTGGCAGCAGCTCAACCTGCATGTTTTGCTCCACTTGCACCAGAAGATGGACCCCCCAGACGGGTTGGCCGGCGGTGCGATCCGCTCACTGCCGGCTTCAACCTCCAGGCTGTTGTGCTCGGGTCAAGTTGCCACCTGTGTCTCCGCTGTCGTCAAGGAGCTGGTCGAGAATGCTATCGACGCCCGGGCAAAGCGCGTCTGCATCAGGCTGGCCAACTATGGGCTGGACATCATTGAGGTATGAGGAGCGAATGGCAACGACCTCGTCCTTTCTACTGTTTCGAGGTTATTTTACGTTGTGACTCGCTCCATTTTGATGCAATCTCAGCTTTACGTCAACATGTACTACACTAGGTGAAGGATGACGGAAGGGGCATGACCAAGGACGAGCTGTTGTTGGCTGCTCAACCCCATACCACGTCCAAGCTAGTCTCCTTCGACCAGCTGTCCTTGGTGTCCACGTACGGATTTCGGGGCGAGGCCCTAGCGGCTATTCGGATGGCGGCTACGAGACTGGAAATAGCGTCGAGGAAGAGCGACAACGACGTCGGATACAAAGTGGCCTTCGGACAAGGGTTGGGGTCGGATCCTCAAGCGGCCGTCATGAACCCAGGCACTGTCATCACAGTCCGAGATGTCTTCAGGTAAGCTAAAGCTAAGCGTCTTGATGTCATGAAGCAATTCATGTGTCTTTTTTTTTCAGTTCTGTGCCAGTCAGGCGCAAGTTGTACAACAGCAAGGCCCGAAAAAAGGAGGATTTACGTCGCACTGAAAAACTTTGCCTAGCCCTGGCCATCATCAACCCTTACCTTGACATTACGCTCCTCCACGACGATGGCGGGGGCGTCTTGGTGCGCAAGAGCGCATGCCCCAACCTCTCCCAAAGTGTTCGTGCAGTATTGGCGGAGTTCAAGTTGACCAGAATTGACATGCACGTTAATGATGTCAAACTAACTGCTTTCATGCCCGCTGAGATCTCTTCCAAGTCGACGCACTCAGGCACTGACAGGACCTTTTTATTCGCCAATGGGCGACATATTGAAGACAAGATGCTCTATGGAGTCCTTAGAAGAGTTACATCCAATGTGCTTATGGCTGCTAGCAGTAGAAATCCCGTGAGTGTCTTGGCTATTGAGGCGCCCAAAGAGTCTTTTGACGTCAATTTGGATCCTGGCAAGACGACGATGCTGATCAAGGATATCAAAGAAGTGTGTCAAGGAATAGAGACGAAGCTCTCGGAGCACTTCGGATTATTGGAGACCCACGAAGATGAGAATGCTGGGGACAAGATGAATGATTCTGCCTTGATCGACAAGGGTCTGGTGGTCAGGGAAGGCGAAAACGACGACAAGGATGACGAGAATGACTCCTCCATGTCGTGCAACGAGAGCGCTGATGACAGCTTTGGTCTGTTTGAGAGTTCTACTTCTGACAAAGTTACTGCAAAGGAAGGACCTGGCTCAAGGCCGAGGCCTGGCATCCCAAAGAAAGACGTTCCAGTTGTTCTAAGGACAATGTAAGTTATCTTAACTCCCTCACTGAGGCATCGGGACAAGCGTATTGTCCATAATTCTGTTGCGTATATTCTCATACAAATACGTATATTTCTGCCTCCAGACTTCCAGCGCCGTCGTCCTCTGATGAAACTCACCAGAGCAGTTTCTCGACCGCTTCAGTGATGTCACAACCTGAGCGAAAAATGATTGAAGGGACAAATTTCAAGCAGCAGACACTCAATCCCTGGAGTTCCGGTCGCGCGCTTAAGGACGCCGATGGCGCTCCGCTCATCCCGGTTCAGTTATGCTCAGGGGGAAATGCTCCAACGGAGCGACGAAGGAGAGCCGTCGAAGACATTTTCACCCCGGATGCAAGCAGCAAGAGGTCAAAGTCGGTATTGCAAGCTGGCGAGTCAAGACTGGAGGACTTTCTCTCAAGAATGGAGCACAAAAGGAAGGAGATCGGAGGAGGACCGTCTGGAGATGTAGGCAGATCTGTTGCTTCCAGTGCCCAGAACCTGGACTCGGAACCACTGAGGGAGGTGTCCAATCAGGACTTCGCCAAGTCGAGACAAAAGAAGTCTCGTCACGTGAAAGTGCTGAGGCCGGTGAGAAACATCAAGTTTAACATCAATCGGTTGTTTATGACGGAACAGCAGAGCTCGGCGGAGAAAAGGAAAGTCCCCATGGAAGTGGTGGGGAGACTGGCCAACTGCCCTTTCTGGGTATTTTGTCATGAGGAAGGAGGTGAAAAGTCGTCTCTTCACATTCTCAACCATTGGAGGGTGAGGGAATGGCACCTTTACTGCAGATTGCTCCAGACTTATTCGCTGCAGTCCAGAAATCTCCAAGAGCCGGTGGATTGCAAAGTGCCTGAGGGACTTGTCTGTGCTCTCAGAGACCTGTCAGTGGACGAAAATGGCAACTTCATGGATGAGAGAGTAATAAAAAACGGACTCATAGTCAAGAACTCTGCCAACGAAGATTCTACGGTCATCATCGTATCCGTGCCTAGCTCCATTAACAACATGAGCCCCGTTGATTTCTTTCTGGAGCTGTTGGAGTTGGTGTCCTTGCAAGTTGGAGAAAATTCGTCCGATCTGACGAATTTCCGGCCTTCAAGACTGCGCAGCTTCCTGTTGGCGGAAGCTGTGAGGATGTCGAGGGAGTCTCCGCCGGGCTTGAGCCTGTCGGAGGCGGAGGAAATGGCTGGCGAGCTGGCGACATCGGGACAGACTGTTTCCTGCTGTCCTCACGGAAGAACTTTTTATACTCAAATCTGCAATCTCAAAGAATTAAGCCAGGCATAACATGCCAACATCTGGATCCACAATACACAAGTCAGAAGTGTATGCACGTCCATTATACTAAACGTAGCAGCTTGTCCGATAAGTTAAGACGAGACTTAAGGCCCACGTCCTAGTACTGCACTTGCGCTCCGCTTGAGGCCTCAGAGCGAGCAGGCGTGAAATCTCAAAGCCACCGTTTTTGGGTCATTACCGGGACTGCATGGAGAATGAGTTTCGTTTATTATGGGGCTGCACTTGGAATTAAGTACAGTAAGAGCTCATTAATGGGGTCACATCGGGTGGACTCAGATTGACCCCATTAAGCAATGATGGCGGAACCACAAGAAGTCAAGTCGAAAACTTAACTGCAGCAACTTACAAGGAAATATTGCTCATGATGAGGAGTAAATGAGGTACTTTGACAATTCACAGGTTTATGCAAGTACTTCAACTCTCATTGGAGTTTGTCAATGGTGCTTTGTTAAGCATGGGGAATTTTCTCACTTCTCACTAGCGCCAAATCATTCCAGTCCCAATGATTGGAGCTTCTCTGAAGCATCTCCACGCATTCTCTCATCTCAACGGTTGTTGGGAGCCTTTTTTGTTCCTCCTCCTGATTCATGAAATCGACCAAACCAATCACTACTTGTGACCCAAGAAACGGCTTAAACTTTGAAGGCTTGCAAGAGAAGTCATTCTGTGCTCAGAGAATTGATCCCATTAAGCTGCCTTCACTGTAAATGAAACACGTACAATGCACAGCATGTGCGCAAGGAGGTACAAGCGAGTAGGGCTTTTCTGGAGCTTCTGCACGCCCGGGATTGACCTACTAAGTCGCCCTTAAAGATGATGTTCAAAACTCGCTTGATTCTTGACCGATTTGAAAAGTTCTTCTCGCAAATGAAAATTTTGACTCACAAATGAGCCAAGTTGCGCACTTGAGCCCAGCCTGCGCCTGAGTGAGTCCGTACACCAGGTGAACATTCTAACATAGCACAAAAGAGGGTTGCTTTAAAGCAACTTAAGGCCTCACATAAGTTTCCTGCCAACTTTTTGTGGGTCACGTCCTCCTACGTGGCAGGACGACTCGTCAGGAGGAAACTGGTCCAAGGTTTATACGAACCATTTGTCCAGGTATCATTGGTCCAGAAAACCTATTTGTCCTCGCGCAAATAGCCTACAAACTAACCATTGGTCAGTGCAAAAAAATGCCTGTGCAAAAATTGTCCTGACATTGCCACTGCAGATTTTTGCATGCATGTCCGCGTCCGGGGTCTCCCCCGCCCCCGCGGACCCACCCTCTTTTATGCAAGGGCGTATCGAAGGAAATGACTCAAAAAAAACCCCGGAGACTACGTCCCTGGCGGCCGTGTCATCTTTCCTGGAGAACGGATTCATCGTGACTCTGTGCGATAACAATCGTAGCAAACACACTCAGAAAATGTCGAACTAATCTTATACGACCTTAAACAGGTGGACGACTTAAAAAGTATGATGATGATACGAGACTTTGTGACGCTCCACGGCTCCTGCGTGATTTATGCAGTGAAACGAAACTCCTCGGTGCTTACAAGTCCATGCATTGCATATGCACACGTTTTGTTTCGCTCCAGGCGACTCATACATATTGTATTCCGTGACACGCTTTTTTGCTTCTTTTTTTCACACAGGTTTACCTTTTCTCTTTAAAGAATGTGTCAAGCTTCCTGTGTGTCCCCATGTACAGGGAGTTACGCATTTCGGCAATAATACTTGCTTGCATTCTGGGCTTGGCCTCCTGCGGAGTAGGACGAGCGCACAAACATTGGCCACGATCAAATAGCTCCAGTTGCCTTCAGGACATCGAGGGGTTCACACAAAGGAGTTAAGAGAGAGAGAGAGAGAGAGGTACAATGAGGTAAGGATGTCTGGCAGCAAGCAAGAGTACAGCGGCGACGCCGAGGGGAGGCTCTCCATACACGAAGTTCCGGAAAAGATTTCGAGAATCTTCTTTGGAGATCCCAAACCGAGGTACGTCGCCAATTTTTTTTAATCTTCATATTGTCGTGTGGAGCAATGTATGAGCACTTACATAGCCTTTGGGTCTCTGACGTTTCAGTTACAATGCACCAGGCGGTACCTACGGCGCTCCACCGGTGGGCGGGGTAGGCTACTACCCGCCCGGAGGCAGCCAGTTCCTGCCTTACCCGGGGTACTTTGATGATTTGCAGCTGACGATGACTTTGGGCCAGGCGGCGCTCATTGTCTTCATCATCTTCGCCATTGTTGCCATCCTCTTCATGCTCGTCATGCTCTGTCTTTACTGCGCCTCCTTCAGGGGAAGTAGCAACGACGCCGCTGGCATCACGCCCAGGTCCGTCAATCCCGCAAAGGCTCCCTACGTCAACGCCCAAGGTACTGGCCAAAGGTAGTGTAGCACCTGTACCATGTCGTTACTTACTGTATTAAAGCGAGACAGTGACTTCAAAATCCTTGCACTGACAACTGAATGAACGCTCAGTAAGTCCACACATCAATGCGTACAGTCCAGCTTCATCACGTTCATGATGTCCAGTCCATGCTGGTTTTAGGTATTGATAGCTCGGTGAAACCAGCACCTCCGGCCCGTCCTCGCACACCCACTGTCTCCACCTCTTCCTCCTTGATTCCTGCCCCTTTGCCTGGATCGCTCACCAGACGGCCAGGGACAGATCGACTCGACCGCCAGACTTCATCCTCGTCGACTGCCTCCTCGTCTGCGACGTCCACTCCTACGCAGACCCACGTCAAGCAGCGGCCATCCTACATCTTCTCCGACATCGACACCAGACCAACGCGCCCTCCAGCGCCGACGCCCGAGGGCAAGAGCACCTCCACCGGCGACACCGCAGTTTCCAGGAGACTGCCTTCACTGCCAAGAAGCGGACAGGTCCAGTATATGACTCCCACTACGTACAGTATTGGATAGAGTTGAGAGACTCGTTAATGCTGCTGCAGGACTCTCAGACGACGACCTCAGAATCGCTCTCGGAGCCTCGCTCAGTGCCATACTATGAAATCCCCACTCCCCGGCCTCCTTACACCACAATGGAAGCTACTTTGCTGCGGTCGCCAACGCCGAAGACTTCCAGAGAGGAGAAGAGGACCAAGAGCTTGTCATCGACGAGTAGGAGGGACAGAAAGCAGCCATTCACCTATCTCAGGGAGGAGGAAGCGATCATTTCCAAGTCCAGACTGGTCTGACGGTTTGAATTAGGCTAATCTATGATGTACATACCATATATTCCAGCACCTTCTTTAATAAATTCTAGGCGGGCCTTGTGATCGTGTGTCATACAGTACAGCAAAAATCTCGTCAATATATGAATGAACAAACGGCCTCGCATCACCAGCAGCCTCATTTCGCAATGACCTATGCTAATTTTACATATACTCGCTCCCCGTGAAGTGCGACTTCACTGTCCGAATATTGCCGGTTAAGTCACTCGATGTGGAGAAGTTTGTAGTGTGACACCACTGTTTTTTAGGTGTATTCGGACCCGTTGAACCGATCGTCGTCGCTCTGAGCTCTATACTGGACATTCTCCATCACTATTATTCTGGCCAGTTTCAGAAAATGTGCATGAAATTATGCATCCTTAATGATTTGCGTAAGCGTAGTATGGATATCCTACGCTGCTTTTGTGCCCTCAAAGGTCTCCAGTGATGCGACCTCGTACGGGTGCCAGTGCTGGCGTGGAGGCCAAAGAGTGCAGAGGAAAGAAGAGTGCGGTGGACTTGCTAGGGAATGTGAAAACTGGATTCTATCCATAACTCACTTTCTTAGCAACCAGTGCAGTTGTCCTGCTAAGATTTATGCAATAATAAAAAGAGAAGCTACACTATGTCACAGAAGCACAAGTAACTTACATTCACAATCCTCCTTCTTCAGAGCAAGAGAAAATCGTACATGTTAACATACATTTCCAGTTTCTTTATTCTGCACACATCTGAATACATCTTCACTTATATTTAAAGTCAGTCCCTTTAGCAGACACTGAGTGGTAACTGACAGGGTTTTTTGTTTAGCTCTTCTTGTCCTGGGGGTACCAGTCTTCCGAGGACATAGGAGAGCAATGACACAAATCTTAGCAGGACTAGCAGTCCATAAGAGACACCGTAGCATGACATTGATGTCAAACACATACCTTGGTAGGCCATAGCTCTTTATAACACACTCTTCAGCAGGACATTCTCAAGTACCACACACCTTAGCAGGACACATACAGTATTTATAAAAAATTGGGTGACAAACTTACAGGAGGGTTCTGTTTGGGCCTGGACAGCCTGAAGGACTGACAGACTCACGCGCTCACCCACACTCACAGCGCTTTGTATTTTTGCCATTCTTTCTACTCAACGAAGTGTGGAGTGCGAAAGTGCTATGATTTCTAAAGTTTGTAAAAATATGAAGGTATCTACCTAACATAGAACGAGCCCAAGCTGACAGCAATTGGCCAGGAAAAAACCCTCTTACAAGGTGGATAAACAAACAGGCTACTGGTGCACGTTATCAAGGTATGGACCAACCGCAGCCCTGACATCTTCAACTCATTTCAAACCTACATCAGTGGAATTGCAGGTCGACTCAGAGCACTTTTACTGGGTACCCTGATGTGACTTTTCTCATTGGCCATTGGGATTAGGCCGATGAAGACGCGCCAGAGAAAACAGTGACGGGAAAATCTCACCTGAGTTCCTCGCAGACCTGAAGCTGAAGGTGCAGGTCTCGTTGATGGCAGCCTTGGCCCTCGACCCCTCGCCTACCACCTCGAGTGTGTCGGACAAGGACCTCGTGCGTGCCTAGGCAGCTTTTCTGATGGTTTAAGCAAATTTCTGTTGCTCTGCAACATCGTCTCCTATTTGGAGGAAAACAAGTCTGGCGTGAATCATCACATCAGCAACACGCACTTGCGACAGCTCCTGCCTTCTTTCCAACTGTCATGTACCGCAAAAATCAGTCCTCTGACATTTGGTGGGTGTCATCAGCACTGCCGGTCAGGTCGTTGTTTAGGTTCATTGTTGACGTACGCTTTATACGTACATACGTGCGTGTTTAATTTACTGGAAGTGTACGGGCAAAAGCACAATGCACACGAAAAACCGAGTGTTTTGTAAATACCACACGCAGTGCAGAATTGCAATGTCAACCAATGTCAACCTCACTTTTCAATGAAATACACCAGAAATTTCTGGATTGTGGTGGATCCAAAAATAAAAAAGTGTACGTTACACTGTAAATGTACATGTGGGCAAGGTCTATACACGCGTTTTTAGTCTTTTGAAGCACTCGAGGCCTTGACGACTCTCGGGCCCACCCAAAGCCAGGTTGTCAATGCCCTCAAGCTTCAAAATACAAAAATCACTTCTAGTGTGGTTGGAGCTTTAGAGGCCATCAGCCTGAAGAGTACAAGGTTTTTGCTCTAAGTCTAAGAATGATTTATTGCTCACTCTGCAGTCCACAAAGACATCACCTTCCTACGCTTATTCTGATAAGCAAGATCATTTGTGTGACAGAAATAAGGATAGCTGATACCTATAGAATAACGTAAAGAATTACTTTAAGTTATTCTCTAGTTCTTCTACTTCTTGTCGGAAGATGAGGTCTACTGCGTCCCCCCCCCCAGCCTCACAAGTATCCAGGCCTCTAGGCTCTACGCTTCAATATCAATCACACAAAAGGGTAGCCTAATTTTGTATGCGTAAAGTTTTGTTTTGAATTCACTTTCAACAATTGGTCTACTTAACAGCGCAAACAAATTGTACACTGATCACCCCATTTATCACATATTCTTTCTGTTGAGCATGTCCGCGGCCGCCACAACCCTCTCGAGCCATGCGTGGTCGGCGGCCACTGCCCTGCATAACCCAACTTGCCCAAGGAGCCGCTGGCAGGCGTCGCTCGCCTGGCGCAGGACCTCGTGGAACGCGCGATCGTCCACAGCAGCGGCAGCATGATCTTTTCCTTCTTGAGGCGGGGGACCCTTAAACTCGTCGGTCGCAGTTTCAACGGCTGCAGCTTCGACACGAGCAGCGGATAGCGGCGCGGCTGACGTGACTAATGGCGTCTCGCTCTTGTTCCTCTTCTTGTATCCGTAGACAGCCGTGACGACGTGCAAGTGCGAGCAGTACCTGAGCCTGACGTAGGTCTCACATGTGCATCTGAGCTTGTGGGCGCACCAGCCCAGGGCCTTCCGGCTGAAGCCGTAATCGTAGTAATCTTGATCTCGACTCCTGCAGTGCGGACAGCGGACCTGGAAGAAATCAAAGCAATTCCATCTGAAACTCCCTGATTTCTGAATACAAGTACCTGGCAGAGGTCTGGATTACACAGCAAGGGCTCCGTGCACACTGCCACCATCCTCCAGCAGTCGCTCTCGTTCTGTGCCAAGTTCGTGATCTTACGCACGTAGTAGAGGTTGCTACCTTCAGCCTGATGAATTTGATAGTCTGAAGCTTCCACGTGACAGCGCCGGAAGCACTCCTGCATGGCGCTGGGGCTACGTCCCAGGGAACCCTCCAAGACGTCCAAGACCTCCTTCCTAGAGTTGTTGGAGTAGTGTTATGCATTGGCAAAACCAGGAAATTGCCGCCACTTATACCTGGCGTAGAACGTGCTCAAGTGATGCACACCGGCCAACACTTCGTTAGCAGTGACGCCGGGGGCAAAGAGGCGGCGGCAGCGCCTCCTGTAGGCCGCCAACCCAAAGTTGGCCGGGAGCATGTCGGCCCTGCGACAGACGGCCCATTGGTCAGGAGGGGCGATTCGGCCGCCAGGACCGAAGGCGGCAAGAAATTTCTTGCTGTCGCTCTGCTCGTCGTCTACCGACGCCAAGGTCATATCCTGCATTATCTTGTCAAAGGCCGCGGCGTCTGCAGTGAGGAGCAGCTTTCTGGTGGCGCGGGCCAACGTCCCCCTGCCCGTGGTTTCCTCAAAGCGGCGGTGGAACTCACCGCACTCCCAGACGTCATTGAGAGGCGGGCGGCTGATGGGGATGCCGGCGGTGTCGCAAGACTTGGAATCAGAAGAGAAGACCGCGGTAGCTGCCCGCCGCGCCACCTCCGCCGCTGCTGGCGTCATCTTGTGGCAGCAGAGATGCGTCAGCCGCGCGGCGGCGGCTGGACTCACCTCCGTGAGGCGGCGGAGGACGGCGGCAAAGACGCGGCCGTCCAGCCTTTCAGCAACGGCATGAAAAACTACACGTACGAGTACGTGCAGGATATGATGCATTTGATAAGAAAGCAATGATATAAAGAGAGGTTGGGGTGGACGTCACCTGGAGTTGCTTCTCCGCGTGCGTCCATGGCGAGACCGCTTAAGAGAGTCAAGCCGCCGCTGTCGACGGTTGTCGCCGCTGTCGCCGCTGTTCCAACGCCGCCGTCTCCCTCGGTGACCGCCGCTGCGGTCGTCGAGGTGATGACATCGAGGACGATTGTGTGTGGGTGCCTGGCGAAGCGGTCGCGCTGCTCGGGGGACATAAACATGACCACGGCCGTGCCGCCCGTGTCCAAGTGCTTTCCCTGTGATTGATGCGGTACAAATGCATAAAGCTACAGAACTCGTCAACTGAATAGGAGAAAGTTCCACCAGGACCAAAGGAAATTGATAATAAGTAGATAATTAGTGAAAAATGTGTGTCGTGAAAAATTAGTGTTGGATGTTTGGACTAACCGAGTTCATTTATCTACTTTTTCGCCATCATCTATAGATCGCTCATTCATACGCGGTGCAAGACGTTCCCTCTCCCCCCCCTCCCCTCTGAAGTGCCTAGAGACAACTAGTGACCCGTCCCCATGCTCTGACCCCGCTTTCACCTCTCCTCATGTGGCTGCCACTTGGCTAATGATGCGTTCGATCCCGCGGCGATTAAGATCGTACATAATTTACAACTCAAATGACGAAATGTGTTTTCCCAAACTGTACACTCACGCACACACCTGAAACGTGTCGTCAGCGTGCAGGCCCATGCCGCAGTAACCCACCACGTAGTCCTGCTGCAGCAGCTTCAGCACCAGGGCCGCTGAAGTCTTGGTCTTGCTCTCGGTCTTAGTTTTCTTCTTATCTGTCAAACGAGATCAGTTCTTGAGAAGGTTAAGACTTATGAGGACTTCATAAGATGGCTCATTATCTTAGAACTCAAGAGCTAATAATTTACGCATAGTATATACCCACTAGGCCAGTTCGAAAATTTCGAAATTTTTTTGATAAATTGACCTTTGGCCAAAATATTTAGCTTCTACTAAAAACATTTCTTCTTAAGGGTCGTTTACTGTCGAGTCTTTTAACTCAAAGATGCAAAATTGACTACATAGAACTTGCCGGTTTTTGTGGAAAGATGAGTGGTCCGAGTGCAAAAATGCATATCAGTTCAGTAATAAAGGAGCCCCTCAGCTTTCCATAGCTTTCCTTAGCTTTCCATAAACCACTTCTGCAGCTCAATCAAGTCAAAAGTTATGGCTGAGAAAAAGAACTGCAATAGACTTACTACATGCAGCATGCTAGAAAGCTTTGAGTAAAAAGTGCACATAGCAAGTGACCCTTAAAAACACAATGTTCATACTAGAATCTTTTTGTTTTGACCAAAGCTCAAAGACCCAGGCTAAAAAATTATCATTTTCCAAAAGAAGTACATTTTCGAACTAGCCATCAATGCCCCCTTGTACGCCCACCCTTCTTATTCTTATTATCCTTTTGTTCGTCTAGTTGTTCTTGGTGGTGGTGGTGCTGCTGCTGCTTCTTGACCCTGAAGGAGACGCTCCTCTTTGGTGAGGACGCCGCTGCGGCCATGGACATCAGGTCCCTGGAGCTGGCGAAGCCCAGCCTGAGCTTGCTTATAAACCTTCCGGCTTTGTTGCTCAGGTAGTTGCTGCTGCTGGGGGCAGAGGTGGCCGAGGGCAAGTCACTGCTACTCTTGCTCAGAGACATCCTTTTAAAAAATAATTGTTTGCCTCGAGACTGTCAAACTAAGGAAGTCGTGACCGCACCTGTTGCTCCTTTCCACCCTGGAGATGCCCAAGTTCTCCTCCGGCTTCCGGAAGCCGCCCTCTCCGTCATTCTGCACTTGCGCCTCGACGATGTGCTTCCTGCCGTTCTGGATCACTAGGGTCATCCCTTCTGAGAGGGAGCAGGGTGACATCTTCTTCTTCTGCGTGGTCACGTTGTCCGCGGACGCGACGGCGTCCAGTGCGGGCTTGCAGTCCTCCTCCAAGTCACTCATAATATCAATCACATTCACTCACTCACTCTCTCACTCACTCACACAATACACTACTTACACTGCACTAAGGCGTGCCTTAAAAACTGCAACCAACTTCCTTTAAGGTCCACTTCCACTGGGCAAAAAAGCCTCACCCCTTGCACGCGGCGCGGCCGGCGTCGAAATGGCGACGTTGGCACGCCTCAAGACCATTTTCGCCAGCGCAGACGCGCCTTAAGCGTCGACCTCGGGCCTCAGCACCTTTCCCACGAGCGTTCCTTTCATGTTTGCTTCGCGTGGTCACGAAAATCGTGAAAAAGTCGTCGTCGACGCAGCCGTGATCGATTGAGAAAAAAGTGCAGGATAAAAATCGATATTAAGTGGAATCATGCATAAGAGGAAGGGGAGCAGAGACGAGAAGTTCGAGGTCTTCCCTTCCGCCACAAGAAAGTTTGGTTCGGCCCATAGATGCGCAGACGGGGTACGGTAGCATGGCGATAACCCCCTCCACCCCCATGTAACCCCCTCCGGCGAACCCTTTGTGATAGCCTCTCGTTTACACTGATAGTCAACCAGTGTACGCAAAGAGTGGACTAAAGAGTCGTAGAAATTGTTGTTGCTGCTCTACGTAAATCGTTCATATTTCCTGCGAACATTCGATATATACTTATATGCACAGCAGTAAGCGCCAAAGTAAATTTACATTATTTTGTCACCCCGTCGGTGTCCAACCGTTACCCCCTTCCCCTTGTTTTCCTCTGGTTAAACAACGGGGACCCCTTGACCCCTACGCGTCTTGTACGTCCTGGACCCATCCCAAGGGACTTGCCCTGCTTTCACCTCACCTCGAAACTTAAAACAGTTCAGTTTATAAATGAACTGTCCGTTAAGTGGGCGGGGTGGGCACGAGGTGGGCACCAATAAACAATAAGGAATCAATAAGAAATGTACTTTTAGCTGACTTTTTTTTAACCTCGAGAGTACACGAGAACCTTTTGCTCGGTTTTCACGCACGGTTTCTGCGAGAGACCTACTTGTCTTGTTGACGACTCTTGGCCTGATCTCCACGATCAGGTTCCAGGCTCACAGCATGACAGCGGACACCATGGCTGTCGGGGACGGAGAACGGAGCTCCGCCTGTGATTGGGGATGCTGAACACTTTGGGCAGGCGGGTAGACGTCGTCGGCATAGTCGCTGGCCCTTTTACCGTGGGTCACGAAGTGGTAGTCTCTGGTCGTGGACTTCAAGCCCATGCTAATTTGTCCACAGGTCCAAATTCAGTACAGTCAACTCCATCAGTTACGTGCAATTGTGCACTACCGAGATAAACAAGTCACCGTTGAGTGTGTAACTGTGCACGTGCCCTGGGGTCTTGATGAAGTCGATGTACCTCATGTTTTGACTGCAGACCAACAAAATGCAGAAGGAGAAATTGAAATGGTACGTAATAATGAATTCTTGCTTCAGTGCCAATGCTAAAATTGGTTGTTTCGTGACGAGAATGAAATGTTCTCTTGTTGTATATGATGAAGTTGATCAGTGGACAAATACAGTGACAGAAACAAGTCAAGGGCTTCAAAAAGTCACTTGGGAATTGTACTTTAGTACCTCAGGGTAACTTCAAGTCGAGGCAGCTGATGCTGGAGTGCTCAACATGTATGTGGTTAACCGATCGGACTCCCATGCCAACCCTGGTCTTGAGTACCACAGGCATTTGTAAATATATCCTATGCCCCAGAAGAATCCTCAATCGCAGATACTTCTGAGATTCCAACTTGTTGTTCTGCAGCCATCATTGCTCAATATGCAATCAGACTTGGGTCTGACAGTGTACTTTTAGGTTAATGCTGGAGTGAGCCAGGAGTCAAATACGAGCGGGTGAGGACAAAAGACAAACGAGTCAAGTTTAGCCAGGCTTGAAATATGATTCAAGCAGAGCTTGAATTGAGTCAGATTTGATTCCACTCCGACACTAGTAC
>JAAUXU010088217.1_pt1 | contig 27270 bp, 29 predicted proteins | sample 7278151 | NCBI WGS metagenome assembly JAAUXU01 (sample SAMN14350113, study PRJNA611818) | marine sediment metagenome | isolation source: surface marine sediment (1.8m) | place: French Polynesia: Moorea | collected 2018-08
ACACCTCTTTATGTACTGAAGTTATGTAGTAAAACTTCATCTTGGGAGAGGCAAAGCTAAACGCAATTCTTTTCCAAATCTATTTGACTACAGCTTCATCATTTGACGTCACGTAAGAAACCCCAAGTGCACTCAGGCAAATTCCAAAATTGACCCCTTTTCGACCTAGCCTAATATATATGGCTGTTCTCCAGGGAAGGCTTTGCCAATTGTAGCATAAATTTGCGGCTTTTTGTTGGCTTTGGGGCACAATGGACGTTTATCAGACATGCCCATGCTTATCGATCTGACCCTACACCAGCCTGTCATGCTTTGTACTGCATTGCACACTTCGCCTTCTTCTCTCAGGCACTGCCGACGATGAGCTATGGCCTCTGCTGCAAAAGAAGCTCGACGTCCTGAACCAGGCTGGCCTGAGCAAGGACAACTTCCTCGATTCGGATGCCACACACGCCCCCCCAGCAGCAGGGGCTGGAGCAGCGGCAGACAAGGAGAACCCAGAGAAAGATGCTGACCTGCTGGAGGACATCGATATGGAAGACTGGGAGAATGACGAGTTTTGGGCGAGTGAGACTATTGGTCAAGAAGCAGATGCAGCAGAACAAGAATCTCCTTTCAAAAAGATGGCCAGGACTTCATGAGAGATGATGTTTTCGGGCAGTGATGTTGTCGACTGTGATGTGTCAAATCTTGTAATTATAATGTTCTTACTGTATGTAGGTCAAGCAGTTCAACTCTATCTAAGAAGAGGTTCTTACCCCACCCCACCCCTACAGACATGCCCCCTCACCCACCATGCTGAGGCTGTTCTTCTCTTCACTGCACTTGCCACAAACACTGGAATAAAATCATCCATGCCATAAATGCCTCACGATGTATGTTTTGATTGCTGATATTTTCACTTTTACAGTATTCTTACTCCACTTTTCTTCCCGTCAGTATAGCACTGACTGTGCTCTGCTGTATTACCGAACAGACAGACAGACGCACACCCGGACAGATGGTGACGGAGCTCTTGCTTTATCCACAGGGGCATTTAAGATGCAATTTACGTATGATCCCAGGAAAGACTCTTTTGTCATTGCAGGAGAGAAAAAAGCCTTCAAGGCCCAGCAGGCATACCAGAGGCAGGTGACGAAGAAAAAGTAGAAGACCGCCAAGGCAAAGAAGTGATCGAGTACAATAAAATATTTGCTTTATGCAAATGTTACACACGTAGCGTTCACGCTGTGTTGCTCTTGCTCTTGCCAATAAGATCCTTTATTTATAAGACTGTGAGGCACAACGTGCACCTGACTTATAATGAAGGTCCCTCTAGACAGCAACGGACAAGAAGTCTGTTTGTACACTATAAAATAAGCTTAAAAATCACAAGCTCTCTTTAACTGGTCGAAGACCTGGGCTTTTCTTGGTCGTCCGACTTGGCAATGGCGTAGACGACGTCAGTGCCTTCTTCGCAGTCGTACTGCGGGCAGCACTCGGGAAAATCCTTAGTCTTGAGCTCCTCCTCGTCGACGACTGGTATCATCTTGCAGCCCGGCGTCTTCTCCAAGTCGACGGCGGGCCCGCAGTCGAGGACCTCCTCAATCAGGAAACGCTTCCCCTCTTCTGCAAATCGTAATCATAATGATTAGAGGACGTAAGTTTTAAGTGATATAATAATGCTCTGACTGGAACTGCACGAAATTGCCCGCTATAGTTTGACTCCTTGTGCTGATTCGACTATCCGAGTCTGCACTTGAATCTATGCACTCTGCGCTGGCTCTGGGCTAACATTGGCGTCCACACACCCGCACACGCACAAATTTAACGTATCATACCTGCATAAATTGATGAGGGGGGCAAATAATGCACTGTACACACCTTGATTACACTACATCACTGTCGCAATTATATGTGATGGATCAACATTGGTCTTGAATCTTAAATTATGTCATATTGTATCACTCAATAGGAATTCAGGTACTCATTAGGACAGCATTAAGAATTTAAACATCTCTATACACTCTTCTTTCTTGGCCATGTGACCAAGAATGCTGGAATGAAGACTGTTTAAGTTTGTTTATTTTGCCCCAAAGTGTCATTATCACTAAGAAAGAAAAAACCACATTCACTCGTTTTATACCAAAGCATATTTTACAGTGGAAGTTCTTCACTTAAGAGAAACACCTTGAAGGGCTCGATTCTTATGTGGAGGTCATTCTTATATGGGGACACCCACTTATTTTACGTAGAACTGAATGGGCAACTTAATACTTATATTTAGATTATTTATATTTAGCCACGAACTCACTGTTCTCTGCCAGCCTGCAAGTTGCCTTGCCGCAGAAGGGCGATAGGGACCAACTCTCGTTAATGTCGTACAGCCTGCACTGGGTGGAGGCGAAGCACTTTGTGCGGAAGTCTGAAACAAATCGAGAGTTAGGAAAGTTTCATCGCCCGGGACGACGCGGATCAGGATAACTTTCCTCACCTCTCAACCTGTCCGCCGGGATCTGCCGCTTGAATGGCTTGGGCTCCAGCAGCACCGCCGAGGCGGTGGTGGCCAAGAGCGCGACTGCCAACAAAGTCTTCATGATGAGAAAAATTTAGTCTTTAATATTACTGATAAAAAAAATCGCACAATGACGAGAGTTTTGTCCCCCTGCTGACTCCTTCGTTGGTCGGCCCAATACTGATGACGGCTGCAGCCTTCAGCAGGGCCTTTTATATCACCGGCACCGCTCTTTGTTGCTTCCAGAGCTACTACAGTCGTCCGTGGACAGAGAGGGGGGGGGGGCGTTGGGAGGGGACCGGTGTCCCCATAGGCGTGAGGGGTAACGTCCGTGTCCCTCCGCCTGCGCTAACGTATGAGCAGAACAAACCAACAAGCCCGTTGTTGTCTCTGATAAAGGATATTTTGCGCGTGCACGTTGGAGAGGAGGGATATTTTATTGCCGCATGGGTGACGAGGACAATGGGAAAAAAAGAGAAGAGATTTGGTTTGAACTTGTACGTTCAGGTGAAGAAGCCTGCCGTGGAGTGATGGATGTGATGCCCTTGGGTGCTTGTGGACTCGTTCAAGTCGCTACTCTCCAGATCGCTGTCCTGCGGTGCATTGCACACCGCCGGGGTGACGAGGAACAACCGCCCTAAAAGCATCAAGTCTAAGTAAAAAATTGGTCTCTGCATAAGCTAAACGTCCATGGAAGAGTTAGATTCTTCAAGCTAGACAGCTTCCAGTGCAATGCTACTTATGTCAGTACTTCTATAAAAAAAACCCTTGTGTTGAGACTCCTCTGTATAAAAATGACCTCCCTATAAGCAATTGATCCGTCTAATATTTTCCCTACGGAAAATAGGTCCTCCTGCATGAAAATGACGTCCTCGGGAGAATCAAATCCTTCAAGGTGGTTCATGAAGGGAGTTTCCACTGTACTAATACACTGTATGTACGTAGCATATTAGATTTCTTCTCACTTTAAGACGAACTGCTTCAAAGCCACGTTTGTAAGAACTGTTTACGTCACCGTGTGCAGAACAACCAAGGTTAAAAGCTTAAAAAAGCAACAAAACGACTCCTCGTCCCCGATTGGTACAGCCATAACTGTTGTTTTTAACTGGTACCAGACATGTCCTGAGGGCGCAGTTGCTCATGCAGACTTTGACGACCCTTGTGCGAACGCACCGACGTGAGGACTCGCACTGCGTCGCCGCATCCTGGCTGAAGGTCACAATTGACGCAGGTAAGCGCGCCTTTAACAGGGGCTTCGGCGCCATGAGGAGGATCATTAACAGGGGTCCAAGCAACACTTCCTTCATCAGTCAAGTGTGAACCGAAAGAAGAAGAGGAGGAATGAAGTGCCCTTGTTCCTAAATATCTGTTTCTACACGAGTACAGGGTGCGTCAGAAGTGGTGTCAACCATTTTCTGTATAACCGGACACAATTCCAATGCAAATCTGGCCACTTCAGCGTCAGGTTCGAGGACACCGACGACAAGTCTTCGATCGAGTTGTCTAGAGAGAGACTGTAACAGCACCTTGACTAGAATCATTGGGATCGGCAATTTCCAGCTGACTGGTACAAGATGGAATCAGGTGATTTTCATTTTAAATAACGTACTCATCACGTGTTCATTGGATCGCATTCTATCATCTCTATGAACCTGGTGGAATGACTTCCCAATGACCACCCGCTTTTCACGTGACCCAGGCTAATTCTGATCCACCCTGTATGAGTAGTGCACACGTCTGCCTCATAGTACTTCGAGGGTTGCAGCCATAGAGATTTCTGTGGTCGTCACGAACCGTAAAACAACCGCAACCTACGAATGCAACAAGTGGAGTTGTGCCTTTTCGTAAACCAGTCTGAGAGAAGTGTGGAATGGGAGGATGAACACGACCCCAACCAAGTCAACTGGGGGGGTCCTCCTTTGTCCCGGGAGGACATCCATGTCTAGGACGAAGTCTCTGTCTAGGACGAAGTCTCTGTCCAGGACGACGTCCGCGTCCACGACGACGTCCGCGTCCACGACGACGTCCGCGTCCACGACGACGTCCGCGTCCACGACGACGTCCGCGTCCACGACGACGTCCACGTCCACGACGACGTCCACGTCCAGGATGATCCATCACTGATCCTGGTGCAGCTCATACGCATAATGTATGTAATGATATACGTGAGGGGAGGTCGTTCAAGGGGGGGCCGTTGAGACTTCATGTCTATTTGCATCTGGTTGTTGTCATTGGTGGTGGTAAAAACGATGACGGAATCCACGATGGCAGCGCCGGCAAAGCCGCCTCCCATGCCAGTGGTGTCATCTCTGCTGCATCATTTTAGTGACATGCGTCCTAGGTTCTGCCTGAAGACCGCGTAGTAGGAGGAGTAGAGCTCTGGGTCGGCGAGGGAGCAACGCGCCCACCCCAGCCAGGTCAGGGAGAAGACGTGGGGGATGTTTGACGAGTACAAGCAGAATGTGACACCCGTAAAGCTCCATAGGTGTTGTGCGTGCCACGTCTTAAGAGCCTTTTTTTCTTTCGTCGTCTTGGATGCTTGACGCAGTGGACGTGTCTGTGGCGTCTGTGAATCAGGCAAAGTCAGACATGTACGAGAACGTCCTGAACGCGTACCTAGTGTTGAGCTTCATTCTCTGCCTGTGCAAAGAAACAAAATACAGTAGTTTAGTATTGCTGTCCTCATAGTAGTCGCTGCCCGACACCTACCTGTTGAGGCCCGTGGCAAAGGTGTGCGCCGTCGTCGCGCCTCCGGCGCACGCCGACGTTGCCAGGCACAGCAGAACCGAATCTTCACCAGGGACCCGTGCGTGTACGCAAAGCTGATGGACGCATCAGTGCACAGAGCAGTTCAACATGGAATAATGTGCGTGCACCTGATGAAGAGGAACCTGCACATTGTCAGAAGGAGCACCGAGCCCAACAGGGAAAAGAGCGTGAAGGTGACCAAGCCTGCAGTATCAAAGTTTGTCACGACAGTTAAGCTCTGGACGGCGGGGATGCATTTGAGCATGACGATGCTGTTGTTGCCACGGCCCAACTCGGCGTTTGCGCAGGTAACGGGCGTCCAGGACAAAGCTTTGGATGCAGGAGACGCCTTTATTCATGCGAGAACGCATTCTTTTTTATCGGTTTGGCGTGGCAAGAGATGAACACGCGCACTCAGACATTTCTCCCCTGCCATCAAACAGTCATCGTTGCCTTGAAAAAAAAACCAAACCAATAACGATGAAAAGCACGAATAGAGGCAGCCTTGAAAGTCTGACTCTTCATGTGTGCACCATAACTTAGACACCCGGTGCCACTTACTTCTGTACAGGGTGACACGAAAAAAACCTGCCCAGCCAAGCTCTATAGGAGAGGGAAGTTGCACGCCAGGTTGTGATAGCCACTGGCTTCTGTACAGGGGTGGGTGACAGTGTGAAACTCATCTAAGCAATAGTAAATAGAGCCTTAGAAGCCGTAATTCAGCCTTCAGGAGGCCACATCGAGGCCAAAATAGTTATCTTTTTGTTCAAAACAGAAATGTCACCATGTTGGTGTCTTCCTGCTACTCGACAAAGTTCGACATCTAGATAAGAGCACAAGTGCGTATAACGTTAAAGGCCTCACACCTGAACATTCAGATCCTTCTTACTCAGGGTCCAGCCGATTGTGCCAATTTTCTCCAGTCCCAATTGTTTAGTACAGTGGGCGATGCTTAAATGAGCCCTAAATGAGCCGTACGCTTAAATAGACCAAATGGACTGTCAAATAGGCCAGTGAAATTGGCATTTGACGGATGCCAAAAAGTGGTGATTGTGACGTACAGAATGGTGTGTCAAAGCCAGCCAATAATGGTTCTGCTGCTTGCTTTGCAAACTCCTTAGCTCTAACTCAGCAAAACCTGCTGCTGCATTATTGCTCAGTGACTGGTTTTGCCAACAATTGACTTCTAACGTTCAAACCATTCAGTGTCTCTGGCCACAGAGAACGAGCCATTTTTCAGCCATTTTCTGTCCTTGACTTGGTCGCCATGGCTTAAATGGGCCATGTTGCTCATTCGCATAGAGGCATTAACATTATTCCAATTATGCCTAAGAAATTGATTAAAACTTCAGGGATTGTGATTTTGAAGGTTGTTTTTAGTAGTTTTTCATTCTCGCACTCCAGGAAAAGACAAGTTTTGATTAGAATTTTGAGTCACTTCCAAGCAAATTAAAAGAGTTGCTAAGTAGAGCCTGAAGAAAAACTACTCATTTTTTTTTAGAAAAAATTCTTCTGGCTACTGAACAGTTTTGATGAAAAGAATTTTTTCCCCCAATCATAATTTCCTTCATTTCCAGCATTTGGCTCAAAAGTCACCAAGGTCTGGGTCACGTTTTTCCACGAAAAAAAGTCTCTCGTCGTTCCCAAACCGCTTAATAAGCCAATTTCCTCCACTCATAGTTATGACACGATAACCGTTTCTGGTGTACGCATATACTGTATATTGTGCATAAATATATAAGTTCAACTTAAATAAACAAAGCGCGAAGGCCGTATGTACGTGTGTGCATGCGCCTGGTGGTGGAGACACAGAGAGCACTTTATATTTGTTGTTTTTCTTCCTACCCAAAGAAGTGAGCAGCTAGCGCCTATGCTCTGGTAAACATATAATGTATAGACGTTTCTTTGAGCAAAGCTTGTGCTTTGAAGATTCCGGTGCAACTTGGCTCATAGTTTATCATGTCTTTGATAAAATGCACGGATTAAATGTAAAATCTGTCTGCCGGCATGCTTTGTCACTAACAACAAAGATAAGGATAACAAAAGGAGAAGAAATAGTTAAAGAAAATGCGCCAGAGTCTTCGCACCCTGCAGTCCTAGGACTTCAAGATGGCCCAAGACACCGAGGACAAGATGAAAGCAGCAGAGGAGCTCTCCGGCAATCCATATGGACTGTCCAAGACAAGGATAAGAGCATTACTCGTCAATCTTATCGGGGGTGAGTCCGGAAGAAGTGTACAGAGCTTCACCGTGGCACATTAGCGTCCCATGGGCAGAGCGTCAAAGTTTCGACCTTGCCAACTCTCAACTTTCTCAGTCTCAGCTGAACAATTGAAGGGGTCAAAAACAAAACCGAGGCTATATGTTATTAAAAAAGTTACTTCACTCATATGACACACGAACATGGATCCATACGTGTAGTATATCCAGATAATATCTAAGAAGGAAGCTTCCTGGTATGAAGCTCAAGTCCTTGGTGGCTTCTGTGAGCGGGACAGAGCCCAGCGGATTTGGAACGACCTGGTCCGAGGGATCAAGGACGTTCAGGGCGAGATCGTCAACCACAAGTGATCCCGCTGTCGATGGGGTCTGGTATACAACTTGAACATAGGCGACGTGGAAACTCGTGTACTCATACAAACGTAGGTGGCAGATCTTTGAAAGTCAGACTCGTGTGGGAGATTGCCAAAATTGAAAATATGAGGCCTCGCCTTTCTCCCTGTAGCGATCTTGACGCTGTTGAACATGTTTAATGCATTCTAGAACTGACGGACGCTAAATTTGTCCTACTTTGTCCTGGCAGAACACTCGTTATCAACAATGTAACTTAGTGTGCCCTATGTCACGAAATTAGCCTCAGTAATACGCAGAAATGTCTCCAACTTGAGGAACAACAACAGGAGCAAGGTTAGTCGAAAGTTCAATCAGTCTGCACATATAAAGCGATGTTTCTGGCTCTGTGCAAAGCGCTTGATATATGTTCATTGAATTGTCCAATATCCTTGCTCCTGTTGTTGTTCTTGAAGCATTTCTGGGTACTGAAGCTAATTTCGGGACAACACTTGTTCACGTCACAGTACACCTAACGTTCAATACTTCTCAGCCTACTTCTTCATGGGGCTGTTGTTCTCCATCCCACCAGCCTTTTATCCCTCGGAGGCGGAAGCCAAGGGAGCAACGCCGTCGCAGGTGATCATTCTGGTATATGTCGGTGCCAACACGAGGTGAGAAAATCCTTGCACGACAGTACGGGTTCGTGTTCGGCATCAGCCACCTGGCCGCGTTCTTCGTCGCGCCGCTCGTGGGCATGTACGGCAGCTTGGTGGGGGCGCGCCTGCTCTTGGCCATCGGGATGATCACCCTCTCCTTCTCGGGCGGGATTGCCTTCGGGCTTCTCGACTACGTCCAGGATGTTGGCGCTTTCCTGGGCCTAAGTTATACTCTCAGGTAAGTGAGAAGAGTTATTCAAACGTGCTCCAAGATGTGACGAAGCGCTTGCCAATTTACAACAGGTTGCTGTATGGCATGAGCGACGCCATCTCGTACGGCTGCAGCTTGGGCATGAATATGGTGCTGTTTCCTGACAAGGTCTTCACCCTCATGTCCTTTCTTGAGACTTGCTTTGGAGTAGGATATTCCATAGGTGTGTGTGTGTGTGTGTGTGTGTTTGGGTGTGCGGTCGTGGGCATACTCTTCTTGAATTTATAATGTCCTTCATGGACATCTCCCGTTCAGGTCCTGCCTTCGGCTCCTTCCTGTACGAGGTGAGCGACTTCGGGCTGCCCTTCTATCTCGGAGGAGCCCTGTCCCTGGCCTTCGCCGTGCCCTTGATCTTCATCATGCCGAACGTCAAGACCTACAAGAAGGAGGAGCAACACGATGACGATGCCAGCAGCAACAGTGAGCGCAACAGAAAGCTCACGCTGAAGTCAGTCTTGCAAGTAAGAACAATACGAATAATACTCGACAAGAGACTTTTTGAGGCCGATATGTGTTCATTTATTCACAAACTATTTGGAAGAAAATAACGATCTCCGGGCATTGACCATGCAGCTGTCAAAAGCTGTCTCCTCTAGCTCAAAGCTGTCACTATGACGTCACGACAGCTTTCAAACAGCTGAACGACAGCTGTTGGGAGTCCCCACAGTCCTTGGAGGCCCCCTGAGAACCCTCATTCATGCGGTCAGAAGTGCAGGGCAAAATGGACATAGTTTATGTACAGTCCTGTGTACGGTACACGACAGTCACAATGCGATCGGGATCTTTACCTCTGTAGTTGGCAAATTAAGCGTCCAGTAAGAAACATATGTCTAATGCTGTGCATATTTGTGGCGATTACACTGGAATTGAAGAATACAGCATGATTTTGGGGTCAATCGTCGTGGACATTTGATTCAAGCCTAAGGGTCAATAGCTATTTGCAGAGTTTCGCTTTTAACTTTACAATGGATAGAAGTCGTTACTTTTATGACACACAGCTATATTTGTCACTCGCATGGTTTACCCTTGACGCGACCTTGATATCTGTAAGCATCGATTGACAGTCACTCTTGTTTCCTACCATGTGTTCAATATTTGGGTATCCCTAAGTTCTCTTTCGGTGCTAACCACTGATTTCGCGGTCTCTTTGGCGTGTAGTAAATATAGTTTCTTTAATTTTGGAGGCAAGAAGATTCGTACGTCTAATGTGGTGATGTCACTCCCAGCACCAAGAAATTGAACTTACACCAGGTCACGTGCAATCGCTTCTGAGGGTTTTGGGTACTCTGGTTGTTCACGGTGTTGTTCAGGGTGGGGATAGACAAAGGATTGCTGAATAAGCCATGTTGCTGTTTGTATCTCCATTGGCAAGTTTCAAGGCTTCCCGACCAAGAACAACTAGTCAGTGGCCTCCGACTCGTCAATGTCCAGGTTGAGGCTTCAGAAGATGAAGGTTTTGGACTCAAGGTCGCTTTGCTGAAAAGCCCGAAATTGACTAGTTTAAATGATGCACCAACAGGATCAGGGGTGCGTAGGTAGTGAGGAGAAGAAGGAGATGCACATAATGTAGTTGCACATGTGCAATGTGCGCACATAACACACACATGCATAACGGCAGTAAATTCATTCGCTCTAACCAGATTTTGATGAGTCTTGCAGAGTTTGTTGCAAGGACACAAATAGCTAATATAGGTAATATACACAGCCAGAAATTGTGAAACAATCCGACTCACCAGAGATTGTGCTTCACCCGGTATAAGGCTGAAACAGAGACGTGATCAACTTCACCAGGATCAAAAATATTGGTCTGGAAATGCGTTGATTTATACAGTTTAAAAAATTCCGGTTCTCCAAGTCCCAGTTCAGGCCCATGACGGCACCGGGGCTGTCAGAAGCCAAGGAGCGCGAGCTCAAGGGGATGCTTAGTCTGCTTCTCCACAATGTCCTGCTTGATGATGTTGCACGTGTTCTTGGTATGCAAGAGCCAAGAGCGGTGAGGGAGCATGTAAATATTGAACACATGGTGAAAGGGTGCCCGAGTAGGAACGTACGCTCTGGACAATAAATGCATCAGTACATGTTTTCTTTTTCAGTTTCCGTCCATCTGGTTCCCGTACGTGGACCACGTGCTGTTCCAGTGCAGCATGGGCTTCCTGGAGTCGATGCTCGAACCCCACGTCAAGGAAGAACCAGTGTCGGCCTCGCAGGCTCAGGTGGGCTACATCTTCCTCGTCTTGGGCGGCGTCTTCACCGTCGTGGCGCCCATTGTCGGACACGTAAGGTTGGCATGTGTAGGATACAACGTCCATACCATGGGTTTTCCATGTCCTCCATCCCGGTTGTACACGTAGATCTGCGATAGCGTCGGCCACCCTACAGTGATCTCCATGGTGGGCAACCTGATGATGGCGTTGGCCCTAGTGCTCCTGGCTCCACTATTAGGCGACATGAAAGCCTCCCTGGAACTGACCTACGCGGGCGCCGCAGTTTGCGGCCTCGCCGTCGGCTGTGTCATGGTGTCCACCTTTGCCCGGGCGCACCTGGCCACGCAGAGACTCGGGTTCCGGGACGACATCACGACTCACATCATGACCTCGAGTAAGTTGATCGAAGTCTCACTCTCGGAACAGAGAACCATTTCCACCTCGGCATGCACGAACGTATGTATGTGCGTAGGCCTTTGGACTGGCTCGTTCTACTTGGGCAACTTCTTGGGCCCCACGATCGCTGGCTTCATAGTGGAGCAGCGCGGCTTCCGCGTAGCCGCGGCGTTCTTCTTCGTGCTTGACCTCGTTCTCGCCGCCTCGGACATCGTCGCTGTGGCTCTCCTTGGCAAGAAGGACGCAGCCGTGCCCAGCACAAACTCCGCCAAGGAGCTTTGACTGACGTACAACGCACAACTGAGCTTTTTGTTCTCGCAGCCAAGAATCCGAGGAAAAACAGCCTTTTTTTTTCGCTAGTCTTATTCACGTGTTCCTCCATGTTAATCTGCATATTCTGGTCGTCATAAAAGAGAGAGAGAAAAAAAAGAACTTATGTGAACGTCGCCCCCGTCAATTGGCTGCTCACAGAGAGAGACGCAACAAAAAGGGACCATTCCTCCTCCTACTTGCTCTCGTCCTCGCTCTCGCCCTCGCCCTCGCCCTCGCCCTCGTCCTCACCCTCGCTCTCGCCAGCCGCCGTCGTTCTCTTCCTCGCCCTCGTCGTCCAACTTATCGCAGTCCAAACAAGCGGACGTGGGTGAGGCAGCTGGCACAGAATTGAGACCCGAAACTGACCGCCGTTTGTGAGTTCACTGATAAAAAGGCCAGCCAAGGGAATTCATCTCGCATACATGAAGTGACAAGGTAAATCTGTGCACTTTCATACCTATATATGTGCTCCCGATACGAAACACAGAGACAGATAGACATATGTACAGACAGACTTATGTAGAGACAGGCACATGTTGAGACAGGCATATGTAGAGACAGACTTCTGTAGAGACAGGCATATGTACAGACTGACTTATGTACAGACTGACTTATGTACAGACTGACTTATGTACAGACTGACTTATGTACAGACTGACTTATGTACAGACTGACTTATGTACAGACTGAATTATGTTCAGACAGACTTATGTTCAGACAGACTTATGTTCAGACAGACCCATGCACAGACTGACATATGTACAGATAGGCATTTGTACAGACAGACAAACTTTCTTCTTCCTCCTCGTGCACACAAGTTGGCGTCCATGGTGAACACTTAGCTCATATGCACTTAGTTGACAAGTGCGAGAGAGTTCAAAAATGGCTGTGGCAGCTAAAATTGCCACATCACCCAGTCTGGATATGGTTGATTCATTCTCCTCCTACGTACGCGCATCCTCCTCGTCATCATCGCAGCCTCAAATCTATTCCCGGCTGTGCCCAACTGAGGATGAATAGCGAGGGCTTCATTTAAATTCCATACAGGCAAATCATCACTCTCCAGCCTCTGAGAGCTGCGACGTCTGAAGCGCTCATTCAGCCACCAGCACATGGAGCATTTCTTGAACGCTGCACGTGTTTGGAGTGGCTGTGACGATGACGATGAACGCGTGACGACGAAATTGTCTTTGATGACGTCAGGAAATCGCTATAAACACATATCCGAGTGCGATTTCGCACCATCTGCAAGATCTCCCTGTCCTCCATGGCCGGGCAAATTTGGAGAGGTTGTGTCGAAGTAAAGTGGAACATTTGACTGGCAAACTTGTGCTCTTCGGCAGTGTGACGTCGGCCGCCAGATGGTGCTGGAGTAGTCGTTGACACAGCAGTGGGTGCAAGGTTTCTTTGAACCACCTCCACTTGTTGTGGGCACAGCTCAAGCTTGACAGCTTCAGCACTAACACAGACTTAGTAGCATAGCCAGACCCTTAGCCTGGCAGAGCCATCTACTGGATCCCTGACCAGCAGCTGGGAGACAGAATGACAGCTGGAGTAGTGATGTTAGTGTCTGAGTCAACAAATCCGGATAAAATACCAAATTCCGTCTGTAACAAATGATGATTGCTCATCTCCAAGCTGCCAAGCTGTTGAGCAGAGGAAGACAGAGCTGTCATTCTGCCTCCAAGTTTCTAATCAGGGATCCCATAGATGCCTCTGCCAGACTAAGGGTCCAGGTATGCTACTAAGGCAGTGGTGGCACTACCCCATGGACCGGACATGTTGGTTCTGCCCGGATTTCACTGCACCAAACATAGCGACCCCTAGCTAATCCTAGAACAGTAGAACATATCGGCATCGGTTAAATCGGCAGCCCGGTTTTTAAGGCTGAAATCTTTAGAACCGAATCAATGATTTGGACCATAGATTTAGTTCTGTTATACCGAAACACCGTGTACACCGGTACTTTTCTCTTGGCCCGAGTGTGCCGATAAAAGCGAGCTCTACTGTACGGTAAGTAGGAATTTTCTGCATTTGAGACATCGAGAAAACCGTGCATTTTGGCAAGATAAAGCATTATTCTGCAAGTCACTAAGTACACGCACACACATTACTACATTGGTATGTACAGGATATGATCATGAGGAAGGTCCAGAGAAGATGCGTCGTCCTGCTATCAGGGGCCATGAAGCCTCTGCTGAAGAATGCATCGCCCACCAGATTGCTGTCGTCTTGGAGATCTCGTCAAAAAAAGCCGTCCTGGCGCCAGCTCTTGGCCCACAGGACGCAGGAGGTGACGGTCGAGGGCTTCACGCGGGCCTGGGGTGTGGTGAATCCCAAGTTGGCTGCTCAGCTGAAGGCCTAACGTGGATTGACTTGTCAAAAGTAAAAAGTTGTCCAAAAAACGGAAAGAAAAATCTGTTCATGTGCTGCTAAATTTATCACAATGGTAACCTATAAGATGAGAACGTTCGTATGTCCTTTGCACAGTGTGAGCCTGCATGTACAATAAAGCCTGGAATGCTTTGTACAACGTGAGCGAGAGAACATTTTCTTGGTCAAACCAGAGCTATGAGTTGGTCGGGTCAATGAATTCAGTCTAAGCTCACTCACTGTTGCGTCTTCTCAGCGCTCATGAAGAGAGAGGTTGCAAGGGCCAAGAAGACCAACTGATCAAGCTTCTGCTCCAGTTACTCTTGTACTTAATGAAAGCTCTCTCCAGTTGATGTCATGTTTTACTCTACTACTTGTTGTCGCTTTAAGTCTTTGAGTTGACGCTACTTTCTGACAGGCACTGGCTCAAGAAATGTCCTTGTTCCAGTGTTGTTGCTCTCCACCAAACAGGTCTCACGGTGCACGGTGGGGAAGATCTTCTCCAACTCCCGAATACTGTTGAGACAACTCTGAAGCTGACTGGAGCTGTTGAGGCCGGAGTTGCTGCAGCAGCTCTTGAAGGAGCTGTCGCTGTAGACCCCGGTCCACATGTTGTTGGTCATCTCGTTCTCGCGGTGGCGGAGTCGCCTCGTCATCGCCGTGAGGTATTGAGCCTGGATGCCGGCCACGGCTGTGCTGCCGGTGCGCATGTTGTCCAGAAGCATCAGCAGCGTCAGCAGGCTGTAGTCGGCGAAGTCCTTCACCGCTGGACCGATCATGTTGACGAGGGAGCAGAATGGTGCCTCCAGATGGAAAGGCTTGATTCTCTTATCCCTGTTCATGTCGCGCAGGTACACAGGCATGATCGCTCTATTGTCCAGGTCGTACAGCGGACGGAAATAATTCTGGAGGATCTCGTGATCGCCGTAGCCGTAAACGAAGCCGATCTGGTCTAGGCCGTTGGTCATGTTCTCCACCTTGGCGAACGCCGTCACGATGCAGACCATGACGTTAACCGAGAGCAACTGCTGAGTCAACGGCTCGTCCAGCCCGTGCGCGCGGAGCACCTGGCGAGCCCTCTCGCGGAATGCGCCGATGACTGAAGTGCTGAAGTTCTCGCTGACTGGCTCGGAGAAGCTGGTCAGGATGAACTCATGCAAATGGTCCTGCCCGAGCGAGATGGACGCATGGATGCCTCGGAATGATTCCACCTGTGTGTTCAAGAAGTGCTCGTCCATTGCTGAATAAGGCAAAGGCTGGGGACGCTCCGGACCTGGACAGCAAAACTGGTCTGGAGAATGATTGGCGGTCGGGCATTGCATTTCTCCATGGCCATTGGAGGTGCTGCATTGTGCGGTCTGTGTATTGAAGCAAGGGTCAAACTCGGTCCTGGAGTAATTGTCAGTGGAATAGTCTAGCCCAAGATTAGACGATCCTGGCTGTGAGGCCGAGACGCTGGAGCTGGATTGCTGACTGCAACAGTAGTCTTGACTTTCTGACGACGCATTCGGACTGATTGGGGTCAATCCGGTTGGATCGAAGCCTGGGTTGCAGCAGCTGGACCCGAAACACTGCGAAAAGTCCTTGGACATCTGGCCTGGATTGCACGGTCTGGTGGAATCCGTGTTCATCAACGGTTGGTTGAACTTGTGGCAAACTTCATCTAGCGTTGGCGGCGTCCTGCTGCTCATGTCGTTCATTTGCGGATCAGTCTTGTCTCCGGCTGTTGCTGTTGTTCCTGCAGCCTCTTCCTCAGAGCCGAAATGCTTTTCAAGGATATACTCAAGACTTCCCCGATCAAGAGTCTCTTTCTTGTCCTTGCTCGACTGCCTCCTGCTCTTCTTCTTCTCTTCGCACTGATTGTTGGATTTCTCCTTTGTCTCTTCAGAGCCTTTGGCCTTGGATCGGGCACCTCGCTGACTCTTGAACCGACTCTTGATCTGTTTCTCCGACAGGATGCACTCGGACCGCATGCCGGCGTCGAGGCAGCGCTGGTAGCGGCATTTCTGACAACGACTGCGGTTCTTGGGAGTGACCTAGAAGAAGTGCGAGAGGTAGTGCACACAAGTAGTATTGACATTATGAACCTATATATGGTGCAGGCACCCACTACTTGCTGACGGTCAAAGGTGATTTGCTCGGACCTGAACTACATGGACTACAGCATCTCTGGAGGGGACTGGAGTCACCCCAGCACCAAATTTGGAAGTCCTGAGGATCTCTCTGACAGCAGCGTGGACCTCAATCATCGAGAAAGAGATCCGCGCCTTCCGTCCGCCCAACGGTGCCAAAGTCTCAAGGTCAAGGCTAAAGGTGGACACTTTGAAAAGTGTCACTGTACTGGCTGTACTCTATTACTGCACCACGGAGTATTGTTAGAGACTGGCGGGCAAATGGATAATTTACATACTACAAGTGCTTCGTCTTCTAGGACATCTTCCTTGTCAATGAAGTCACTTCATCGCTTCTGCGTCAGAAGTTATTAAGCAAGTTGCAAGTCCTCGTTTATCTAGACCACCCTGTATGTACAGTCTTGCTCGGATAAATCGATAACCCCTTGATTTTCCTCCACATTGCTTCCACTTGGAAGCGGCTGATTCAATTGAATAGAAAGACAATACTTGGAGAAACAAGTTTTAGAGATTTTTGTTCAATGCAACCTCGATTCTGACCTAAAACTTTTTTATCCTGAACGTGAAATGACGGCAAGAGCGATGGATTGATGTTGCATCAATCTTGCACCACTGTTGCTGCAGTAACTTGACTCAAGGACACCTGACATTAACCCCTTCAACTGCCCAAAAATGGCATTGAGGTCAGGTCAAGTCAAGGCAGGTCAGGTCAGGGTTTCTTGGTGGCCGCTCTCTCTTTTCAAAGAAAGTCTCTCAAGAAGTTTGCGTTTTGCGAGATTTCCGCTGTCTGCAACGTCAGAGTTGCCTCCAAGTGGTAAGAAAGACTTGTTTTATTGGTGGAAGTTGAACATGTGCATTCCTGGATGGCGATTGATCCGCCTACGTTTGTACCTGGCAGTTTCCGCTGAACTTGCAGAAGAAGATCTGCCCCTGCTTGTCAGTCATTTTCCTGAAGGACCTCCTGAAGAAGGCCCTGCAGCTGAAGCACGCCTCGGCGCCGTAGTTGAGGTGCTTGCGGTCTGTGATGTCACCGCAGACGACGCACAGACGTCTGCTGTTGGAGCCATTGGTCCCGCCGCCGCCACCGCCTCCAACACCATCGCCGCCGCCGCCGCCGCCGCCGCCGCCGCCGCCGCCGCCGCTGCCGCCGCTGCCACCGTTGCCGCCGCTGCGTCCGCCCCCGCCCCCGTCCCCGCCCGCACCAGTACCAGCAGTACCGCCACCTCCACCGCCATCGTCGGGGTCGAGCACCGGATCAGAGAGGACCTTGGACCCCCTCACAGACGAGTTGCGTCGCGGCATGCTCAGCTCAGAATACAAGTGTGTGCCCCCGAACAGTACGTCCGTCCGGTGTAAGTGCGCGTTTGTATGGGCAGCTATCGCCGTTGTTGTCGTCAGTCTTCTTCTTTTCGCAGCATTCCGGTGAGCCTCCGCTGCGACGCACGTGTGAGACGACTACGACGGCGACGACGACGACGAAGGGTGGCAAAGGTTGCACACATCACACTACATATGTGTGACAGACGCAACTGATGGCACGCACGTGTGGACTGCTGGGCCCAGGCACTGACCTTGCCCCAGTGTTGTGAGCAGCACTTGTTGTTCCCTTCCAATATATTTGTATATATGAACAGTGCAGATGTGTTCTACACTGGCATCAAAGGGAGCAAACTTCAGTAAGATACTCGAGGCTTCCAAAGAGCGCAGGGGCTGAGAGAGAAGAAGACACTGAGAAGAAGAAGAGGCCAATATTGCTGCTAGAGAAAGCCCTCCAGAAGCGCTCGCGCTTGGGCTCAAACAATCCTTCAACTGAGAAAGCAACAGGAGGAAACCCAACAGCCAAGAGAGGCATTCCATATTAGAGCTGGCTGGATGGCTTCAAGGCTATGCCTTGGAAGCATTGGATTCTTATACGGAATCTGCTGCGTGCAGGGAGACGCTGCTGAAAGCCTCCCTGCTTGACTCGGTGGCGCTGAGCTTCGCCTTCTTCAGGACGGATCTCGTCGGGTGGTGCTGTGACTGGAGCTTCGCCCATGTGTTGGGGCTCGCAACTTTGGCCATTTGGGCGCGCAGGAAGTCCCACGTGTGTGGGGGCGACAACGTCTCGCTTCCTCCGTCCTCCTCCCTTCCCACGTGACTGCCGGCCGGCCGGTTGGGAAGGAGGGAGAAGGGGGCGAGCGAGCTGGCGCTGCTGCCCGCCCGGGGCCGTCACTTCTCGGGTTTTTTTCTTTGCTTTTTTGCTTTTTTGTTCTTTTACTTCAGCTAAAAGACTAAAGCGCACTGCTTGCGCTGCCGCAGCCCGCGCAGGTCGACCACGGTTACCACAGCAACGGCCTCGGAGTGGCCTCAAATCCAACTTTGTTTGTTGGCATCCACCCAAACCCCCCATGCCAAGTTTGGCACTGATCAAGGGTCTCTCGGCGCAGTTCGAGCACAAACACGCAGAGAAACAGCTACTCCATGAGCAAGCAGAAGGAAATATGTACCTACAGAGGCTACTTCACTATGCTATTCCATATGGTGTCGAGACAGGTGCGTCCTCAGTGTCCAAATAACGCTTCATAGGACATGATTTGGGGAGGGGGACCCCATGAATAAGAAATGTCGACCAATGGGGTGCCAACTTTGACCCCACCATTGGGGCTGGCGCGAAGGGTGTAACGAGTTATATTATCGACGTGTACAACGCTGTACAGAACGTAAAATCGATAATATCTGCCCCAGTCTGCCAAGCACGTGTGGCCTCTCTGCTGCGCTGTCTGGCCCGCTGTGGGTGCAGCCGGACTCGATCCAGACGTCGATGCCGTCCACCTCCCTGGGGTACCACGTCTTGCACTGGCAGAAGGACGTGCACTGAGCCTCTTTCTGCACCCATTCCATAGCTGCAGTGAAACACAGTAGACGTTCGATCTCGTCAGCTCGTCTGTTGCAGGGAAAAAGTTGGTCAAGGCAAATTGGTTTCCCCGAATTGTGACCTTTATAGATTGGATGTTTGTGCTCTGGAACTGTGCATTAAACCGACAGCAAAGTGGAGACCAGATTAGCATCACTTTGAAGGGAAAAAAGTCTGCAACTTTCATTGGCTTCGTCTTTATAAATGACTTTCCTAGGCCTTCTCCTTCAGTATGAAGCAGAGTAGCTCTGTCACCACCACAAAAAATCACTCTGTTTCGCGGAACATTTTGCAGAGATCAGAGACATGCGAGTTACGACCAAGGTAGCGAGGTTCTCGGACTTGTTGTACACGGTGATGACCATTTTCTCAATAAAAAAGAGCAACTCTACCGTGCTGCGGAGTTCAAAAAAGTTGACGAAGTCGAATGCTCCTTCCTGGCAAGCCTGCCATAATTGAATGGCTTCTGTGACTGTGGAGGAGGGTGCACAAAAAAACGTCGACTGCTTGTCAAAAAGAAAGAAATTTATGATACCGCAAAAGAAAATCTTATTACCATCTGAATCCTGTCGCATCTCAGTTCCCTGACAGTTCCGAACACGTCCACAAAGGGAGTCCTCCGGTCCACGGGCCTCAGACAGCGCCAGTAACGGGCCTGCGTCAGGCCTATGCCGGAGGGACCGGCTGGGGCACGACGATGCACCTGTGGTGATCACTTAAGAGTGGACCTGAGTTCACCCAGCAGTGCGCTGGTATGAGTTCGGATACCCGTTACGGTACCGGCAAGTACGCGCTACGACAACTGAGTCCACTTGCCGCCTGATGAGATTGACCGAGTTCAACTTCGGGCCGTTGACCACGCCAGTCAGGCCGCTGACTGTACTCACGTTTGCCAAGGATAGAGCGGGCGAGACCGTCAGTTCTCTCCTATGTTCAACGAAGTAGCATTTCCTGCGTTAAAGCTTGTACTTCTCTTGAAGATGCATCTTTAGCCTCGTAGGGGCTGGCACGGCCGAGATGTTCTCCTCCGAGAGGAACCTCACCCTCATGCCCTTGAACGTCTTGGTGATGTCATCGGACCAATTATGGTCACTCATTTGTCGAGTCCCCCTTAAAGTCAAGTATGTGAAACATCTGATAGTGCGCGCAATAAGCGCTGCACTTGTTTATACAACCTTATCTTACCTTGCGCTCTACAGTGGTCTAGAAGTGGGGGACGGTACCGACCACCGGGCCTTGGCCATGATCTTGACGCCGCCGGCATCGTGGTCACCTTTACCATAGTATTCCTCGGAGGAGATCGAACTGGCTTTGACGCCGTCACAACCCTGGACGAAACGTCACTGTGAGCTTTGTCATCGCCTTGGAGTTCTGTAAGCGCTGACTCTGGACGTTTCCAACCGCTTCTTCTTTCTCCACCATCACCGACGTCACGACAGTCGAGTCGTTTCTCGTCTTTGCCCAGCTGTCTTCGCCTAAGAGGTCCGGCACCGCCAACTTCTCATCCTCCACGCACAAGCTGATGGACTTGAGCAACAGGTCGAGCAAGTCCTCGTCTCGAAAACAGAGAAGGCGCGATTATATGTGATGGATGCATGAGCAACTTGTCTTGCTTTGTACAGCTGCGCCGTCCCCATTTCCCCCGGGACTTCCTCCTGTTCCTCATCTCAGCCCTGTACTTCTCCTTGAGCTTCCTCTCCTCCGCTGCGGCCCACTGGGTGGAAGTGGACGTGGAGTCGACGCCTCATTTCGCCAGGTTGGCATCACGCAACCTGCAATTGTGGTGGCAAGAGGAAAAAAGTCGTCACCGCTCCAGTTGACGCCATCACGTACTAAGACTGGCGGTTCCTTGGTGTCTCTCCTGACGCACTCGTCCCTCTCAGGTCACTCCCCCTTTTGGCCACGCCCCCGTCTCCAGCCTCTCCTTCACGGACACGGACAAGAAGAGAGACATTCATCGCCAGTTCTTGATCCTCAGCAGAATTAACTTCGTCAACTTCGTCACAGCTTCTTATGGTGCAGAAAAGAACGAGTCATGTTTGATTCCAGTCATTCTTTCATCAGCCAAGGGACTGCGATGATCCCTACCGAGCTGGTCCATGAGGACGGAGAAGGAGGTGGAGGAGGAATCTGCTGATTGGGAGCAGGATGAAGCTGGGCATGGCGATGAAGCAGCAGTTGATGGAGAAGAAGAAGAGGAAAGAATGTCAGTAAGACAATGTCCGACTTAGCTTGGCTTGACTAAGCTTGACTTGATTGTGCTTGACTTGAGTGAGCTTGACTTGAGTAAGCTTGACTTGACAGAGCCATTGCTCTGCACCGCATGAACAAAAATAGACGCACGAGAAAAATTGACGATGGCTGGCACAGGAAAGGCCTAATATCAGCAAGTGTTAATACTTCCTTGTAGTAACGAATTTTTAGTCACAATCATGTCTACGGTACAAGTGAACAGCAACATCATCACTGCAAAAGAAGTATCGAAGACATAAATACTCACTTTTTTAAATAATGTTGTAGTACAATACAGCACACGCGCGATTTTCTCTGAGGTTCAGTCTCCAGGACAATCTTTCAAAAATCGAAAGTCTTTTCTTTGCTACAAAAATTCAGGCAGCAGCAAAATCCTGCAAAAAACCGAGATTTTTTCACTACTTGAATTTGCAAAAATCGAATATCTGTTGCTTTGCAATATCTCTTTGGGCACCGTGCCAGACTCACTTGTAGTGTTGGCCTGCCCGTCCCGAATAGTTAGTTAATGCTTTTACTCAATAATAACGAATTAAGGATGTTTTTGCTCACAATCTGAAATGTTGATCAAGTTCTTACGTTGACTACGCACTCAACCTCCCCTTCATGAATGTGGAGGAAGCCTTTCATCAAGTGGTTGTGTTAGAAATCAGCCTACACGCAATAAATCGAAGCTGTTGGGAAAAGTTTGAAGATTATTCACAACAAAAATCACTCCTAGAGGTCGTCATTACAGGAGGCACCCTGTAGCTCAGGGAATCCTGAGAAATTCCGATCCTGTTAGGTCTGGTAACACACTTGATCCGTCACGATGACTTGAGTTGCCATCAGTGCAAGGTGCAGGCAGTGCAGGGATCGCTTCTGCTCCTCTCAGCAGTCAGATGTGCAGGAGAAAATTTGCACAAGAAGGAAAAAAAAGTCAGAAAAGAAACTTTGCGCCTCACACTCGTATATCTTGTCATGCGAAGCAGAGAGACTCAATTTATAAGAGGCATCCACGCACGCCTCCGAGCCGAGGGATCGCGCATGGTTTCTCTGGGTGCGAAGACGAGGCCAGTGTGGCCAGACAGCAGGGATGGAGTCGGGCCGTCACTTCCAAGCCGGGCTTGTGAGGGAGTAACGCAACTCACTCATCTAGGTCGGAGTGACAAAGTAGGAAAAGGGGTGTTTTCTGTCCAAGAAAGTGGCAAAACTATGAGCAATCCGCACATTGGTGATGGCACAAGAGCAGCGAATGAAAGAGTCGTGTACCAGAGTCGAGTTCAGAGTTGCTGGAGCCCAGAAAATTTTTGGAAAGTCTTGATGTGACAATGTTTTTCTGTCACACGGAAGTTTCGCCCCCACATCTTGCTCCAACTGGCAACTCTGACCAGACTCTGCAGTCAGCATTTCAGACTGAGGCATCATCTGATTCCATCAAGTGCGAAGACGCAACAGTATTCGTAACACCTTGATGAAAGTTCTACTAAGAATATGTTCTTAAAAGTCTTCGTTCGCTTACCTGTGAAGTGTCCTTGAAATCTGTGTACGTGAAACATACGGTATCTACTTATGCAGCCGAAAAGGTGGTGCTCAAAAGCATTCATGACACTGAAGTCACTGCTTTACTGCACAATCTTTCTGACTATTGCCTTTGAACCAAATTAACAGATAAACATAGCTCATGCATACACTCATCCAGAACTTAGTTGTGCCATTGGTAGAAGTTTGATTGAGTTTGATTGAGGGCAGCATTGGCATCTGAACCGAAGCACAGGCAGTGGGGCCCATGGCAGCCTCGGCCATGGGCCCCACTGCCTGTGCAATGGGCCCCACGACCTCTCCAATGGACCCCCCGGCCTCGCCAAAGGGCCCCATGGCCTCGGCAATTGGTGGTTAGGTCTGTTTCAGCAGGAGTGGCCCATTTGGAGCACGAGTAGCCAATTTGGGCCACAGTTGAGGGTCGCGGGAGCCAATTTGAAGGGAGATTTTTAGGTCACAACTAGTCAAATTTGCGCACACAAATTCGTTTGGAGCGCAATGGCTGAATTGGCGCACAATTATCCAGTTGATTGCGCACCACGATTCAATTTGCAGCACGTGATTTTTTGGGGCGCCCAATTTCAAGTGCACATCGGAATACGAGCGCCAAAATCATTGCTACTATAGTTTCTTCTAAAAATGCGTATGCAGTTCACCAGTTAGAGAGTCCAATGCTTCTTCCTTACTTATAGTTAATGTACTCAAACACTCACAACGCTATTCTAATCCCAGAGTCTCTCTGCCTCACTTACTGTGCTCAAATTGTCCTTGCCTACACATTGCACATTAGTATATTACCGAGGGTCGTCAGGGCCACGTGTGCTTCCAAAAAAAGAGTGTGCATAGTGCTACTTACACAGATTTACGAGGTACGTTAGTAGTTTAGGGTACACTTTTTACTTTTATAGCCACAGAGCTACTGCAATTTCTAGTGTTATTCATCTAACGTCCACTTTTTTACTTCTACAGCTGGCTTTTCCAGTGTCTTCATTGAAAAGTGAGGAGGATAAAATTGTAACAATACACACAAAAATGATGAATTCGTGTGCATGGTGCTTTTTGCCCATTTACTTCCAGTAAATAAAGCACATATGTAAAGTAAAAAGTGTACGTTAATTACGTAGTCATTACACATTAAACGTGATCAACCTTGTTACGCTGAACAGACAAGAACAAAACGTTACGGGTACTAAGTGCTATGTAACTACAATCCATAGAGTGGTACTGGCAAGGATATGGATCTAGGTATCACTTTAAGACCTGTGAAACTGATCCTTATCCACGCCTCATCCTCACATCACTTGGTGCTAAATCCTGGGGAATGGTAATTACAGCTGAAAATATAATCCATTCAGCCAGTGGTTCTTCAATTCAATGACCTTACATCCAGTGATCCTGTTAGCCAGTGATTCTTGGATGCAGGGTCCAGCTATCTAAGACACCTGGCATTGCTAGAGTTATCATAATACTAAATCATAAAATAGAAGAATAGGGACTTGGCGAAGTCCATGGTTTTCTAGCAGCCCATGCCCTCGGAGGTCATTGGAGGTCACTAATTGAGAACAAACATACTTCACAACCAATCTTGAACCTCAAACACAACTTTGAACGACCTCCAAGGCCAGATGTAACCTCATGTGCTTCTCCACTTCATGGGGTGGAGGTTGGTGCTGAGCATGTCCCCGTTTGTGAACTTTTGGAGACCTCCGAAAAAAGAAAATTTCGCATTTTGGGCACCATAGTGAGTGAGGTTCGATCTGCCGCAAGCTCCCACAACACTGACTCAGGGTGAACAGACAGCTCCGTGCACAATGGGGTCCTGGTCCGTCCAAGCAGAAGGATTTTTACACGAGCAGCTGATCTTAGTGCACTCGAGCCCCGGCCCGGCCCGGTCCATCACTAATGCCATTTCCCGCCCCAAAGATTTCTCTTCCGTTAATCCTCAGGATTCCCCTCCCTGCTCATAATGAAGGGGGGGAGAGAAACAAATTGGGGAAAGACCGGGTTAATCATGACCGGGGACGCCTCCACGGAGTCGAGCTTGGAGCAGGAGAGAAAAGTCCATAAGAGTGTACGAACCGAGTCAAGTTTTCCTCACGGAATTCATTTCTTAGCTCTGGCGGTCCCCATGGAGTCTCTTGCTCTACATTAAGAGCGTAATGAGTGTGTGTCAAGCACTCAAAGAGAGCTGATTATGAGGGCTCTGAGCAAGCAATTACAGCGTAATGACCCTCGTGTGGGCTTCATGGCAGAATCGTCTCAAGATGAAGGGTGCCCAAAATCACGACTGCAACAACTGGGCCGGAATAAAGCAGTTTTGCTCCGGGCGGACCCGCAACATCTTCGGGCCCCTCAATTCCTCCATTTCTACTCATGTGCACGAATCTCGCCATTAAGAGATCCTTTGTGTGCAGATTGGGCTCTGGTGTCTGACAGAGTTTTTTATTATTATTGTACTCGCGGAGATAAAAAGGGCAAAGACAAAGTTTCCTGTGTTAACTCAGCACGCAAGCAAAATGTCTTCAGTCAGTTCTTCGCTATCTCATCCAAACATCTCCGCACACACAAAGACGTCATCGGCCGATTCACGAAGAAAAAAAACTCGGCCAAACATGCAGAAAAAGAAAGTTTTGAAATGTTCTAGCACAGTCAAAGCAGAACCATGGTAAAGTTCGTGTTACATCTAGATGAACTGTCACTTTTCCCCCTCCCCCCCCCCATTTTCCCCCACTAAGATGAGGTCAAACGCCCATGTCACGGCCAGGGCGCAGTCGGCCTGACTCAGCCTCCTGGGGGTCATCCTGTCAGTGGGGAGGAGGGAATTCATAAAAAAAGAAGAAAATTCATGCTAGTTATTAGATTCCATGTTTAAAGGCAGGCAAAGAGGCTTCTTTGTGTATGTGTGCATCAGTCGCAGCTGCATCGTCTTCACCGTCCGACCCTCTTTGACCCTCATGCACCTGGGCCACGGTGGCGGCGCCGGCGCCGGCGATTGCGCATACGAGAAGGGAACTATTTTTGTTCGGGACTGCCAAGACGCAGCTGTGAGAGGGCGCGCAAGTGACCCAATCGCAGCTTTTTGCCTCAAAAAGTCCCGGCATCTTCATTTATTTATCTACAGACAGGTACGCAGTCCACCTTACCTACCTGGGATGAATATGGCTTCATTGTTTGCTAAGTGTGACTTTCGTTCTCAATATGATCTTTGCGAAATATGATTTTCTTTGATAACTATGACTTTCTTGGCAAAATATGATTTTCTTTGATAACTATGGCTTTCTTGGCAAAATATGATTTTTTATGAATAACACTTTCTTGGCAAAATCTGATTGTCTTTGATAAGTATGACTTTCTTCGCAAAATATGATTTTTTATGAATACAACCTTCTTCGCTAAAAACTGATTTTCTTCGCAAAACATGATTTTTTGTTTGATAAGTATGACTTTCTCTGATAAACATGACTTGTTCTTGCTAAATATGACTTTCTTTGCTAAATGCGACTTTGCTAAACATAACTTTTCGTAGCGATTTCTCCCAACCTTATACTAATCTGTGTTGCAACAGTTGAGTGTCTTAAATTTCAATCAATTGGCCACTTTAGCGCCGGTGAGGATCGATTCGCTATGACCCATTTGTCGTTTCTTCCCTCGTCGCTCAAGGCGATCCCAGTGACGGAATGGGTAAAAAATGGGTGACCAAGACCGACTCCACCAGACACGCTTGAATGCTCAATCTCGTTCTGGCCCCCAACAAAAGCACCAACAGTTTCTGGTAGAGGACGGACAGATTTCTTTTCTTCCATCCAATCGTGTTTGAAGAAGTGGTGGCTAGGGATGTAGTCGGGGCTGAGCCCGGAAGTCACCCGGGCTTTCTGGGAGTCACCCCTACTCTTTTTCTTGAGCCGTCACAGTCATGCATGCGTCCAGCACCGATCCAGGATCGGTTCTAAACAACGCTTGTTCCACCAAGCAAATCTGATAGAGTTTGTGCATGGCTGATGACGTCAGCAAGATTCTACTGTATGCAGTCACTTTCGGCACCCAAGTTTACTATACAGCACAGCCGACTTTGTCTATAAGTTAATAAAAAAGAGACCCACCCGGTAACTATGCACGCTCGCAACTCGACTAATAACATGCATTAGAAGTCTGGGCTCAGTACGTCATGCGTACGTCATAGTCTGTTCTGCCAGACCACTCAGAAGTGCTACACATATGATACTCACACCCACTCAGCACTGCCATGCGTACGCACAGCCTTGGTCGCTGCACACTAGGGATAGGCCAGCATTGTAATGTACGAGTAGTCAAGTCGAGCAGGAGGAAATTCCTAGGCATTCGAGTACAAAAAATGCATTTTTGCCCCTCTAAAGAAGGCTTTTCTACTCATTCCAGTTCCAAGTTAGTGCAGAAAACATGAACAATTGCGACATTCCTGATTCTGACAATGAAAATTGCATCAGACAA
>JAAUXU010059546.1_pt1 | contig 27258 bp, 26 predicted proteins | sample 7278151 | NCBI WGS metagenome assembly JAAUXU01 (sample SAMN14350113, study PRJNA611818) | marine sediment metagenome | isolation source: surface marine sediment (1.8m) | place: French Polynesia: Moorea | collected 2018-08
CGTTCCTCAAGGAGCCGTTCCCGTTCCTCAAGGAGCCGTTCCCGTTCCTCAAGGAGCCGTTCCCGTTCCTCAAGGAGCCGTTCCCGTTCCTCAAGGAGCCGTTCCCGTTCCAATTCCTTTTCTTAAGGGACACTGAACTGCTTTCTTTCCTTACGAAAGGAAGGGCCCTCGGATCCTGGTTGGTTGATGGACCCTGGCAGTCAGCAGACGCGTCCTCCATCTCATCAGATGAGGAGGCTGCAGGAACCTCATCAGTCCGTGAGCTGGAGACTACAGAAATGTTTTCAGCCTTTGTTTTGCCGCGCTTTCCTCTCCTTTAGTGCTGCTCCAGCTCCAGCTCAGGTATCTCTATTCCAAGTAGTACTTCAGTTGACTCTTCAGTGCCATTTGACTTGGGAATCCACACTCTCTCCCTCCTCATCCCTACACCAGGACGACTCCAGCTCCAACGACTCAGGAACTGCCAAAGGCGTTCCCGTTCCCGTTCCCGTTCCTCGTTCCTCAAAATCAGGAACGGCTTCAGCAACACCTTGGATGTAATATAAACTAGGGCGTTTCAATTTTTTTTTCAGATTTAAAAAGTGGCCACAGGTCAAACCATTGATGCTTCATTAAGAACAGTTTTTTTCTTAAATTATTTTCTGACATGCCTAGAAAGACTTGAAGACACCTTCCCAAATGTACACTTCCAAAAATGCTTTTATAAAAGTGTCTCCGATTGAGCTGGAATTTCAGGTTCCAATACTAGACACTGCCTACTATTAGTATTTAAAATTTCAGCACAATCGGAGACACTTTTATAACGCGGTCACCAAGATCACCAGGCTCGTGCCTCCCGCAACTTTCTGGCCTACCTTAACTGGTTATGATGACCCAGCTTGATCGCCTAAGAAGGTACTACAATTATTAAAGTGTACTAACTTTCGGAATCGCTTCGAAAACTTGTTTTGAAACCGTGCATTCTGGATTGCTAAAAGACCTGATCTGCGTAACCACTGCCTTGAACTTTATTTCCTTTGCAGTAAAGAAGCCTCATCCAAAGTGGCTTGAGTCACACATCGAAGTAGTTGTATCCATGAACTGTGGCTTTTATGGTGAGTGTTTGTAGTGATTCTGCAATAAATACATGAATTGAAAGTCTCAGAAACTTGGCTTATGTCAGTTATGTTTGTTTGTTGGTGGGTACACAGATGAAGTATACTTCATCTGTGGTGGGTATTGGTAGCTCTATGGGTTCGAGACCAAATAGGGAGTAGTCCTTTTCAGGACTTTTTCCCGGCCCCTTATTGATGGCCTATATTACACTCAATCAAACACTTTGTTCTACCCCAATTGGAGACATTGCCTCCTCAATGTGATTCATCGAGATAAACCTGAGGAGGCTTCTGAACCCTCGGGCCTAATGTCAGTTATTATGTACATACGTGTAGAGAAAGCTACCTAGCATCTGTAGCTGCAAGAGATTCATGTGTTTCTCGAGAAGAGTGTTTGTCGCATTGTTTCATGAAGTTTGTTGCCTGTGGAGCACAGAATGGCATCAACTGAAAATGTGATCATCTTATTACAGTCGGTGGATCAAATCGAATGTTTCTTGTACTCGCCCATTGGCTGTAACGGTATCTTCTTAGCCACTCCATGCCTGAGGATGTCTTCTTTCAGTCGGATTACGTAGGGCAACAGGATTTTGTGCAAGGGATCGTCTTCCTTGATACTGAGTACGTAGAAACCGTAAAGGCAAGACATGGTCGACAGGGTGACGGCTGTGGTGTTGAGAATCCTCAGGACGTCCAAGACCACTGCGGTCACGGAGCAGTGAGGCACACAGAGAAGACCGACGACGCCTACTGTGGCGGCGGCCAAGAGCTCGAGCGGACCGGACGGATGAACTGCGAGCGGTGTTTAGGCATTGTCCCGAGAGGCCGCGACTGAGTCGGGGAGTTGTTCTTTGTGCGATCGCGGGCTCAGCCGTGCCAGTCCTGAATTATTTAGGTTAAAAACTTAAACACAGTTAAGTTTGACAACACTACTTTAAAGAGTCGGTGCGGGTCCTTATGAGGCTTGACAGCTTACTACGATATTTAAAATCAGTGTGATGAATTTTTTGTCAAAAGCGGCACGACTGAACTTGCATTGAGCGAGCGAATCAAGCAAGAGCACGAGCAAAAAGAGCAGCTCTCCAGAAGCATCTTCCTGAACTTAAGTCGTCGTTCTCAGCCTCCAGACAGTACCAGCAATGTGTCAAGTCCCCGAAAGGGCCAAATATCTGGTCATTCTAGTGTACTTGGGCTTTGGAATCGCCACCATCGCGGTGGGCATCTCCCTTTTCTGCATGCTTCACTACCCCGGCACTGCTGCGGGGGTCTTCGACAAACTTGGCGCTCTTGCCAAGTATGAAGAGGATGCCATCACCCTCCGGGAGATAGCGAGACAACAATGGAAATTGCACAACGTCTTGATCGCCGCCGGGACCATCAACCTCATTTGTGGCAGCCTAGTGATCGGCCCCTGGATCTACCTGCTCTACATATTCATCAAAAAAGAAGATGATCAGGTCCGATCGGTCAAAGAAAGCGGGGGAAACGGCGGAGGCCAGATGGAGTCGAAGAAGCCATCCGAGATGGAGAACCCATGAGTCGTGAGTCTCGGGTTACAAGCTATGATGGTTGGAGCTGTAGCCAAGAAGAATAAAGTTTTCGTGTTCTGTGTTCCAGAGGCAATAAATTTCGGTTCTTGACCGTGCACCCAACGGTCCAGTCTTGGCCGCCCCTGTTGACTATAGTCTTGTTAGTTCAAATTGGCGACACCAAAGAAGTCTTGGAGATTGCACGTGGTGACTTACCAACTTGCTTCTCCAGCGGCAGTGACGTTGCCGCCGTCTTCGAAGGACAACTGGATGACCAAATACCACATCGCAACGTCATAGGGGTCGTCGGCAACTTCCAAGTCGAAGCATAAGTGTCGCACGAGGACAGAAAGCGCCCCTTGCTTCTGTCGAGAGTGAGGAAGAAGCATCGAACGCTGACGGCAGCTTAGTGTTAGATGAAGTCGATCATATTAAGCAAACTTAGGCAAATATGGCTCAAGATTCTGTCAAACGGCCGTGAACAACTGCAAGTAACTAAGACGTCTGAGGATCACCTCACTCGACACAAGTTGTGTCGACTTTTTTCTCAACAGCTTTTGCTAGAGTGATAATAGCTTTTTAGAGCAATTAAGTACCTCAAAGTAAGCAGCCTGACTCACTGTGACTAAAAAGCAGGCTCTCGACGATGTAAGATCATCAAATGCATTGACGCAAATAACTAAGCCTTGTCCAGGAAGAAGCAAGTTCACTCTGGCCTAACCGATGTCCTCCAGCTCTCAAATGGAGATTGCCCTCTCCGGGGGAGCCACAGGTCCATCGTGAACATTAGGGTTGGGTCAAATAAAAAAAAGGTCCCGAGCTGGTCCAGAACCGGAGAAACGCAGTCGAAGTATACAGCATGTATTTTACAGTATAATATACTCCGTAGCATCATAAATTGTGCAGTTTGAACGGACCATGACTTAAAGGACAAGAAGTTTGCTTACCTACTGGCAAACCAGTAGGTAAAAATGTACATAAATGCAATGTTCGAGGACCCAACCAATGGACCTAAGCAGGACCTCTGCAGGGCCTAGCTTGATTACAATGCGGGCCTGATTTAGTAAAAGCAGCCAGTTATTCTTTGCTGCTCGTGTAGCAAACCCTGTAGTAGAGCGTTTTTGATCTCCAGAGCGAATACGTGTTGTCGAACTTCAGCAAGTAGACGCCGTCGCCTGGATATTGATGAGATCCGGCGTACACCTACAAAAAGGTTGACATTGTCGTACTGGGGGCGAAGTCTCCACACCAATGTCACTGCCGTCTCACTCACCTCCTGATGGCAGTCCCTGCGATAAATGGGCACGACAACCGACGTGGGCGGACCCTTTTCCACGAGGGCCGCGGAAGCGGCACCGCCACTCTCGGGATCGCCGTTCTCATCTGCAAAGATGCAGCACTTACGTCTCTCCAGCTGCGAGCACAAACAGTGCAGTCCACTCCCAACTCACCCGGAAAGTCTTCATCCAAGTCCTCATCCTCAGAATCTGACACATGCACAGACACCTCTGTCTCTCCCTCATCGCGCTGCCACTCGAAGAAAACGCCGAACGCTAGGTCGTAAGAGTCCGTGGCAAACTCCCAAAAGAGTGCGCTTCCCCCAGGGTGCGTGGGTACCCGGACGGTCACGGTCTCACCGTGGCCAACCCGGATGACACCGTCGCCCCCACCCTCTCGGCGAATCGCATCCTTGAACTCGGCAATGTCCTTGCGAGTCCACATTGATGGAACAGCAACTGAGAGACCGATACACGTGAAGTTAATGAACTTATTGCATTCCTTTCTTTGTCTACCATCGTCCACGCCGTCCTCTTCGTCGTCGTCCTCATCGCCTGAATGATCTCTTTGGCGACGACGCTCATCCCCAGCCTTTTCATCTTTACCGCTGCTGTTTTCTGAGGCGGAGGAATCGTGATCCTTGCTGACGTTGCTTCCCAAGCCCATTCTGGCCAAGCCTTCTTCTAGATCTCCAGAAGCGGCGGCCCCGTGAGAGGCCAGCGTCTGCTTGGCGTGGGTCTCCATCTGCTGCTGATAGATCTGCTGCATATATTGGAAGTAGTGCTGCTCCTGAAAAGTACACCGTAGGAATAACCTGCATAGGACTGTTGCCGTGAGTACGTTTACGTAGAACGTGATCCTGCATATATACCCCGTGAACGTTGTTACGATACCTGTTCGCGGCTCCGCAGCGAAAAGACTTGTGCACACTTACTTGCAGTTGCCGAATGAGCACCGCCTGCTGGTCCGGACTGGTTGGATACTGTTGCTCCGCGTACGCCCTGAACTGCGTGAAAGTTTGCTTGTTCAATGCATCCTGGATTTGTCTTCTTTGGTCTTCTTGTCTTTGTCGCTCCAGCTGAGCCAGCCTGGCGGACTCGTCCGCGGCGGCGGCGGCAGCCGCGGCACTGCCACCGTCGTCAGCATCTGGAGTCGAGGGCTGACTCGATCTGAAAAGGCAAATAGAAAATTAGTTGCCATTCGCAACGACTGGGGTATTTGACGTACTTATGCCATGTCAACGCCTGCATTGAACGAGCTCGCGTACTGACAAGTGCAAAAGCTTCTTATATAGACCTGTACAAGTGCACAACCTAGGCCACGAGCACGTGATACTAGAGTTCTCTCTGAACTGTGGCAAAACATGTGGTCTATGCTTCACTGGGTAGATACTGCATATGTCTCCTGTGTTTTAAATGGACTTGTACGTTTTGACGGTCTCTATGTACTAAAGCACTCAGTCCACCCAATCTGTCCTAAACTAGTCGTGAAGTACATGTCTTTCATAGTACTGATATTAGAGCTCATGATCATGCCGACAGAGCTGGACTTACTTTTGCTTTAACTCCTTGACCTTTTGGTGGGCTTCTAAGAATGGGTTCAGATGAGGCATCTGCGCCCTCACGCCCTCGATGAACTTCTCCATGGCTTCGCGCTTGTCCATGTCGCCGAGACACCCCCAAGCGTGTCTGCATAGTATAACAAGAAAACATTTCGTCGTCGGCCTCTGCTCTTTTTTAGGGACCGCTCGTACCTCCTATCTTTGCCTATCACATCTAGAGCGCCGAGCGGGGCCACCTTATCAAGATCCAGAGGTCCGTGGGCGACTTGCTGTGCCAGGGCCACCAGGTGGAGGCGAGCGGCATACGGGACGTGCACGGTCTTGCCATCGTTGTCTGAAATTAGATACCAAGACAGCGTGCTAGAAACGAAGGCACAAAATAGCACCCGACTGAGTCAGTGTCAGCACCTCGTAAGTGAATGTGGACTGCTGCAGAGAGAAGGAAAAAAACCACTTTCACTTCCTTACCTCTGAAGAATTTGAGCACGAGCTTGTACGTGTCCCTCAGCTCTTGCTCCGAGGAGGAGGACGAGGACGAGGAGATTGGGCCCCCATTGGGCAAGGAGGAGGCGTCGTTGACAGCCTCGTCCCGAGAGGACATCTCGCGGAGTGATACGAGGAGGGCGCGACGTTCGGGCCTCTGCGCCCTTGGAGGATGGCGTGGGTGACGAGGCAGCGAGAACGAACTGACCGAGCCGAGGACTTCTCGTCGGGCGTACCTGATTTCTGCTATAAATTTGGCAGATTTTCGATGACGCGCTGCTGTTGCTCCTGCTGCTGCTGCTGATGTAGCACTGGTGCTGCTCTGCCGTCCGCCCTCGGAATGTGAACCGGGCCGTCGGGAACTCGATTCTCGAGCCCCTGAAGGCTTCCAGGGACAAGTAGGCCCATCTTAAAGTCTTGGAAAAAGGCCCTTGCAAACAAATTGATAAATGGTAATATGAAAATATTTGAAAATATTGGGGATAAAGTGCGATGAGTAGTATTTTAGGAGTGTAGAACAGTGTAAGTTACTGGGGCAGAGAATTAGCTTTATGGACTTGGAGTGTCATTGTGCATTACAAAAAAAGGAGCATTCAGTTCCCTCCTCTCCTCGGCTCAGCCCATGGACTCGTCACAGCTGGTGCTGAGCTGTTCGTTGCAGAACATGTCACTGCTCCTACCGTAGAGGAGCTTCTAACTGCTCATGAAGCGCCCATTGAGTCTCTAAAACGCATCACGAACCAAAGACTAGTAGCTATTGACAGGACTGGGAGGAGAACTCCACGTATGGAGAGGCTGTTGCCAAAGATGGCCGATTGAGAAAGCAAATATTTGAGATCAAACCAGACACACGAACCCAAAACTCCACGTATAATGTGCATAAATAGCAAAAAAAAATCACCCAAAATACGAATAAAAGTCACTGCATCTTGCATATGAACTCTGCAGATCAAAAAACCACTGCTCATGGGTCATAACTCGCCGACTATGACCCGTGTGACTAGGGAGTTCTCCTCAAAGACCGACTGGTTCCCGGACAAGCTGCTACTGGGCTTCTTTACCTCCTTCAAGCTCTTTTTCTTCCTTATGCATAGACTCTTTTTGTAGAATGCCTGATTTAGAGTTTTGTGCTCGACTCACACATCCACACAGATGAGAGTCGTCAGACAGGTATCAACGGGGTGCCAAATTTGGCTCTACTTTGCATCGAACAGCATCAATATCTACGTGGGGACTAAGGGAAGCCCTGCCCTACCATTGCTCACACCCGAGGCATTGACCCCATGTCCATTGTCGACTTGAATCTACCTCAAGGTTCATTTCCACATGAGCCACCCTGGTGACAACCAAGATCATGTCTATGGCGGCCACAGTCTTGACCTTCAGGACGCTTCCAATCTGTTATTTGTTGTAATCCGATATGCCCTTGGGATGAGTAAGTTTGTGGGTGATATAAAAAGCTTATAAAGTTAAAGAACAAGTAATGTAATAAGGATGCGTGACTTGAGCCATGCTCAAAATGAGTAAGGGTGGCCACCAGAACTACTTCTGCCCACCCTGAGGACAAACATGCTCTCCATGATCCTATAAAAACAAGACCTCTAGCCTCTCAGCGGCGAATGCGTGTACAAGTCGAAGTTGAGGACAGTCCCCTGACTGTCGTCTAGTAGTCCCTACATTGGCACGTGTGGTGCTTCCTTGGCACACAACATGATCTCTCGTCTCGTTGCCAGAGCTATGAACTGATGCGTGTTACAAGACCTGACTGACCTTGGGCCTCTTGAGCCATGGAAAATGGCTTCCTTGCCTTGCCTTCGTTCTCGTCATCACTGAAGCGGACGTCAACGGGCAGGAAAATGCAAGTGTCCGAATGTATTTAGCAGAATATCATGGTAGTATATTTATGCAAATGCATTGGCGCGCCTACCGACATACGCGTGTTATAACTCTCCTGACACTCGTACGATTATACCAGTTCTGCGGGTCAAAATGCTGTGCGGATCGAACATCTTCTTCCTCTCTAACCATGTCGTTAATCCCGAGCACGTGGTCACCTCATGCACGAGCTGATGATCGATTACAGGAAGTAGTCGGGGGTCCTCCTGGTGACGTGCGGTTCGCCCTTTCTGGGCGCGGGATCAAATTGAAGAAAGGAGTACTTCAGGGTGTCGTCGAGCTCCATCAGCGCCGCTTGGTTCCCGCAACGATAGCAGTAGTTGGGGGCGGAAAATATGGTGACGACGTTGCGATCATGGCACCAATTATAACCCTCCATCACCAGTTGATGAGCCCTAGAGACCAGTGTTAGCCCATTGGAGTGATTGAAAGTCTCCGAGATGTCCTGTCCAAAGGTGTAACCGGCTCCACGGGGCGAGATTCCCCAGCCGCCGCGATCGTCCGGGTCAGACCAGAGCAGATCGCACATAGGACCCTCGTGCGGCACTTCCTGAAGACGGTCCAGAGCTCTCACGTGATCCAGGGTGTCAATGCTAGGACTAAGTCCGCCGTGGAGACAAAAGATCTGGCCGTCTACCAGGGCGGTGAGAGGAAGGTAGTCGAAAAGGTCCGTGAAGTACTTCCAAACGTTAGCGTTGCCGTATTTGCGGAGGCACTCGTCATAGAAGCCGTAGACCTGGGTGATCTGGCGAGACTCGTGGTTGCCTCGCAATATGGTGATGCGATGGCGAAAGCGCACTTTGAGCGTGACCAGCAGGGACACCGTCTCCACTGAGTAGTAGCCGCGATCGACGTAGTCCCCCATGAAGAGGTAATTGGTGTCAGGACTCTTTCCGCCAATGCGGAAGAGCTCCATGAGGTCGTGGAACTGGCCATGGACGTCTCCGCAGACGGTGACGGGACACTTGACCTCCTGCACGTTCGACTCGCCCGTTAAGATTTCCTTGGCCTTTTCGCACAGCGTCTTGACGTGATTCTCCTGAAGCTGCTTGCATTCCAGCAGCTGCTCGATCCAAGAGTCCAGCTCCTTGAGCTGCGTCTGGTCCCCGGAGGAGTCCATGATCACCCAGAAATCGGTAGGGAGCTCGAAATCAATCAATCAATCAACGTACGTAGCAGAGAAAAGATGGGGTCCATTTAGCTTTCTCGCCGAACTCTCACTCGCTCCTCACCACTCTCTTCACGTTACTCGAGGTGACGAGGTCTGCTCCGCTCTGCTCGACCCGCTCGGTCTGCGCCGTCTGCTCCCTGGTGCTGCCGAGTCTCCAACGAGCGCTCGGTCGCGATGCTAAGGCAGGCGCTGATGTGAACCCTCCACAGGCCGAACTACAGACAGGCAGAGTTGGCGTCGAAGCTGCTGAACTCGGTGCAGCCTTCGGCAAAGAGGATAACGGAGGGAGAGGCGCACTCTCTCTCTTCGTGCGCGATGAGGATTCAGCTGTTGAGGCGAACCAGTAGTACAGTGGCGCATGCAGAGAAAGAGTGACCACATCTTTTGAGAAGAAAGGCCAAGGCTCTCTCAAAACACTACACTGTGCCAAAGGTTGATTCAGACGAACCATTGCTATGTTATGAAAGAGTGACCAGTTTTGTTGAAAAAAAAGTCCCGGCTCGCTCAACAGCTGAATCGTTGGCAACCAAGTCCCTGGGACGGCCCGGCCGGGCGTCACTTCTCTCGTACCCAGCTCAGTGAAGTCCGTGCCGGCCCGGAGATTCCACGAAGCCGCCGTCGTAGCCTTCAGGTATCGTAAACTTGCAAATTCATCCTCGGTTGAGACTTCAGTGTTCTTGATCTCCAGCACCTCGATCTCCAACACCTCGGTCTCCAACGCCTCTCTCATCATGGGCAACCAGCAGAGCGGTTCCGGAGGTGGCGGCGGATCCGGTAGCGGCAAGAAGGGAGCCGGAGAGGGCTCCGGCGGCGGGTCCGGTGGGGAGAAGAAGAAGTACGAGCCACCGGTGCCGACTCGCGTGGGCAAGAAGCGCCGCCGTGGCGTGGGAGGAGGCAAGGGACCGGACGCCGCCTCCAAGTTGCCCGCCGTAACGCCCTTTACCAAGTGCAGGTGAGGATTGTGGCTCGGGGTTGAGGCGCTGGACGTAAATGAGACCGGCTAACAGTGCTGTTCTTTCTCCCTCTCTCCCTCAGACTTCGTCTACTGAAGCAAGAACGCATCAAGGACTACTTGCTCATGGAAGAGGAGTTCATTAGAAACCAGGAGAGGCTCAAGCCACAGGAGGAGAAGAACGAGGAGGAAAGGTCCAAGGTGAGCAGGCGACTTCACCATGTGCGTCATTTGTGTCGTCACGAACTACATGACCTTCTAGGTGGATGACTTGCGTGGCACCCCTATGAGTGTGGGCTCCTTGGAGGAGATAATCGACGACAACCACGCCATCGTCAGCACCTCCGTTGGTTCTGAGCACTACGTCTCAATCCTCTCATTCGTTGACAAAGATCAGCTGGAGCCTGGATGCTCGGTGCTGCTTAACCACAGGGTCCACGCCGTGGTCGGGGTGCTGAGCGATGACACGGACCCTATGGTCACCGTCATGAAGCTGGACAAGGCACCACAGGAGACCTATGCTGACATTGGTGGACTAGACAACCAGATCCAAGAGATCAAGGAGTCTGTGGAGCTCCCGCTGACCCATCCGGAGTACTACGAGGAAATGGGTATCAAACCGCCAAAGGGAGTCATCCTCTACGGATTGCCAGGTGAGATTATTCTTACAATAGTCATCCTGCCGCACTTGTACATCAGTCATATGCTCATGGATTCACAGGCACGGGCAAGACATTGTTGGCCAAGGCTGTGGCCAACCAGACCTCTGCTACCTTTCTCAGAGTGGTTGGCTCTGAACTGATCCAAAAGTACTTGGGCGACGGACCAAAGCTGGTGAGGGAACTCTTCAGGGTCGCAGAGGAGCACTCGCCCTCTATAGTTTTCATAGACGAGATTGACGCCGTCGGCACCAAGAGGTGGAGTAAAAACTTATCTCGTGCTTCTCCAGATTTCTTCTCAGCAACCCAGTTGATTACAGGTATGACTCGAACTCTGGTGGTGAGAGGGAGATTCAGAGGACTATGCTGGAGCTGCTGAACCAATTAGATGGCTTTGACTCCAGGGGAGACGTCAAGGTTATCATGGCCACCAATAGGATCGACAGCCTGGACCCAGGTACTTTAAGTCATCAGGCGTAACGTTCCTAAATACTTTCCCAGTGCTGACTTTTGGCATTCCTCAATAACAGCCTTGATTCGTCCTGGCCGGATAGACCGAAAGATCGAGTTCCCTCTCCCCGACGAGAAGACGAAGAGGAGGATCTTCAACATCCACACGAGCAAGGTATGAAAGGAGTACTTCTTTATTATTGCCCTAGATACTTTCTTCAGTCGTGGCAAAATTAAGAGTTTTAAAACAGTAATTGGACCTAGTGAGTGAAAACAGATTGAATCTCGTCTAGAACAACATGGGAAGGACCAGAGGATTCTATTACGTGGTCATTGGTCGTGAAATTGTCCCTCTTTTGCCCATAACCTTTCAAGGCTTGGCTTACATAACATGTTCATGACCTTGAAGCTGTCATACTCGTTCTAGTACTGTCTTTCCCCTATTTGATTTCTTACTCATGCTTCAAAGGATTGAATGTATGCCGAAAATTTCTTTCTTGGCAGGAGTTTTGAACACACTTTAAATGATATTGATAGAAAAGTGATCGGACTCCCAATTTTTCCACCACTCGACACAAGTAAGCTAGCAGCATGACTGATTTTTCCTTGCAGATGACTCTGGCTGACGATGTCAATGTAGAAGAGTACATCATGTCAAAGGACGATCTGTCTGGGGCCGACATCAAGGCCATCTGCACAGAGGCGGGGCTCATGGCACTCAGGTAAGACCCCCTCTATTACTCTTCCAGCTAGTTTTGACGGCATAGAACACAAACATGATTTTTCCTCTTTAGGGAGCGCCGCATGAAGGTGACTGACGAGGATTTCAAGAAGTCGAAGGAGAACGTGCTCTACCGGAAGCAGGAAGGCACTCCAGAGGGACTGTATCTGTGAACATTTTTGGAAATTTTAAATTCTTTCGTTCAGCCCTAAACGTACCCAAGTAAAAACAAGAGAAGTGCAAAGAATTCCTTGTTTTGTTTTGTGACAAGCATTAAGCTTTTACATTTACAGGGTTACTAGGATTAAATTTAAGTGCGTGCGCGGGACGTACAGTTCTACAGAAAGCAGTATGATTCCTATATCGACAAACATAGACACATATGTAGAGAGTAAAGCGATCGTCCGAACTGACTCAGTATGATGATGTTCGTTGAGTCGTCCGCGTACACGATGCACATCCGGGCCCAGCTCAGCCCGTGCCAACCAGGCAGCATTGATGAAACGTAAACAAACAGACAGCTGAAGGACTTGCTCGAAGTTTGCCGCCCCGATTCGACGCGTCCACCATGGCTGAGGTCCCATCCGACGATGACTCCTTGGATCCTAGCGAGTATCAGAAGAGGATCGATTCCTTTCTGGCTGTGGCAAAGGGCAGCAATGAAGCCGAGGCTCAAATGATCCTGCAAGAGTGCGACTGGAAACTTGACCCTGCGCTCTGCAAGTACTTCACGCAGGAGGCCAAAGATTTGGGAATGGACGTTGTCTTCTCCACCAAAGCCCCAGATACTCTCACCCTCCTCTCGTGGAATATCGATGGCTTGGAAAAGAAGAACTTGAGCGCCAGGATCGACGCCGTGTGCAACCTCATCGAGAATGCCAAGCCCACCATCGTCTTCCTACAAGAGGTCGTTTCAGAGACCGTTGTCGTGATCAGGGAAAAACTGTCCAGGTACGTTATGCTGAGTAAGCCCTCTATGCGACCTTTACCGACCAGCGACCTGACCGCATACGTCCATATCTTCAGGTATCAGTGTCTCTGCCCAAAGGAGGGGAACGACTACTTCACCGCTACGCTTTTGCGCCGTGGTTCCATCTATCTCGACAGCTTCGAGAGCATCGACTTCCCCACCAGCAAAATGGGCAGAGATCTTCTCATCGTCGAGTGTCACGTAGGAAAGACGAAGCTAAGGCTGCTTAATACTCATCTGGAGTCGACCGCGGACCATGCAAGCGAGAGGCTGAACCAGTTGACTAAGGCCTTTCGTAAGGTCGCCAAGGCCTCGGACGAAGAGACCGTCATCTTCGGTGGGGATCTGAACCTTCGGGACACTGAGCTGAGCTCCTTGGGCGGACCGCCCACAGGTGTGGCCGACCTTTGGCAAGAAGGAGGATCCAGGAAGGAGTGCAAGTTTACCTGGGACATGACCAGAAACACGAATATCGAGTTCCCAGGCAGATTCAAGCCCCGTTGTCGCTTCGACCGACTTTACCTCCGTGACTCCACCCCTCGGCGTGTCAAGCTGGTCAACTTTGGTCTCTTTGGTCTCGAGAAAGTCCCCGGCACCCAAACTTTTCCCTCCGATCACTGGGGAATCCTTACTTCCTTCACAGTCAAGGGCACTTAGCACTTGCCAACATCACATCTCTTTTCCTCATTACATCCTGAATACGTTCCAAATTCTCTTACTTTAAGATACGTTTCCACAGGCAAATATAAGCAGTTTATGAATCTTAGCAATCTCTCGTTTAATCATATAGCGACTCACATCTATCCCTGCACCCCTCATCCCATCCAAACGCTCCCTACGGAGTTGCGGTTCCTCTCAAACTTCGTGTTGTGGTTGGCGGGGTGGCCATGGATTTGGGGTGTGTGGTTGCCCTCTAACTAATATAGGTTTGTTGGAATGCTTCGATCAAGTTTCCTCACTGTGTGCTAGAAGGTCATATTCGTACAGACCAAGTTTCGGTGCGTCAGCCTGTGTCATAACAAGCATCCAATAGCTGCTCCAAGACACTCATGGCTTATGCGTATCGGGACATGTGAGCTTTACTTCATGCTGTACCACAGCATAAGTATTTAATGGGCATGACTTCTACACTCTGTCGTGCTTGCTCTTCTCCGCCCTGATCTCTGGACAATCGTCCTGCTTTAAATCGTCACATGAGGATGCGCAGCTCAAGTTGGAGCGGCCGACCGACCGAGGGCTGGCAGGAGTCCGTCTACTTCGTACTGTCTAAGTACTCAGACAAGATATCACCTTGCGTGCATAAGCGCTCCTTTTCTTGGCATCTCCACTCAACAGGCAACTTCACTAAGGTCAGAGAGCTTGAATACTTCACTTGTGGCACTTGAGTAGAGACCAAACGTTCCAGCCCTTGGTCGCAATCCAGTCAGTTCATGAGAAAATGTTGATACACGAATGCGGATTCTGTCTGGACAATGAGTACGGTATCTATGCGTCGTATTTTTCGGACTATAAAGGGTGTAACAGCAAAAATGTCAGAGTCTCTATCTCTGGCCACACCTTGGTGATGGAGTCTCCTAAACTCGAGTCAAATTGTTCGAGTCATTTTCTTCCTGAACGCTCAAAGAAAGTTTTATTTCGCCTCATGCTTTGCTTCTGTGCTCCTTATACATGAAAGTAGACCCGTTCTTTGATATAGACCGAATGTATGGACCGAAAATTACAGTACTTGTCTAACATCGTTGTTCGAACCAAGTATATCTTAAGTATTTACGTATAATACGATGTTAACTGAGGGTTGAAAAGAAATACACATACATGTGTTTCTTCACTTGTTTGTTTGAATAAGGGCCGCGAATATCCTTTAGGCTTTCAGAAGCGTATACGGTACATTTGTATTTGCAGCATGTGCACTTGAAGCATTTGTAGTTTCAAACAAACTGAGTGAATTCATGTCAATTGTCAACAAACGTGAGTCTAAATCATATCACATTCCTCATGCTGACCGATTCACCTCTTCCACGACCACGTCCTCTACCTCGGCCCCGGCCCCGGCCTCTCCACGGAGGCTGTTGCTGTTGGTGCTGTTTGGGTTGGAAAAGTCCAGGGACTCTTCCATTTTCCGCATGCCATGGTGTCACCAAGTTCACGTCGATGGGGCACCAGGACGCCGGCGCCGGCCTCTCCTCCCCGGCCCTGCTGTTGGCATATGCCAAGTGGAGATCATAACAGGACCCCGCCGGGAATGACACTGGCTGTTGCTGAGGTTGATCGATAGCGCGCATCACCTGCACGAAGGAGCCTGTCCTTGAGTTGTGGGTCAGCAGGAACTTGCCCTCCTCCTTGTCCTTCACGGCCGCGTAGACTGAGGTCAGCAGCTCATGCAGCAGCCCCAGCTGCTCCGACGGAAAGAACGGTTTGTTATCACTGCTGCTCCCGGCAGACGAGAGCTGCTTCAGAGTCAGCCTCTCGCACATGAGGACCTTCTGATCCATCGGGTTGACCCTGAGCCTCACCAACGAAGCTCTGTCGTTGTCTTGGTGTCCTTTGGAAGCCAATAATGTTGAGAGCCACTCCCTGGCCAGCTCTGACCTGGAGACGGCCTCGGCCCCCATCAACGGCTGGCGCTCGAGTTTGCACGAGATGTTCACGGGCAGCAATGGCTCGCCCTTCTTTTTGACCAGCCCATGCGGGCTCGAGCGGACAATGATACTAATAAGAGAATCGCCCGCCTTGGCCTTGTTCCACAGACGCCAAAGGGCGTAGCGAGCGTGGCCGCGGTGTTCGGGAGGAGGCAGCAGATCTTGCTCGGCAAGGCCCTCACAGTTCACGTACGAAAAGTTCTCGCCGTCATATTCGACCTTGGATTGTTCCGGACAGACGTCTACCTTGAAGTTAGACTCTTGGTCGCTTCTTTCTGGCTTGCCTGTCTTCCTCTTGCTCTTCTCTCCCAGCAGGGACGTCTGAGCGGCCATGATCCCCCCAAGCAAGTTGTTGTCTTCTTTAATGCTTGTCTTCTGTGAAGTCGTTGCATGAGATCCTTCAAAATCCGCTTTCATCATCGCAAGATCAGTAGTCCCCTCTCTACCCTTAGCTGGTCGATTCTTGTCAACTTTGCGTGCATGAGCAACTCTTTTTTTCCTTGACCACGGAGATTTGTCCATATTATCTGTCACGTCAGTCTTTACCACATTTGGCATTGTATGTATGACAACAGGGCCAACGTCATCACTTTCTGAAGCCTCCGCAGCTGAGACTTCGTTTACTTCCACTGACGGAGCCTTGTCTTTGGCATTCGCATGGTCCACTTGTTCAATCTTCCTCTTGTCTAGTTTCATCAAGTCATTCTGCTGCGGTTCTTCAGCAGTTCTAAACGAGTCAACTCCTTCAGCTACTTCGCTGCCCATGAACTTTTTCAAAGTCTTGTCACTGCTGAAGTCTTCCATGCTGACTTCAACTTTGCCATCCGAGCTCGACACTGCGGGCTTGAACAGGTTAGTCTTATCCTTGGTCGTTGAACCAGGGCAAGGAGAAACGCCATGAGTCAAATTTGTCTCCATTGGAGACGAACCTTTCCATTTCAGCACCTTGGACGTCTTCCCGTCGGGTTCTCCTTCCACTTTAATAACATTTAGAGATCTCTTTGCACGCAATGGAAGATTGTGAGAATTCATATCGGGGTCCAGGGAGCAGCGCTTGAGACTCGAGCCGCAAGGAGTTGCAGGGGGATTTTGTCGATTTTCGCATTTGACACTCTTACCAGTCCCGGGACAGTTCGATGTCTCCCTTGACTTTTTTCCTTCTCCTCCACTGCTCGTTTGGCACTCAGTACCCTGATCCTCGGCTGAAAAATGCTCATCAGAAATGATCAGGGCATCTTCGTCATCGCTGCTGTCCTCGTCAATGTTTCCATCAAACTGTCCAATGCCTCTGGACTCGTTGCCAAAAGTCTCGAGACTGGAGAGGTCTGCCGCAAAGGTGTCGTCGTCATTGAAGGCACTGACAGGTCTTGACTGGATGTTCCTCCTCTTCTCGTCATCGTCGTCGCCCTCGCTGCAGAAGTCCCTAGAAGAAATTTTGGGGGTCTTCTTCCACGGGTGCAGGAGAAAGGCTTTGGCAGCGATCTTATGGAACCACTGACTCTTCTCCTGCATGGAGAGTGATCGCGGCGGCAGCGGCTTGTCCAGAAATACCACTGTACGGCTCCCCACTTTCCTGACAGTAAAGGGAATTTCCCAGTTGTGATCGTTGTAGTTGGGCCCGAAGTTGTCAAAGATGGCCTTCAAAGCGCCAGCAGCCGCCACCACGCACGCGGACTCAACTTTGCGCGCAAGGAGATTGGCATTAGGATCTGCGCTGACGGGTATCTTGTACAAGACCTTGCTGCTGGCTGTCGCGCCTCCTGGGTCGGAAGGCACCTGCTCTGACAATCTTTCATACTTGCCCTGAACCCGTACAGTCGACTGCCGTTGCATTAGAGTCGACTTTGCGGGGATCAAAACCTTGCTCCATCTCCCCATCTCAAGCAAGACCTTGTCCAGTCTCATCTCGAACTGGGGCTTGGTGTTTCTCTGCTCGTCCGCCAGCGGCACCATTCTCAGTAGACTGACCGACGACATCGCAGCCTTGGCCGCCTTCCGAGGTGTGCTTACGGATCCATACAGCCTAGGGAACTCCGGCGAGGTAATTTTGGCTAGTCTCTTCCCGTAGTACTCATCGATGTATCGCTTGATCTCTGGTCCCAGGAAAAAAGGAGGTCTGGAGAGAAAAACCTCTCGAGCGTGCGCTTGGAACTCGGTCTGCTCCTGCTTCACGTACTCCCTCAGTCTCGCCAATCTCTCCAGTTCGCAAGATTCCTGCTCGCTCTGGACAGGCAGAGTCCCCAAAGCAAGCGTGTTCTGAAACTTGAGCATGAGCTGGATCATAGTACGCTGCTCTGACGCATTCAAGATGCTGTCCCGAGGATCGGCTGCTCGCAAGGACGGAAACCGGACTCCACCGGAAGGAGTGGAAGGTGATGGAGCAGCCTGAACAAGAAAAGAGGGCAAATTACGGGTTTAAATGCGGTCGTCTTTTGAAAATTACCTTTTTGGCGGTTTCATGGACAGTCGATGCCACAACAGCCGCTCCGTCGTGATCAACCCATGATGGTGGTGGCTTCTTCCTCGCCACAGGGGACTTCTTTGAGTGTGTTTTGACTACTGCAGGAGAAGAAACCGGCTTGCGCGGAGTCTGACAAGTCTCCGAAGGAATAGTCTCGTTGCCTGGCTTTTTCTTTTTCTTTTTCCTCTTCTTTTTGGACGGTTCTCCCTCTTCCCTCTCCGGGAAGCTGGAGCTGATCTTGTCCTCCTTGAGGTTCCCGAACTCATCCAGAAAGTCGCTGTCTTCGTCGCCGCAGTCTTTTTCTGCGAGACGAGATACGTACCCATTGTGATGTTGACTGAAAGTACAGAATACAAGAGCTCACCTTCTTCTTTGCTGGTGATGTCGGTGACGCCCTCCTCGACGACGCTGAAGTCGTTCTTTTTGGACCCTTTACTTTTACCCAATTTCCGGAGCTCGCTGCGGACGTCCAGCTGAAGGGGATTGCTAAGGTCGATGTATCCGATCCAAGAGCTGCTGCTGTAGTTGAGGTGGCGGACGGCATTCGAGTTCTTCCAGCTGGAGGCATTTACCCAAGGTCTGCAAAGTACGAGAGGATTTATGTTGAAATGGATTCATTCCACAATTGAAGGGGGCGGGGGGTGGATCGGTACGTGCTGGAAAATTTACGAAGACCTTACTTGTCCGAGGTGATCTTGGCTGGCATGGTGTTCCTCCAGCAAGGCATCCTTTGGAACATTGAAACAAGGAAGTCACTTTTCGGGTCAGCGCTCACGACCGACCCGTCGGACTGCAGCCCTGACGGCTTCGCCGACTTCGCCGTGGACATCCCAGACTTTTGATCGCCACAACTCTCCATCTCGTTCGTCGCCACGAGCACTGAGCTGAGCTAGGCTGGATTCGAGTATAACGGAGTTATTCCCCCGAGAGAGTTTGGCCTAGTACTCAACCCGGTACCCCTTTTTGCTCTTGTTCACCATGCTACATATTGATGATTAGAAGGTCAAGTCCAGTCGGTTCGAGCAGAGTCGAGGTCACCAACATGACTAAAATAACACTGGAACTTGACTTGAACTATCCCTAACACCGACTGAACATTTCCCAAACTTTTTTGTTGTTTTGGAGGTTTACCCGAATTTCAGCTGATGAGGTCACGTGACGCCTCCGAACTCGCCGGGTCTGAAAAAGTAGAGAAATCATAACAATCGTGAGATGTTAATGTTCATTCACTAGCGAACTTGTACTGCTTGACGTCACTTTGACCCGGTCTCGGTTCCTCTGGAGATCGAGCATTTTACATCGGTCATCGGGACAGCGACAGATCCCATCACCTGGCAACAGCGCTAATCGAGATCGTCCCGCCCCTGCGGTACAGGGGGACGAGATGCCCGAGGGTCCGGAGCTGTACATGTCGGCCGAGATGGTGAACAACTCTGTCTCCGGGGCAGCGTTCGCATCTCCGGTGGTGCGGTCCGAGGTCTCAGCGAAGTGTGGTCCGGAGGTCGACTCGATGTTCCACAGCACCAGTTTCACTCTGACGGCTCGAGCCCGGGGAAAAGAGGTCATGGTAAGCGCTGGGCCACGTTTCTTGTGTTGGTGGGAGCTGCCTTGCTAGGAGGTCGTATCTAAGCACAGTAATGGTTGCTTCTATTAACATCAGCTGCTTCTGCAAGACCGAAAGAAACCTTCCAGTCAACTGCACTTGGTCTTCCGCTTCGGGATGTCCGGCTGCTTCCGCTTTACCAAAGCCGAGGAAATGCCTAAGCACGCTCACCTGCAGTTCTTCACAAAGGTTGTATGGATGTTCAACGTGTGGAGATCAACATTAAGATGAGTTTTCTTTCCCGCCCCAGGACAGGACAAAGGTCTTCTGCTTTGTAGACCAGCGTCGCTTCGGTCGGTGGCGAGAGGACTCCGAATGGGGCCACGATCGGGGACCGGATCCCATGTTTGAGTATAAGGTACCAGAGCTGACTTTAGACAAGCATAGGGACGACGTGACATGACAGCACGCATCTTCAGGCATTTCGCCGGAACGTCCTAGACAACCTTGCCGACCATGCGTTCGATAAACCCATTTGCGAGGTGCTTCTGAACCAAAAGTTCTTCAACGGCATCGGCAACTACCTCAGGCAAATTTAATGAAATTGACTCGTTCACAACTTAAGTGACATCATCCGAAAGGGCTTATTTCCAGAGCTGAGATCTTGTACAGATGTGATGTTGCGCCCTTTGATCAGGCCAGAGAAGTCCTTGCCAAAATTGCTGAAGTTGAAGACGAGGGCAAGGACGTGGAGAAAGAATTGGATCTGTTGAAGCTGTGCAGTCTGGTGCCGAAGGAAGTGGTTAAGCTGGGCAAATCAAGCGTAAGTACAAAAAAAACCACTTTTTTTTAAGTGCACTAGCGACTGTGTCTTCTGCAGTACGGTGGAGATGGAGACGACTCGGCGTTTACCTCGTGGCTGCGCTGCTACTTCAAGGAGGGCATGAACAATCTGGTGGATTCAAATGGCCGCACCATTTGGTTTGCTGGCACCGATGCAGGCACAATGGCACCGAAAGTAAGAAAGAGCAGAGGAAAGTTGATCAAGAAGGACGAAGAGTCAAACCCGCCGGAAAAGAAGGCGCGAAGGACGAAGAAAAAGGCTCACTAATACAGTTCTGGCATGAACTTTGCAGCTGTGATATTGTAAAGACCAGGAGATGGTAAATATGTATAATTGTACATGTGGCTCTTAAATTCAAGGTATGCACTCACTGTTTTCTATGTGCGTACCTCTAATTCAGGGTAGTGAGTTTATTGACTACGTGAACCTAGTGTAAGTTAATTGGGACAAAGAGCACAGGTGGACTCGCCGGTTTCAACATCAGCTTCGTCCTCAAGAACCTGGCAGTCACTCAGGAGGTGGCAGGAGGTGTGCTCGTTGTAAAAGGTTATCCACTGGCAGTCAGCGTAGTTGTTGTAGCATTCCAAGAGACAATCTGTGTAGTCCACTACATCCAGAACTGCCAGGACCGTGCCCTTACAGGCTTGTGTCTAACAGTGAAAAATAATATTTTTACGTCGTGACTGACTTAACACTCCGCATATCGCAGATGGCAGATCACCTACCTGGTGACAAATTGAAGGATCGCAGGTCTTTGGACCCGAGACGCAGTTGTCGCAGGCTTGGGAAGCAGAACATGATGAAGCACTATGATAGAGGCACGTATTCTGCAGGTTCTGATGGGGAAGCAAATGTAGTTCAGGATGCTCGTGTGTCCAAGTTTTACTTTGACGAGATCTGACCTGGACTGATTCTATCCAAGAATAATAATTGCAAGAGGGATCTGCTTCGCAGCCATCCTGGCATTCGAGCTTGGATGGCGGGTTGGTGGTGGAGATGATGTTCTCCGTGCAAAAGGATTGCTGGAAGCACGCGTCAGTGATGTTGAAGTCCTGGCAGGACACAAAAGGTGCCAGACAGAGTGCTGCTAGCAAGACTACCTTCATCTTGTTATGACTTCACCAAGCCGGTCAGTGGACCTTTATGCTCCTAAACGATAACGGCTATGCGATTTGACGAAGGCGACCTAATGCTTGGTCAATTGAGATAACGATTCAAGGAAAAAATGTCAAGGATCAAATGCGTGACGTTCGTGATTCGTAGAACTTACCTCAAACACTTTTCTCTCGTAAAATTGATGTGCTGATAGCTAGGCCTAAACTTGTGTTCTAATGAAATATATCTCCAATGACATGACGCATTGCATCAATGGAGTAGTAACTGTGACCGGTGGTATACAGAAAGTTAAGGTTTATATCCGCTCGATTATTTCTGGTTGGCAGGGGAAATATAGCTTACCTAACTTGGTCTTGGACTGTACTTTCGGACCAGATCAACTAAATTCACCATGTTTTCTAAAAAAAACCCCGGAAAACATACGTAGTGCAGTGGTTCACAGTGGGGTGCCCATATTTTGAGCGCCTCTTAACCAATATGTGAGGTGTAGACAGTGGAACACGCTTAATAGAGACTGCGAGTTTTGTCTCCAATAACCATGCTAATGAAAAGCATTGTCCAAAAGACAGAAAGAGCTGGAAATTGGCAAAAGACATATTCATCAGGAATTACAGAGAAAAAGTGGTCCTGAGTACTTTGTGTGACTCAAACTTTGCTGCATCTTTTGTTCGAGGGTGCGAAACAAGGAGAAGTCCTCAAACCCTCTTTGCACAGGGTGCGTTTGTGTATAAAAAGAAGTAAAGATCTACTTATTTTGTAACGGATTGTGGGCAGTTTCTGTCTGTATCATCTGTGTTGTGTCTCTAATAAGAGAAATAATTCACTGTAGTAATTTTTTGGTACTTGGTGTTTTGTCTGAAAAAAGCCAAAATCTCCAATAAGCGTGTTCCACTGTATGACATCGGCTGTGTCCTGCTGATTCCACACGTAGCCGAATCTAAATATAACATATAATTCCGTCATCAGGATAAATGCGTTGTATGTCTTCCAAAGTGCCACAGAAGCCTTAGCCTTCCTGTTGTACACCGTCTGGGAGGTTACAATCAGTACTTGTAATATTGTGGATCCTGAGATGCCAAGAGAATACTTTTGTTGCCAATGTACATACCAATGAGGAGCCTTTTACAACACATGGCTTGATAAAGAATTGGCACACTAGAATTTGTCACCTCTCTCAGCACCTGCAACACCTCATGGGCCTGTGCAGCATTTAAATGCCGATTTAGTATAATGCACATTATTTGCACACATAACATACCTTACGATCAAGTTGTAGGTGCAAGCACAAGCATAAACAAGACAACTTGTGGTATTCACTTACTTGGCAGCCCCCAGCTGAGAATTCGGGACCTCAGTGGGGGACAGATAAAGTTACATTCAGTTGAGAGCTAACGGTAAGAAAGATGCTGTAGATGCGTTCATGAAGGGCTTTCACTTTAAATCTATTCTTGAGGGCTAAATCTCAAAAATAATCTAGCAATCAGGGTTGCTACAATTCTGGCAAGGAAGCGCACTGTGACCAAATTTATTTGATTTTTTAACATTCATTCGCAACACATTTGTTTTTTCACAGTGACCATTTGAGGCGCTGATTAGAGACTGCTTGAGGTATTGCTGTCTTCTTTATTACTCCATCAGTCTTTAACACTAGACCTGAACCACCCGGTAGCCTAGTCAAATATAATCTGATCTTGAGGTCTATAGAATCAAGCTATCTAGGTTGACGTGAGCAATTTATTATCCTGAAGAAACATTTTGACGTCGTGTAAGTCAGTACATTTTGTTTTAAGTCTGATAACAACTGGTGAATTCATACAAACAAACTAGGGCACTGAGTATCGAAGGCAAAGAATCTGTTGTCCTTCTTTCTACTTGACGAATATTCCCCAATCGAAGTCCTTTGCATGTTTCGCTCTACTTGATGTTAGTCACGCATGATTGATTTTCCGTTTTAAATCGCGTGTCCCAGTGAACCAAAATGATGGGTTTTCAGCACACTTTTGGGCAGTTTCATACTCAATATTTTAAAATGTGTGTCTGAATAATAGGGCAGCTGCGCTCCATTTGCGCGTAAACTTCGGCTCAGTTTACCTTTTTAGTTAGACCAACTGAAAAGTTGGCACACTCAGATCATACGTTCGTCCAGAGAGGGAGAGCCGAGTCCTTCTTACCTTCACCCAGTACTTTTTAAACACTCCCCATCCCCCCCTCTAACATCTGCGTGGTCCCCCCCTCTTCAGTGCCAAGTTGCGGTGCGTTTCAACAAATTGGTTCATTTGTTCTCGACTGCCTTGACAAATGCTCTCCTTTACCCACTTCTCAGCCATTTAGAAGAGCGTCCGGTGCGTACACGTATATAAGCATCGTGTTTGGCCCTCCACCACCCCAGTAGTATCAGTCTTCTCTCTCGACATGACCGACCTCAACGTCTTTGGCGCGTCCAACATGGTCGTCGTCTTCACCTGTCTGGCGGCAGTGCAAGCAGCCACGGAGGTATAAGAACGCTCTAATAATCCGCGTACTGTGATTTAATTCCTATTAACTCTTCGTCAAGCCCATCCTGATGGGCCAAGGCCGACACGTCAACATGAACGGCAAAGCTGACAACTTTCCCTTGTCCATGCTCATGCAAGTGCCCATGTCCGAGACGCGCGCGTACCCAGCCATGAGCTTCAACCCCATGGGAAAGGCCAAGAGAAACTCACAGGTGGCAACAGGGGTCTAGACACTCCAATTTTTTTGTAATTAATTCTTCTACTCATGACGTCCAAGAAGAAGTAATTCATTATCCAGTTATTGCTCTACAGCATAAGGAATGACATTACATTGCTCATTACTTTTGCGAATTTTATTTAATTAAATAATTAAACAAATAATTTCTACATGTATGAGCAGCTGCATTTCATGCAGTAACCTTTTTTTCTGATGGTGGCGGACATTCAAGAGTTGCTAGTCTCTAGTAACATTGGTGAAGCCTGAATGCTACCATCCGGGGTTGTAGGACATTGGCCGAGCTCTGCAGCCAAATTTGTTTGAATTATAAGTAATGAGTGATGGTTTGAAAGTAATGTCATTTTATTGCCATTCCTCAAAATCTAATGGAATTACGTTACAATTACATAAAGTATAATTCATTACTCTAAGGCCCTGGGTGGCAAATAAATATTCCTGCGCTAAAGAGAAATGCCACGCATGTAAACGTTCTTTGCAAGCTGGAAACCGCCTTGGAGACCTTGGACAGCCTGGACCGTGGATCCCCTGAGTTCCGCACTGCTCTCCTGGAGCTGCTGCTCGACATGAAGAACAAGGGGATGGACATCAGCGTAAGGGAAAAGTTCTTTGATTTGATGTTTCCACAAATTTGCGTCCATCTTCTGTAGGAGTTCTTGGGGAAGGTCGACGGTGCCTCCGCCGGGCCCGTTAGATACCTCAGAGTCTACTGAAGCAACGAAACCATAGAGTCATTTTCTTCATTCCCCACAAGTCGGTCACGATTCTCTTAAGTCTTGTGTCTGCCACTCCAAGGATATCTTCGGCACTCTAAACTGTGCGCTGCGGTAAACAGCGCTAAGAAGCTCTCTAACTGTGCTATGCTAATACAATTTTTTGCTGCAGACAGTCAAGGTGAATGTACGATACAAGGGCAGTTGCATCCCTTGCAGGACCGTGTAAAGCAGCATCCACATCAACTCATGGTAGCTTTGTCAGTCGCACGTTCAACTCTCTTTATCTTTCTTGTCTGAAAAGTCTCCGGGGCGGCGGCCACTGTGGCTAGTAAGACACCAGCCCCCCCTCAAGATGAAGGCGCCCACGATGTGGTCGAAGGAGATGCTCTCGTAAGACAAGAATGCAGCAGTTTCTGTGTACGTCCCTCAAGTGTCTTCAAGCATCAGATTGCTGCCTGGGGAACAAATCCTCCTCCAGACTGCTCCAAGATAGCCTCCAATGGGTAGTAGTCAAACTTCAACTTCTCTATGAAACCCATGTCAAGCTGAAAGGGGTGGAATGGAATAGAGCGTGACGTGGTTGGTACAGGGATGAACTGAAGTTTCTCGAGTAAGCATGAAAGCATCAACTTGGCAATGTACATTTTATGAGGGAGGCGGCCAATTTGAGGCCTCAATGACTGACTCTACAGGCTCTACACTTATGTGTCACTACACATAAGATCACCCCTGTACATATTTCGGTAAAAAAAAATGAGTAATTTGGCCCTCATGAGCCAAAAAATGAGCCCTCGTCGGCCTAAATGATGACCTGTGTGGGCTCTCATTGGATGTGATGCTCCTTCACTGTAACTCTGAGTAAGCTGACACCGCAGGTCAAGGAAAGCAGACAAACAGCAAATTGAGTGGTCACAGGTTCTTAGGACGCCAGTTTCACGAGGACTCACTCCAGCAGGGCCTCAGCTCTCTCTAGGTTGTTCTCGTTGTCGTTATCACTCAGTACAGGGGCCAACAGAAGACTTTTTGAGTTCTCCAAGAAGAACTTCCTATGCTTGTCAATGTCTGAAGGACCCACCGAGGGTAGCATAGTGTAAGGAACGAACTGGTCAGGAGGAAGAGTTTCAGGCTTCAGTCCCTGCACAGCGAAAATTTCCTTGCTTTTGTGTGAGACCAAGATCTCTAAGAGGGGATACTGTGATACTTGAGGCCCCCATCCTGGCGGCGACGACAGCCCAAACTATCAAGTCTCAATCAGTCAAGACATACTTGATGCAGGTCTTGAACCAACCAACCATGCTTGACGTCCTACTGAAGATGCCTCCTCGTATATTCACACGATCTACATGGCATTTATGTTCGGCACACCAATATCAACATCAGCGTCTATGACGACGCAGAAGTCATATGAATTCTGCCAGTAGAAATTGGCTTGAGATTTGCATTTGCGGCAAACAGACAGATTTGAAAGGTTATCTGCATCCACCTCAGTAGAGTCCAGCACCAATAAAAAAAACGATGCACTTGAGCATACGCAGTCTCCGTGCGTGCATGCATGCATGCATGCGCACTGCACATACAGTACAGACGTACTATACATAAGTGAATCTCCCTGTATTTAGCCCTGACAGATTGTTTTTTCGTGGACAACCACGAACCAAGATTATTGCTATGGGGTTTACAAAACACATCTTTGCCCCAGAAAACTGGTTCTGGCAATTTGCTCCTTACAAAATACCTGTGTTACACACGCATTATGCATTTATGTAATGTATCTACAGACAGGTACGTACACGTAGTTTGGGGGGGGGGGAACGTACGCATACAGTATGCATCACCTCATATGCATGCACCTGTGAACAAAAAAGTAGACTGCTTCAATTTGTCACCATCCATTCCTCATCGATGCTGCTGCTGACTCATTTCCTCGGGAGACTGACGAGTTCTCCCCTCAGTCGTGATTTGGTCGTAGAACGCGATGCACTCGGTCCTGCTGGTCCAGGTGATAGCACTGTGGTCCTTGGTGCCGACAGGTGGGGTGCAGGACCAATGTCAGGCCTACCACTCCACCTTCGACACCGTGAGGGAGGCCAGGTGCGTCACCTACGAGACCGCCGCCAATTGGCAGAGGAGGCAGGGGCTCATTTCTCCGGAATCACCCTGTTTCACGATGTTGGGACTGAAGGTGGGGATGTCAGCAAACGCGTAATGTCCGTCTGTGTCAGAAGTGGTTGACATTGTCTGGTACACATAGATGTGCTATCTGACAAGATCATTCACGCAACGGAGGTATGGAATATGCAACTGCGCCATTGAATCATGCAACTGTGGCGGTTCGACGAGCAATTCTGCAGCAACGACAGAGAAGACGAGCAATTCTGCAGCAACGACAGAGAAGACGAGCAATTCTGCAGCAACGACAGAGAAGACGAGCAATTCTGCAGCAAC
>JAAUXU010022394.1_pt1 | contig 27252 bp, 30 predicted proteins | sample 7278151 | NCBI WGS metagenome assembly JAAUXU01 (sample SAMN14350113, study PRJNA611818) | marine sediment metagenome | isolation source: surface marine sediment (1.8m) | place: French Polynesia: Moorea | collected 2018-08
CTGCAGTCAATATGATACGTGTGTGCACCGTTGGCAAGGTACTGCAACACGTACGAGATCTCGTTGTGCCTGTCATAGTACGTACGTACAACCTGTAGTACGAATGTAGTACGCTGTGGCGGACGTTTAGGCTCCTCCCACTGGCGGCAAAGTTGGTGCCGGCGCCGCCGCTCTTGGCCGCCTGGAAGCGCTGCCATCTCCACCACACAGCAAAGGCACACTTTGATTGTGGCGTTATTGAGTGGCTTGAAAAAAGCCGTGCAGAACCTGAGCACAATGCATAAGATCAACCGTATGTGAAACAGATCGACGGGAACAAGCTTTCCAGGCGACTGAAGAGAAGCTGAGACAGAGAGAGATTCCGCTGAGCACTCATAAGTGCCAGACTGACGCTACCTGGTCATTGCATGCTCGTACAGACAGACAGACAGACGGACAGACACACACACACACACACACACACACACACACATATCCCGCCCTCCTGCGGCGATCAAATATGTTTTCCACACACTCTTCTTCCCTCGAAGATGCCTGCGAAAGAGAGAGATACGAGCACTTAATCAAGTGGACACAATCAAAGTGTCAACCTCTCTCAGGTGTGTAGCACCAGCACCAGCCCGAGAATGTGTGAGAAAGGAAGGCGGACACACGCCTAATCCCATTTGGGCACATCACATCCCAGGCATTATGTGTCAGGGCTCGCTGCAGCTGCGCGGGGAGCATCTTGGATCGACCTACTAAGCGTGGCCACTACTTATGGTCGGCGGCGCTGCACAGCCGGGCCAGCGTCGTGATAAAGTTGGATTAAGAGAAGGAATCACGCTGAGCATTACTGGGATGAAAAACGAGCGAAAATATTTTGCAGTCATAAAAAAAACAAATCCCTGCCTTACGTAATGACGTTATGGAAATCTTCTCATCTCGTCTCATGCTCTACACGTACAGCACCAGGGCGCCGGCGTACACCAGGGCGCTGGCGGGGACGTGCCCAGAAGTTCACCGCATGACGACACGTACGTGTGCGTGCGTGCGTGCGCCAGTGCCTGCGCCAGTGCCTGCGCCAGTGCGTGCAGCTCCACTGGCAGATTTCCCTCGAAGAACTTCTGAGAAAAGTTCCAATCCTGTTTGTGGAACCCCCTCTCTTCCTCCTCCCACAATCAGTGAGGGAAAAAACTGCCTCTTTCCCTCCCTTGATTGCTGAGCCAGTTTGCAAGGGGAGGAAGAAAAGAGGCGGTTTTTCCGTAGAGAGGAAATTAAATTCCGTCGTTAGGGACTTGTTCTCCGCCTCCGACGACGCCTCCGACGACGCCTCCGACTTCGTTTTTTCTCTCTTTGATCTCCTCACGTTGGGAAGTGAAGCAAGAACAACAAGATTGGCCACGCGCGCTAAGTCTGAAATGCTTACTCACAACCCGGGGATGATCTGGATCAAGTTACCCACGTGTGTACTACCAAGTAATACATTTTCGCCAGCTCAAAGAAGCTGGCAGCGCCGTTGGCCCTGCACGACTGGGTCATGACGATCAGAGCCGTGAACCTCTCTTTTTTTTTCACCCATTGAGAATGACACCCTTGAAGCAGCTGCCTGCCAGACACCCCTCGGCCCCGGCGCGGAAGTTCTCCCGTGGTGGCGGCGGTGGCGACAGCGGCCAAACGCGGCTGCTTCTTCTTCCATTCATCCATCATGAGGAAGCAGCGGCAGCTAAAAACCCTTTCGGAGGAAATCAATCAAGGTATCTCACGCTGTGTGGAGATGAAGCGGCCGCTGATGAGCGGGTGGGTGCTGGCTGCCTCACAGGTGCGATCAAGAAAATACCTGGTACCGTACGGGCTGGTGCGGAAGAGCAGTGCAAACTCGTCTCGGTTGTGCACTCGGGCACAAGTTCAGCGTGCTTTCGTCGTGCAAGCATGCGTAAGTCTTGAGTGAAGTCAAGAGCAGTTCCAGCGGGACTACTGAGAGTCACAGGGAGCTGAGCATTGACTCGCCCGTCGACGTGTGATTTTGTGTCCTCTGGGTCGCACTCGTGAGCAACAGAGCTGTAGCACGACTTGAGAGCTGCAAAGGCTTTTCCCCACCCTGGGGGGAATGTCCACATCACTGCTCCGTACCCAGGTTCTCCCTAGGAACGACGTCCTCCGACTTGGCATCCTCTGGCAACAAAAGTGCCTGACTGCATCTCGGCCGGCCAGACAACCTCGGTCAGGGTCTTTCTGACGACTGGCCAACATTCATTCGTCTGCAAAGTGCTGGCACTTTGCTCTGTAGCCAACCTCTTGTCAAACTCTTCAAAGGCCCGTCTACTTTTGTGCAATGTTGTGCTCTATAGAACTGTGGCCCTCCTGCTGGCAGATGCATTGGCTTGGCATGTGCAAATCCACGCTGTCCATGCTGGTGCTTAGTTATGCTGCGACGCTGCGAGACAAGAGTAATACTGAAGGAGCAGTGCAGTTATTGAGAAGGTTTTCTTCCCTGATGTCAAGGGATGCGAAGACATAGTTGCAAGTGTTGGTGACGCTGGAAGTGTTGTTGACGGCGTCGAAGGGGAATACGCAGAGATGGCTCCGGATTTCAAGGAATGCTGTGGTCCCTGCGAGAGTCACAAAGAGTCACTTAAAAAGATTAAGGAGCGCACACAGTTTTTGCAAACACTTTTGTGATGATCTTCTGCAAACTCTACGCGGCAAACTTATTCAGGCAGATTGAGCTCACATGAAGGCTCGTTGTGTACCAAAATTCTTCATGTGCCCCGATTTTTGACCCGGGGTTTGTGACTGCTAACGATGCGTTGAACTTTTGAGAAAGAGTAGAAGAGACAAACACATTGGATACAGCTTCACCCAGGATAAATGTACTTTAATGTACTTTGTCACACATTGGGATGAGCAGCCGAAAGGTCACAAACTTCCCTTCCTTGAGTGCAGCAACATATATAGGAAATAACAGATGGTATGCAATTATGGCTATCACGTAAGTTGCTTAAAACCTTGTGTGACAAAAACTGTCCAATGTTTACTCGCCGTCTTTACACACTGAACGTATGTGTGGAGAGAAATGAGACGAATGACAAGGGAAATCCAAGAAGCCCTATTCGAGCAGCCCCTTTCACGATTGGTTAGACCACGTAGACTGATCAATACGTGATGCTGCCAAAGAGCCAACCTTGGAGATGCACCCGAGAGAGCTTTTCAAGTCTCTGATGACAGATGAGTCAATACCAGTGATGGGTCCAAGCTCAATCGTCAGTTCAAAGCACTTGAGTTTTGAGCACTAGTATTCAAACATTAGAGACTTGAGAAGCTCTCTTGAGTGCATCTCCAAGGTTGGCTCTTTGGCAGCCTCAATGTACCTGATCTAACAATTAAGACATGAGAGGGTCAGTTTCAGTGGATGGTCTCGGACATCCCTCGTCCTCCGTTTCGTTCTTCAGTGTATGTACGAGTATATGGCAAGTAAGCGCAGGACAATTCATGTCACAGAGTTTTAAGCAACTTACCCAACAGTCATACAAGCATACAGTGTATTGTTTCCGACTGATGTACTCAAAGGAAGAGCAGTTTGAAATCATTCACTTGCTTATCCCAACGTCTGATGAGTATATTGGAGTGAAGGCTGAAACGGATCTATTTTTTACCACTTAATCTCGGTGATGTTGTACTCAACATGTTTGTTCCTTCGACACTTTTTTAGAAGTTTAACAAATTGTGTGTATGTCGCAAACAAGTCATCATAAAGTTTACTGTAAAGCAAATTGGCATAAATTCGCCTAACACTATCACAATAGTGCTTGCAGGAACCTTATAAGGCAAAATCTTGACTGGCTTCAAAGCTGAAGCCATCTGCATCTGCACGTTCTCAGTTGGTGCTGTCAGCAATGTTCCCAGTGCCATCAAGGCACAAAACCGCACCGCCGCATCCTTCACAGCAGACAAGAGCACCATATGCGCTGTCAATAACTGGACAACTGCTTCAGTTTCACTATCGCTCTCCAGTAGCGTCACGGCGTAGTTGAGTGCCAGTGTAACCAGAGTGGTTCCATGGGCCGAGCTGATGCTGCTGGATAGATGAATGTCGGCCAGTAGCAGGGAAACAACTTGAGGTTCTTTTAGAGATAGAGATTGGGGACATCGTTGCTGGAGGATGCAAAGTCGGAAGATTGGACGTCCAGCCCTGAGAAGAACTGGGCACTGTGGCAGCCAAGCACCTTTATTACATTCAGGATGTCCTCAACTGTTTTGTATGGAATCAAAATCATCCGCTGGCCTCTTAAAAAGAAAAACGTGCAGGACTAGTAACATCACACTCCTTTTATGGTTATATCAACTGTCGTGGCAAAATTCTTCACGATGAAATTTGAAATAGGTCCCGGCTATCCCTTGGGTAACTCATGCTTATGACTGAACTTCTGTCAGACATGTCTTTGCGCGGAACTGGAGCTTTCTGCCAGTGTCATCCTGCTCGATGTTGAACACAGTCATGCTCTCCTCCATAGAAGGCGAACTTCGCTTTACCGACTGCCATCTTACGTTCAAGATCTCATTGGCTTGGCGTTGCGGATCAGAGGGAAAGACCACATCTTTCCCTCTAAGCACCCGGCAGGAGTGTGGGAAGCAGATGAAAAACCAGATGGACATGCCGGGACCGGAAAGGTTCTGACTTCCTACACGGGAGCAGTGATATTACAGCATGTATCATAACTTTAGCATGTATCATAAGTGTAGCCCGGCATGCTTTCTCGGGGCCACAAAAAGGTGGTGGTGCAGTGATCAAGTCGTGTTACTTATGAATGGGGCCAGGGAGGCACAAGATCATGGCTAGGAAGCAGAAGAGTAAGCTATGTCTAAAACTCTTCACTGGTGAGCTGTCCCTGGCCGGCGTCCACCCATCTGGAGCCGCAATGATTGTGTAGATGAAATGTTGGTGAGCTTGAACAGAACTGAAAACACTGGCGGAGACATCGTCCAAGTTGATATGCCAATGTCTGATGATCCAATCATGGGTGGGTCACAAAGAAATGTCACAGATAGCCTGGAAGGAAAAACGATATTAAGCGTACAAGAGCTCCACCGACGACATCGGCCGGAACATGCAAACCATGCTGCTAACGGTGCCTGTGTAGATCACACCCTGAAAAGTTGGACAATCGAAGCAGTGCAAAGGATAGCACACACAATATGTGCAGACCTTCGGGTACTCGTCAGTCGGTGCCATGTTGTCAATGGCAGAGATGGATCAGTCGGGCTTAGCGAACACCCTGTCGTCTTTTCATACTCGATCCTCAGTCTCCGGGCAAGAGCGGACCGAGAGGCCCCTCGATCTACAGGCCAGCGCCGATGAGGGGGCCAAGTGGACGGAAGGCGCCATTGAGGTGACACGACGGTCGACGTCACTTGAGTGGCCGGACAGGACGAAGAAGAAGGAAAAGCTATTGGTCTTCGACGCCATCCTCCAGAGGAACTTTTGTGACGGCAACATTCAAACAAACATCACACCGCTGTTTGGGCGAGGTTGGCACAGAAATGCAGCGAGCCAGACCCGGGCCCGCGGGCTCACGAGCAGTTTTGGCCGACCTGCATTTCAGTAATGTATTCCAAACAAGACTTTCAAAAATAGTTAGTAACATTACTTGAGTATTCCAGCACTTCCTAAATGCTGCCGGCACCAAGCCCATGCGGAACAACCTGTTGGTGTCATGAAGTCTGGTATTTCACAGCTGATTGTTTTCTACATTGATGTCTTCGCTTCAGTGGACCTCTGGAAAAAAGGAGCTTCCGTGTCTGTTCTAAAAGCAGAAGTCCTGATTTTTCAACGCCAGGTTCCACCGTGAGTTCGAAGTCATTTCTTGAATTCCGATTTCCTACAAGGCCTTAGTAACACATGCTAAATTCTCACATTTGCTACGGACAAACAGCTCCTACCAAACCTATCCTGTGGTCTTCTCGACCGTCACAGTATTGGCAATCACGGATCATTCAGCAGGTGACCATAGTTATCCTCGATTGGGTCCCACGTACATTGAGTGACCAGGTAATGTCATAGCTGTCGTCCGCAACTCTGAATGAGTTGTCGGCTTTCCAGCTCTGATTTGAGCTTTTCATGGCTCGAAAGTCCAGGTAACATTGGCCAAGTATTTGGCTGGTAGTTGACGGTCACCATTTCCTGAACGTGACAATCGTGTGTGGACCCGATTACGAGATCTTTTTTGCGGATTCAAAATTATTCAGGCTCTTGGGGACTCCAGGGTTTCAATACCCTGGAGTCCCGAACCACGTCCTGGTTACAAGACCTGGCTTGGTCAACAAGCAGCGCAGCCTTCTGGAGGGTCTTAAGAAAAGTTTGTTCAAGTCGAGGAAATGTTTTCCCAGGGAGCTCCGCTGGATCCTCGCTTCAACAACAGGCGCAGAATCTTCTACATACAGTCCGTGTCTGTCAGGGGAAAATGGGAAGGTAGGAACGTGGATGTTCATAATACTTGTACGTGAACATTCCAAATATTTGTATTTTTTTATATGTATCTAAAAGTATCATTTCCCCTTGAGAGACTTTCGTAGAGGAAGTTGGTTTGGGAGAGCAACGAAGGTGGAGGAGAAAGATGGAAGATTGTGATTGCCTTGTCAAGCAAGGACTTTGAGAAGTCCTACCAGCAGCAACCTCAGTCCCGGCAGGAGGACCAGCCATTATCAAGCCAGAAGACAAATCTTCCTCAGACATCGACGGAATACCTTTGACTGAGACAACAAGACCCCAACCCTACCTTTGATACCTACCATATATGATATTGACATATGTAGCTTCTTCCCTCTACCCATTGAGTTCTGGGAAGGAATCCTTTCACCTGGTGGGTCCATGAAGACCAAGAAACGTTTCTTGTTTCGGCAAAGTTAGCTTGAAAGTATCTCTTGATCCCTCCTACACATGTTCCGGATGAACAAGCATTTACCAGAGCATGAGAGGTAACGTGCAAAAATAGATACAAATGAAAATGCTCGAACGTTAGTCTAGGTACTTGCCAATCTCCTCTGGTCGACTCAAATGGAGTGTCACACTGAAATAAATTCCTACGTAACGACAGATGTAGCATACTAACTACTTCCGTGGCTTTTCATTTGGTGCCGAACCTTTCAAAAGCACATTATTTTTTAAAAAAAGTAAGTTCGTTTTTCTTTTTAAAGAGAAGACAACCGAACATTTTAATTGCGTTAGCCTATTTTGAGCCTATTGGTTAGCCCGAGCCCTCACTTAACAGACCCGACCCGAACTTTTTGAGGCTCATGCCATTCCCAGTTTGCCGTTGTCGGCTGGACACAGCTGACACACAACAGCTCACTGCAACGGACAGAGCTGACAGTTGCCGTGATCCAAGCATAACCTTCACAGTCAACGTCATTGCTGGACAGTTGTATTATTTCTCCACAGCTTTACCGTGTAGTTCGAGGAAGTCGCCGTAAGCAACTAAAATTCTCGGACCGAAATCTTGTGATCGCATTAAAACCTTTGCCATAAGCATCACCAAGGGGTCACTGTGGCAGCACTTTGACCTGGCGTCCGCCCGCCTGCATAGTCCACCTGTCGATCCTGCCTGCCGATTCTGCCTGGTCAGGGTGGGTGTGGGCTCAGCGCTGCTTGGCAGTGCACAGTCGAAACACTATAGTCAGGGGCATGGCAACCCTGACGACAGCAACGTTTGGTTCGCTCTTAGCCTCGCTGTCGCTCCCCTACCCCCGCTTGCCGGTCTTTGTCGTACTCCCTACACCAGATCTCCTTCCATCTCAGCCATCGCGACTTCAACATGTCCATCGGCATCCCCATCAAGGTCTTGCACGAGGTGAGTCTCCCGGGATACTTGAACAAAGTCGGTTGGCAGTCTCACTGAGTCCTTAACCATCAATTTCCTATTTAAGGCCGAGGGCCACATCGTGACTTGCGAGACGGTGACCGGTGAGGTTTACCGCGGCCGCCTAGTGGAGGCCGAGGACAACATGAACTGCCAGATGACGAGCGTCACCGTCACCTTCCGGGACGGTAGGGTCGCCACCATGGAGAACATTTACATCAGAGGATCCAAGATCAGGTAAGGGTAAACATTTTGACTGCACCCGTACCCGTTCATTTGAGCCGAAATGCGCTAACCGGTACAGGTACGCGTTCATTTGAGTTAGCGTGAAAAACAGAACATCTCACAACAGAGGCGAACAAGTGAAACAAACAAGGTCCGGACCGCGTCAGTGACCGAGACATGTTTCTCTGCGAGGCTTTGTCCAGGGCGGCCGTGTCGTCGTCGTTGACTTCGCAGGATTGAGGTCGGCAAGACGGGGCAACTGATTGTGGCGCACGAGATGCTGCGGTGAACATGGAACCAAAGGAGCTCAAAGGGATAATTCGCAACCTGCTCCACTAGACTCAAACTATCCACACTTCAACCCTCCTTTGACGACTGGAGGCCTTTTTGCGCGGCCCCCGCAGGTCTAAATTTGGACTAGCCTACGCTACATTGGCTTTGGGCGGTTGGACCCCTCGTCCACATGATGACTACTGCCCTTCACGTCCTTATCCGCCTCATGGAACGAAGCGAGTCGCTCTCAAAGGCCCTCTGCCAAGAAGCCAAGTCTCGAGCCAGAAGAAAACGTCTAATTTAACATGGAATGGTGAATCACCACCAAAGCTCCCCATCGCGGAGATATTCAGAAACGTAGGCAGGTTTGTTCGCAAGAGCGTGACCACTACCGAGTGTCACGCCTAAACAAATTCAAAAAATATAATTCACCCTAATAATATCCTCACTGAACTAAGTGACGTGAGTTCAGCCTCATCATGTCCTCTTTTCCTCGTCGTTGTCCAGGCCAAACCTTGAGGAAGCAAAGCAAAGTCGTTTGTGTTGGATGCACAATCAAGAGAGAATAATTAAACACTCCACAGTCACACTCTGTTGCTTAAAAGCAATCTTTAGAATTGCTTCTATCGCTGCGCATTCATTCATCTTCCAAGTTACCTATCACATAAACTGAAGTATAAGAAGTATTTAAGTTGTACTTAACATTTCTTTTCTTTCAGGTTCCTCATATTACCTGACATGTTAAAGAACGCGCCCATGTTCAAGACTGCTGGTCGAGGGGGCAGAGGCGCTGCCAATACAGGCGCTGCTGGTAGGGGCAAATCTGCCATTCTTCGAGCACAGGCTGCCCGTGGCAGGGGCAGAGGTCTGGGTGGGCCTCCAAGGGGCAGGGGAGGACCCTGGCCACCCAGAGGGAGATAAGCTGGATTGGGTTGACGAACTACCTTGAATGAATGAAGTTCTCGCGACTCTTTACAGAAGTGAGAATTGAATGTCTGTGTCAGTGTACAGTTGTGTACTGGTTGCATTGCGCATCCAGTTGATGAGCTCCATATAAGAATACAGAATTAGTGTGTCAATCACATGGGGATTGTTCTGCGTTATGTACATGCATTACTGTACTCGCAATTGTAGTCAATAGATCAGCGTCCCGTGCGTACGTGCAGTGAGTGACGAAAGTCAGCGTCCCCCAGCAACTTTATTTTTGCATGAGTCGGAGGTGAAGCTACGTTTCAAATTGAAACTGAGTGTGAAAGTCAGGGCCTGCGCGCAGATGTTAGAATGCAAAACTTCACAGGTTTTAATTTCGGGCACGTCAGTGCACTCAAAGCAAAAATGAAGGGGAGGTCAAAAGTGAGCATGCGATAGTATACAGTCCTTGGCGTAAAGATTAGCCGTGGGCATGACTACACCTCATATACCGCACTGGGACATTTTGAGGTGGAATTTTGAAGTGGAACACGTAGATGTGATACATGGGCACAATATTGGGTACAGACGTTCAATGTCGGGGCTGCCCATTTTGGTGCCAGAAGGCTCAATGTGAGACCAACTGGGGAGGGAGGCATGCCGGAGAGGCTGAAAATTAGGCTTTCTTAGGGGGCAAACGTTGATGTCGAATGGTCAGCCTCTCTGTCGCGCTTTTTTCACCCCCTCACAGACAGAACGTAGCAAGCTTTGGCCCGGACGATAGGGTTTTGCATGGAAGCGCATGACTCGGGGAGTGAAACCCGGCGGAAATGATGGGCCAGGGGACTGGGATTGTTCCGTGAAAGTTTCAGTCCATTTCATCAACGTTTGCCCCCTGAAAAAGCCTAATTTTCTGCCTCTCCGGCGTGCCCCCCTCCCCAGTTGGTCATGTTTTGAGCATTCTAGCACCAAAATGGGCAGCCCCGACAATGAAGCTCTGTACTGAACATTGTGCCTGACTATCATATCTATGTGTGTTCCACATGGAAATTCCACCTCAAAATGTCCCAGTGCGGTATATGAGGTGTAGTCATGCCCACGGCTAATCTTTACGCCAAGGACTGTATATCATTGGCACAGCTCTTATCGATCACAGTCAATTTTTAGGTATTGTTTTAGCTTTTGCGGGTGGACCTGGCAAGTCATACAGTGAACATCACCGATTCTGAGGAGGCAAGAAAGATTGTACACGGTCCTGCAAAATGCAGTCACAGCAAGATGCTCTCCGGAAAGTGCTCATCTGTACAACGTATGTGAAGCCCTGTCGGCTTCTACAATTTCCACAGACCATCCCTACGGTCAAGAATGGGAGGGGCGTTAAAACACGATGCTTTTGGGATGCTTTCTGCTGTTCGTGGGACTGGCCAATCTGTTCGACTGCGCAAACTTAAAGGCACTTTAGCAGTGATTATGCAGTGCTCCTGCTGCGCACATTGTATGTCCTGGGCTATGCTCACTTTGGACCTATTGGCTTTTGCTGCGAGTCGAGTTACGTGTGCAGAATTAAAAGCTGCAAAAATGCTTTCCCCTCCCCCATCTGCATGCAGACCCCCGGACGTCTAATTTCCATTTGCAATGCGACCTCACCTCTTATTTACGCGCCAAAAGTCGAAAATTTGGTTGAGGCTGATGGCTTTTGGGTCTGACTGTCGATGCTGTCTTCGTCTTCGTTGTGCACTTCATCCGAGCATGTACCTGTGGAGGACCGAGCATGGTCGAGAAAAACTGGGTCCCCGCCACGTATGAAGAAAGTGGTCCGAGATATCGCCAAAGGAATCGTTGATGGAGACGAAGTCGCTGTGCATGACTTCAAGAAAGAAGGGGAGAAGACGAGGACATCGTGGGATGACACTTGGCAGAGTGGAAAAAAGTTTTGCACTTACTTAATGCGGATTAAAACTTTGTAACTGGGTTGGTCGATTATTATTGTATCCAGCAGGGGAGCACGAGGGATAACACACCCAAGTCTCGCCCCCCCCCCTTCAAGGGAGTGGCGTGCACGACTTCGAGCAGCGCAGAGTGAAAGGGGGACGACGCCATTTGCATATGAACTGCTGCTGCGTATGAATAGCTGAAGAGGTCAGTCGGGTAACTGCTTCATGTCCATGGCGAGTAGGAGTGCTTTCATTTGTCCATGTGAGGAGCAGTAAATAATGAAGCACTTTACCTAAGGACTCCTCTAAGGAGTACCTGTCCTTTTCTCGGTTGTCCTGCACTCGCGTCTCTCGGGACTAGCAAAATTGGATTGCCTGGTGATGGGAGCTGTTTCTCTTTTTTTCTAACGCCATTTTTCCCAAGGTAGCGAGTTTCTTCTTTCTGCACTCGATCCTTTCGCGCTTTTTCTCGTCGTTGCTGATCCTGAGATTTGCGGCGATCGGACAAACTCAATCTTTGCAAATCTCTGGACAGTGTCTTGGACGATAGACAAGGACTGCATGAGAATCAAGCTTTCTATCCAGAAGAAAAAATCCTCTCTGAAAGAGGAGCTCCATAATCAGATAAAACTTTCTCTTACGCCTCAAGAGATGATTCGGTGATACTTTGTTCGCTATCTCAGCGCCTCAATCATTAGGGACGAGAAAGATGCTCTGATATGAATTACAATGTCCCGCACTGTGTTTACGCTTCCGCTATCATTTGGCTCCGGCTCAATTTGTCGTCCCTGGCCAGGTGAGTTGGCCCAGCTTCTTCGGAGGTGATCTCGGGCCAGCTCCTCCCTCTGCCGCACCAGGTCTTGCTTGATGGCATCGCCATCAAGAAAACTCTCTCAAGGATTTGCATGACGTCTTGCGCACTCCCGCCGGCCTGACCGGGGTGGACAGACTGATGCCTCACATGCCCCTCTCGGTCCAGGACGAAGACGCCTGCGAACAGGCAGCCGTTGCTGCCCACAATGCCGAGCCGATGGAAGATGTCTTCCGAGGGGATGGGAGATCCGGTGCCGCACAGTTCCATCTCCTCCAAGGACTTTTCCAGCATGGCTGGACAGAGGAGCCAGTCACTGCACAGTCGAACCTGTCGGTCTCCTCGTGAAAGCAAGCATCTCTCTGATGCAAGACCGGCAGGTGCTACCCATGGGGAAGAAGAGCAAGATAAGGCACCTTTCAGCGGTCTCGAGCGACACCTCGAACTCCTTGCTGTCACTTCTAGAGCCCACAACGGAGAAGTTAGGCATGGGTGTACCGCGACCGAACATTAATTTGAAAGGGCAGACCATTTCCTTCGCTAGATGGAAACGTCCTTTTCCCATACAACTGCTGTAAAAGAAATATTATCTAGAGGTCATGCCTCAATAGGCCTAATCGGTTTCCCATCTGCGCATGCGCACGCCGGGAAGTTCAGACAACAGCGCAGTCAACAAGACAACACCGTCGTGCACTCCTCTTACCTCCCGGCGCAGTGGGGCCTGCCGTTGAAAGTCCGGACGACCTCAGGACTCACTTATGCAAAGTGTCATAGTCTCCCCCCCTCCCCTGGCATCAAATCGAGTCAACCCGCCCGAGTCTTGGCAATTTCGCGTCAACTCGTGTCTCTGCGGTGCGGCCTCCAGAGTTGTAGTGCACGTGCTATCTCTGTCGGTCTGTCTCTCTCTCCGCAGCATATAAAAACTGCTGCACAATAATACTTACACAGATACAGCCACTACACTGCGACTTCAGACGTTGCTACATACGCCACAGGACGTAAGAGTTCGCACACACGCACACAAAGAGGACGAGAGGGCGATCCCTTGTTTCGCAAAGGACTTGCGCGCGCACTCGAGCACGCGAGCACGCGCGTATCCCCCATCTCTTCATTTGGCAGTGGTGGCTTTGGCGAGGAGCAAGATTAAAGGGATCTGCGCACACATACCGAAACGAGACAACGAGCCTTTTTTTTCTTCGGATTTCAACGAACATGTGTGTGTAAGACAGAGAGACACAGATACACCCGCAAAAGTAGCACGTGTTTGCATTAGCGTGCCAGAGTCGTGCAATGCAGAGACTGACAGAAAATAGTGCAGCGGCCACCAGGATATTATTGCTCATCTCAAATTGGAAGTAAACGCCCCAAGATTTTGACTGGAGCCAAAGAACTGTTGAAGGATTTAGTGTCTTTCTTGTCTGGTCCTCGATCCGCCGAAGTACAAGTGTCTCTCTCTCTCTCTCTCTCTCTCTCTCTCTCTCTCTCTCTCTCTCTGTCTCTGCTGCTTTTTTTGTTTGTTTCAAGAGAGCCCAGGAAGTCCTGACTGGACACCAGTGTGGACACCAGTGAGGACACCACTTCCCAGAGAGGAAGAAAAAGCAACCAGGCAAGAATGTATATGAGGGAGGACGAAAATTAAGAAGACACGAAGTTGTATAAAGAGAGAAGTGAGGACTAAGGAGAGAGAGCGCGTTTTATCGCGGTCTTTCTGCATCGCTCGAGAGCAGCAAAGTCTTGTCCCAGTGAGTTCCCAAGTCCACTTTTCATCTCGCTATCTGCGAATCTTAAGTGCCAGTGTGCGTTCTGCTCTCTCCTCCATCCTCGCCCGCTGTGTTTCCTTCCTCCTCTCCCCCCTTTAAATCAGTTACGGCCGTCAAAACAAAGGCAGCGGCCTCGTCGGTGGCAAGGAGGACATAAGAACGAAGACTCTTAGCAACGACATATGTACAGTCCGTCCGCACGTCGTCCGCGCGGTCCTGCGTCCTGGACTGGGATGAGCTGAGGCCAAAATCTTCTCCAGCTAGATTGCTACGACGACTGCGACGGCGAGGACGACGCCGACGAAGACGAAGACGACGCATTCTCCGTGTACACGCATGAGCGCGCGCCTCTTATGTACTTCTGTAGGAGCACTTGCGTACTGACGCTGAGGGAAAGCTTTTAAAAAAAGAGCGCGGATTTAGCGTATTGAATCTCTATCATAAGAGGATTTGTTCCCGGTCCTCAAGGGAGGCGAGACACTGTGAAGTCGTCGGCTGGAGGTGACAAAAGCTGGCTTAGGCTTTGTATGAGAGACAGAGAGAAGCTATTAATTGCTGACTAAAAGCTTGCCTGAGACATTGCTCAAATTAGCTGGAGAACTTAGCCTAAAGAGCCCCAGCATTGGTGTCCATAAATCTGGAGATCAAGACTCCTTGAGTGGGGGAGGGGGGGAAGAAAGCGAGGCTCTTGAAACGCATGAGTACAGTAAATTGAGTCAATCTGTTATAATACGTTTTCTCCTCTGAGCCTTTTTTGCCCTTGAGCGGGGCTCTTTCTTGCCAGCATCATATATGCGCGCATGTTCTGGTGGGTGGAGAGGAGGAGGAGGCCGGCGACGACGACGACGACGACGACGACGACGACGACGCGACGGAGGACGAGAAGGAGGACGAGGAGGGAGAGAGACATAATCAGGGGTGTAGCTGCGGGAAAGGCTTCCTCCTCGCTCAAGCGTGAACATCCGCTTGTGCCGATCACAAAGTTTTGCCCGAAGCCCGACCTCTCATCCGGTGATTGGCGCAAGGACAGCACAGGCTGGGCTCACTTTCTCTCATACGACGCAAAAGCCAAGGCCAAATGAACTTTTCCGCCGCTGCCCACCTACCTCATACCCCAATCAAGATAACTCCAGTGATTAAGACCGCCGACATAAAGGTGCGGTGCGCGGAGCAGCCGGCGTGTCAGACGTTCTTGATGCGCTGCAGCCCGATGCACGACGACGCATAGGCCTACACGAGAGCGTTGGAGTCGCGCTCCATAGGCCCCTTCTCTCTCGTCTCTCCCGCAGCGCGAGATCGTTTTCGCCATGCACCAACAACTCTCTGTTCTTCCGCCTCATCAGACAAGACAACAAGGTAAGGAGGTCTGACTTGAACCGTCCCGAGGGCCGCAGGCAGGAGGCCCCGGTGGTGTGCCTGCCATTTATGGGACGGAGTAGTAGTAACCGGAGCAGCGTTGACCTCGGCTGCCCAGATCAAGAGCTATCGTCTCATCATTAACGCCACTGTGCACTTCCCGCGCCATGTCGACTCCAGACCCTCTGGCGGCGGCTTCGCCCATGCTGCTGCACAACCTCGGACTGCGGGGTGAGGACAACAATATGGTGCATCAGGGTCAGCGGTACGCGACCAACGGCGGCCACTCCGCCACCATGGGGTCGCAGATCACCCTGAACCCGTCGTCCTCTTCTGTCCAGCCGCCGCAGCACCAGCAGCAGCAGCCGCCACCGCCCGCCATGCATGGTTACAAGTTCCGGGCGGAGCAGAGCGGCGCTCTCGTGCGGTCGCAACTGGTCAAGAGTGGCGGCGGCGGTGTCGGCGCCGGTGGCGGTGACGAAGGAGACTTTCTTCAGCGACAGCACCAGCAACCGCCCCCCCGCGGCGCGTTCAAATCCATCGAAGTGGGTGAGTCCACGCAAATGCTCATTATGAGTGATGATCACCTCGACATTTAAGTTCATTTGAGAGGCGAGGGTGCCAAGATGTCTCGTGGCATTTGTCTACAGCCAGAGGAGTTACAAATTGCTGCTCCTCGCGTGTTTTTCTCCTGAGTGACGCGACTCCTAAATCATCTGAGTATTTTTATGTAGTGACGCGTGAGCTCAGTAGCAAAGAATGTGAGTGCTCCAGAGCGTGGCCGTTGCCAAGACAGGTTCAATCCAATTATGATTCTTTAGCACCTGATAAATTTTGAGAGATTGCACCGCTCACTTCTTTATTCCCCACCCTTGCAGATGCATCTCAGTAGCTGCTCTTGAAGGCAGGCAGTGCTGGGAAAGCCTCAGTCATTTTATCGGACTTCCTCTGCTCTCTTACGTCTTGAAACGAGAACAATAAGCCGACTGAGAGTAGCCTAAATGTTAGGCAGGCACGATGGTGATGGAGGAGAACAAACGGACCGCTCAGGTTCTCCTGGCGTTGGGGGGGAGACATCATTTAGCGACAGTAGCGCTCATTCTCGCTGCTCCCGACAATGATGAATGCGCCGCCCTAGAGAGAAAGGTGAAGTTCACCTTTAATTGTGTGCTGGCTTTCAGAGCTGCGCTCACTGCAAACAGAGCCTCGAAAAATGCTTGTGGCATCTTTCTAGCGCGACAGCGAGCAAGGGAGAGAGGTCAGATAGAGAGAGAGCATCCGTGGACTGAGCTATGGTTGTTTGTTGTGTCGGCTTTCTTTACGTGACCAACGCGCAAAAGCCCCAGACAAAGCCAATTGACTGGAAGATGGAGGGGCCTCACAAAATCATAGATACTTGCTTGGCCTCTCTCATCGTGATGAAAAGGTCAGTCACAAAGAAACACATCTAACGACAAGAAAGTGGCCTCAGGTACTGTTTGTGTTTGTGTAGCAGTAGTAAGTAAGTAAGTCAGTCAGTCAGTCAGTCAGTTAGTCAGTCGTAGCCCACACAACTCGAGAGTGACACCCCAAAGCAGGGGAAGAGGGGTCCCTACTTACAGTACGGAGGCTCTTCTTTGATTCAACGTTACTCGGGAGATAACATGGGATCGGGGACATGATTCCTACATCCTTAGGCACTACACGGAGAGGGGGGACTAAAGCCGCCTGCTCATGCACACACGTATGCGTTCATTGAGCCGATCTATTGGGCCCACTCGTCCAAAGACTTGACTCGATCGTCGACGTTGGTACTCAGGCCGGTATGACGTGCTCTGCTCGGGGACTTTGATTTCTACATCCGGGTTCTCTGGGCACCCGATCGCAATGATCGCGCAGGAGGTCTCCTCTCTCGCTCTCTCTCAGCTCCCCTCCTTCTTCTTCCTGCTCCTCGTGCCAACTGTCATGATTTCTCTTGAGAGATAATGATGATGTTGGTCCTCCCAGCCTCTTTTTTGTCAGAGTATCAATTAGCCATCATGGACGTCATTGCCGGCGAGTCAGCTTATCAATCACGTTCGCGGAGGCACAAGTGAGTGAATGAGGCACCTTTGCTAATTTATTGAAGAGCAGTATCCGTTAGCAACTCACTGCATATTACAAGTGCATGGACACGCTACACATGTATTACATAAACACTATAGATGATGCGTGTGTGTTAGTTCATTGGACTACGCGAGTCACTCGTATGGCATGGCCGGAGAAATCAAAGCCAAGGGGAGTAGGGATGACCTCTAAAGTTCTGAAGATGCTCTGTAGGAAAATGACGTTGGGCAAGTGCTCGTGACATTGGACGGTGGATAAGCATTTGCCTTCATTCATATAGGAGGTAATGCTTGAAATAAAAGGCAATGCTTAGTATAGAAGACAATCCTTGATATGAAAGACTATACTTGATATCAAGAACAGTCCTTGATATGAAAGAAAATCCCCACAAGGTAAGGAAGTGTATCAGAAAACCTTTGAAACATAAAAGCCCTCATATCTTAAGAAAATCCTCTGAATGTAAGAAAATCTGTTATATAATGAAAGCCTTCAAAAAAAAGAAATGCCTTCTTTAATTCTTCCTTTATATTTAAGAAAACCCTTAATATATACAAAAAAGTTTAAGTTCTGGAAAACTTCAACATTACAAGACCTTCGATGTACGAAAAACTCTTAATCAAAGGAAATCTTTGACATAACAAGAAAACTCGTAATATCCTCATCATATGCTTGTTTGTTGGTGGGTATTGGCAGCTCTATGGGTTAAGAGAGATCAGTCTTACGTATATAAGAAAATCCTTAACACAAAAAGAAAATTCTTAATGTATAAGAAAATCGTCATTATCTTAGAAAAATTTTTATAACTACACGTATATTCGGAGTCAACAATGGACAAGTAGACAACGTTTAAATACAGGGGTAGAGCTAATTTCAAGGGAACAATCTGCATGCTCCAAATGCACTCTCAAGAGCTATTTTTTTTTAAGTCGTCCGTTGACTAAAAATATTGTGCCACGGTTCATTTATTTTATCGCTGACAGATGAAATCTGACATGCTGAACGAAGGCCTTGACATATTAACTAAGGTTTGACGGAGAGAAAAAATAGCCTTTTTTAATCGAGGATCCGTAAAGCTGACATAACGTGATGTCCTCTAGTGATGGCACAGGAAGTCGACTGCATCTGGTACCCACTGCACTAATGCTTACGCAGTCGGACTCCAAAGTATTGGTGAGTGCCACGCCCAGGATTGCTCATTTTCAGTGTTTTGTTCTGAAGTGCAAACGTTGAGAAGAAGTTGTGGCAATTGCACCTTAACCTTGCAGTCCTTCTCGTGCTCCATCATACACTTGGGGGTCTAGTGTGTCATGTGCAAGTGTACAATTGAATGCAGCAAAAATGGTGCAATGGTTACAGAAGCGTAACTTCCTTAATACTGCAGCAGGGCCGGCCCTCTTTACACCGTTGGAAAGCTTGAGGTCTTAGTAGCTTAAGTTACTTACTTCACTTTTGGACGAAATCGCGTGTTCAACGTTACGCAGTCGATTTAATCTACGACAAAGACTACTACTACTACATGCCCTCGTGGTGCCACGAATACTTTCGAGTCTGACTGTGCGTAACGTTGCGTCAACATGCGCATATGAAGACGTGATCTGCCTTTATTAATATTGAAGCTACCTAAAAACCATGCCGACGTCGCTCCCCTCAAGCCGCATGCTGCACGTGCAGGGGTCTGTAGTTGTGCCCGCGTTGAGTGAGGCGACCCGTTTAGATCTGTTATTGATTTGTAATTCCACGCTCAGGTATGTACGTACATTCATGTGATGAGCGCCCCCCTCTCTTAGCACTGATCGAAAGAAAGCTCGTCATGACTGTCAGGACGAGACAACCTCTGGCGAAGTCAAATTGGGACTCAACTGTCAATCACAGGACTCAGTTTGTTGAATGGCGCTTCCTCTGTCTCAGCCCGGCCGCTTCTAATTCCAGAATTAAAGAAAATCGACTGGAAATATGCCTACTCTGCCTTTTGAATGCACGAGGCCTATCAGGCCTATTGTCGGCCCAATGTAGTCAGTCCCCACTAGTGAGGGGTGCTCCAACAAAGAAGACACATTTCCCCCCAGACTTGATCGGAGACCAATACCATCATCCTGGAGATAGAGAGCATCGACACCGCGTCCACCAACGTGTGTAAGCCTTTGTTTAGAGGCACTGACACTGAAGTAGAGCGGAATAGGTATTAAAACGAGTCGCATTGTTCCACCGCTAACGCCCGTCTACCGCAATGCATTGTACTTTGAGACCTTTGTATTACTTCGCAATATAGCTTATTTCAGCACCAAATACCTTAAGGGATCGACTCCCTGCTCTTGAGCTCAGTGATACACAAGCCTTTGGAAAAGTGCCTGGAGCTAAAGTTCCTTTTGTCCGTCTTTACTTACTGTTAGTCTCTTCTCGACATCTCAAATAGACGAATTCGTACAAATAACGGCTCAGGTGAAAATTGAGCAGTTATTGCAGGCTGCTGCACTCAACTGGTGCTGGTAGCTGGTGCGAGAGACAATTCTGCTTGTACGTGCGTGCACATTTTACGACAACTACGAATCCGCGCGTGTGTATGTGTGTGTCAAAGCCAGGTGCTGCCCCTGCATTATGCACTGCGTACCCTTATGAATGTGTGTGTGTCTGTATATATATGTATACAGTGTATTGTACTATGCGGCAGGATCGTCCCAAACTTTGCAAAGTCAAGATCTCGGACAGAGAGGAAGACAAGGAGGAAATGTACCATTGCTGTAAATTTGACGCTAATCTCGTACATGCTGGTATTTGTCATGGCAGCACTCACGTAGCAGGGTAATCGAGATCTGAATTGCATTGCAAATAGCCACTTCGATCCAAATTTGTCTTTAAAAGTACAACTGCATAAGTGTATAATTCACCATGTCAAAGAGACAAACCAATGCTCCATTTTCCTAGGAAGAGGCATTCAGGATTGTCATGAATTGAAATCTGTACGATGGAAGTCCCAAAGCTGTGACAAGGGTTTAAGTGGAAAAACTTTGGATACATGGGCATGACGAAATCATCAGTCTGATCTGTTCAGCCCCAGAGAAGAGTTTGAAGCAACAGGGTCTAAATGGAAAGTTTGATGGGCCCAAATAGGCTCTAGCTGATGAAGAAAGGATCGAGGATCACTTCCTGACCCCAACGCATCCTTTCATTTCCTGGGCGTCACAAGGTCAGTTCAAGGGTCTGGGTCAAGTGAAACTTTCCACGAAGAATCACGATTTCCAAAACCCGATCAAGGTCAACCCAAATTTGCCAGCTGATGTGGGTAGAGACTAATCCTTGGGAAGATGTCTGGTGGAGAAAGCTTCTTTCGTTTTCACAACAAATGCGCAAACTGTATGACGGCATCACAATAAATGCCACATTCTTGTCAAAAATCGCAAGTTGACTCTATTGATTATGCTGACTTCATAGGACACGTGAGATTATTCTCCTTGGACGGCCCTGTATGAACGGGGTCCTTCATACAGTGAGAGCGCACGAGTCGTGTGCAAAATCCTTGAAAGTGACAGCGTAAACTTTGTTCATGCCACGCACATACTGTACACAGACGGACGCGACGGCGTCATGGAAGGTAAAGCTCTCCGTCTACCTGACACAGGTATCAAACAAGAGCTCGCGCCTCGATGCGGGGAGGAGGGGAAGGTTTTTACCACAGGTACTAAAGATGTCATATGTCCTGGAGCTCGACGATACCTTTACAGTGAGCCCCAACTAAGGCGCTTCTTCGCCAGGTGCTGGACACACGCCGACTCGGCGCCGGCGGCGAGGACGGCGGACGGACTTGGCCGTCTGCGGCCAGATCAACGTGGACGGAGACAGACACATGTGCCAAGAGGCTTTCTCGGGGGTGAATTGTAACGGGAGCGCGCGGAAACAGGAAAAAAAAAAAGAAACCGCACGAGTATAAAAGGGCAGGAGCCTCTTTCTACCTGAGTCTTTTGGCGATCACTTCTGAGACGCGACGCAAGCAAGACCCTCTGGCTCTTGTTCCGCGGCCTGTACTGGCATGAGCCGATCGGGCAGCGCTGAACCAATCGTGCAAGACTCCATGCAGATCATTCCTATGGAGGAGAACATCAGCGCCGGCAACAGGAGGGACTCCCACAGGCCCTACAAGCACTTTGGTGCCGAAGCAACTAATGGTGAGCAAGAACATGCGCGGGAAGAGAATGCAACTTGTTCGTATGGGAGAAGGTCAACTTTGCAAGAGTTAGATGCGATATCCTTTAACATGCGTTAAAGGAATCCATCCTTCGTAGTAGTCATTGGCGGCGTTGAGTTGAATAATGGAGGTGGCGACGTCGTCGTCGGTGATGTTGGAGGTGGCGGCGACGGCGGCGGCGGCGGCGGCAGAGGCGGCGACGGCGGCTACGATTTCCACCCGATCGAGATCCAGCGAAATAACTATGGCAAGTCTAACCCGCAATAAATTACTGCACTCGTGAACAATGAGCACGCTGAACCTGGACCCGATCAGGTCGCGCGGGCGGAAGAAAAGACCACCAAACCAGCGCATTCACAGAGATCAGAGTCTTAGAGATTCGTTGCCGCTCAGAGAGTTTTTTTTCTTTTTGAGGTGTCTCCGGGCTAAAGAAGGTGTCGAAAGTTTGAGGCCTCTCATTTTCTTCTTCTTCTTTGCCACTTCACCCAGGTCATTACGGCCTCGGCCTCCGAGTACCGGAACTCTGACACTGATCTGTCCTGAATGAACGATTGTCCGGGTGTTCCCTCCAACACGCTGACTTGGTTATTATCGATTATTTCCACAATGAAAGCTGACACTACCAAAGCCAGGAATAGATCTCTTACCCCTCTGTCCCCCCCCCCCAACTCCCCTGCGTCTACGGACAACATGAGTGTGTAGACGTTTCTGTACTCGTCGGACTTGCACACGCGACGTTGCTTGATGACAAGAACGACCTCTCTGTGATGGGGAAAGTTTGAAATGGTGAACACAGCACAACCGAGAGGTGCAATCACCACAGTTGAATGAACTGCACTTCTGCAGCACCCGTTACTTTGGACGCCAGACATGTGAGTTCTTCATAGCCGTGCGGTTTTGCTCTGCCTTCGCCCGGTGGCTGCTCATACGTGTCTGCAGTGGTTGGACAACAAACTGAGCCTCAACAAAGAATCTCAGTCCGACATCTTCCTGCTTTCTCTTAACACCCCCCCCCCCCTTTGCGTTGTTAAACACTATAAATTTATACGCACCCACACGCACACGTGGTACTTTTAAAGTGACGTCCACCATGGACTCGTAGCGTGTCACGTGTGAGTTCGGCGTGTTAGGAAAGTACATAGGTGGAAAAAACGGAGGAAGAGGCCGAAAGTCCTTGACAATAAACTCTTTTTCGAGGTCATTGGCTCGTTAGTGACTGGGAGAGCTTATGAAAAATTTAAGAGTAATTACAGTAATGGCGATATAACAGTATCAGAACGGAGGAGATAGATTACACTTATATTTTATTGTGCAAGTACTACGTTGGAACAAAAACAAATTTGGCAGCCGTGTGTGTGGGTGCGCGCGCGCGAGCGCTAAGGGAAAGTCTCGACTTTCGTATGAATCGAAATCTTTCACGGTCGCACCAGTCGTAAATACCAGGGATGAATCTGCTCTTACACATTTCAATATATCGGTTAAGACGCCCTATGGAAGTATGACTTCCATATGGAATGGAGCTGGAAAGTTACCGTGTGTCACGTCACCAAGTCCCACTTCTTTCTCCTACACTCTCGTCTGCCGCCGCTGCCGCTGCTACTGTTGTTGTTGTTGTTGTTGTCTGCCTCAATTGTTCTGTTGCTCTGTTTGCTTTCTTGCCAGCAGAGGCTTGAGCATCGCTCTGGGTGAAGGATGGGAATGACTGGTAATCGGTTTTGCAACAAGCGATTTCTTTCAAGAAGAAAACTCCAAAGGTTTGACTATTCACGTTCGTGTATATGAGTCCATTTTCCCCTCTTTTGGTTACGTCTTTCCGGCTTTCCGCATCTATCGTGGAAAGTCCTTACATCAAGAGCAGTTGGTGTCCGATTCCCGGTAATTAAGCCTTTCCAGCTTCCACCAACCCAATTTTCCCCCATTCAGTTTTACTACTCGTCCCTGGTCTTCGGAAAGGCCTTAATTCGAGACTCCGGGAAATTCGGAATTCTTTACTGCCGTCCAATGCAAATCTTTCCACCATAAGCATTGAAATGGTTCCTTACGACATTGTTTCCGCGACCATAATTCTGCCAAAACTTTATGTTGCCTTGCCAAGAAAAGACCACAGATTTATGGCGCATCATGCGGGAGGGCGAATTTTCAATCGATCGAGAAAGAAAGCTTTGTTGTCTGTTTGGCAAGCCAAAAATACAACGATCCCAAGAGGCTTCTTTATAGCCGACTTTTTGGGGTGGGAAGGCGCGAAAAGGCTTAGCAAAAGGCCCGGGTTGGTGCTGGGCCTTTTTTTGCATTGAGGATTGGGCTAAATAGGTTGAAAAAGTTGCCATAAAAATTTCTCTTTTTCCTCCGAAGTTTCCTCTCCTTCCACGCTGTGATGTACATTATGTGCTGTCGTTTTCGCCCTGGCAGAAGTTAAGTCTGCTCTATTATGTTCTGGCACAGTCATTGTACCTGGAAAGCCTCGGTTTTGCATCGCGAAACCTTAAAAGACTTTCTTGGTTTTCGTGCTGCGTCGTTAATGCAAGCGCGGCTGCTACTACGAGCATGATTAATGAGCGATATTGCCACACATCATATATACAGGGTGAACAAAAGTAAGCTTGCGTGCGTTTTCAATCACATCTCCACTTCTAATTGCCCGGTTCGAATTTCCCGCCACAGATTGAAAGAGTATCATCAGCTGATTGTGCTGATGGAAAGTCTTAACTTGCTTCACGTGTCCACAGTCTCCTCAAGGTAGAGTTCATCTGTGACATCATTTATTGCCTAGCGATCATAGCGCAACCAAAGAAGAACTACGAGGTATTCAGTGGCTTCACATGACACCCTGATTGTCCACTCATAAGTCAGAGGCATCTATTTGGACAGCCTAGAAAGTCCATTTCTTAGTCATGGCTTCTTAGTCAAACCCATCCACGCAAGCTCTTTTCCGTTCACTCTGCAATTATATTTTAAGTATATTAACCACCGCTGCATATTGGCCACATACGCAGCGGCAATTTGTAGCTCAACGCCGTGAGTTTCTGAATATAGTTTCCTTTTTAATGCAAGGGTAATCTTTTTTCTTTCTTGGAAGGCCTTGAAGGGCCTACTCCCTTCCTGCTCTTCCCTCCGGGGGTGCCATTTCTGCCTTCTGTCCCGACTGCCTGGTTGCTCTTGATTCCACCCCCTGCCCCCCCTGCTGCTCCCTCTGCCAAATCTGCCCTCCCTCCTCACTGCCGGGTGGGAGAAATAGCGAGACATATTTTCACGTGTCCTTCTGTTCCACAATATGTCCTGCTAGGTGAAAGAAATGTCATGCCATTAGTGTTGAGCACTTCCCTCGGGCGAATTAAAAAAAAGGGGGGGAGAGCAATGTTAAGGAACAAGTAGCATTATAACTATTCACGTCCGTCTGGGCAAGTAGCACTATACATCCGAGTTGATATTTTGAGGCAAGAAGGGTGGTGGAGGTCGGGTGGGGTCGAGGGGCCTTAAGGCCCGAAAGCTATGTGATGTAAAAGAGGGTGATAGGCCTTGCCCAGATGGACATTTGCAGGTCAATGTCACTGTTTTCCTTTTGTTCACAAAAAGAACTGAAAAGAACGTGAAGGAACTTAAAAGACCTTACAAATGAAAATGAAGAAGTGGCTGGATTCGAAGCTGTGATACCTGTACCCTCATTACACACATGTGTGTTTTGAGTGGTCACACTCTAACCACTGAGCCACCAGGTCGGGGCAGTCAGCTGACCCTCAGTGTAGCCACGTAGGTGTGTAGCGGGCCATATAAATATACGGCCGGCTCCATTGTACTGTAGCGCAATGGTGTAGTGATACTATACGGCGCCCTTATAGTAATTAAGACAGGCATCGTAAACAAAAAAAAGGCCGTTAAAACATGAATTTATCATAACCGCATAACAAATATGTACGTGTGAATCGCCAAACCTACTCCTGCAAAGGCTGCAACGCGAAAAGGTCGGTCTAGCACAGATGCCCAGGTGGGGTCGTGTCTTTCTCATCCGAAATCGATATCAATTAATAGTTCAAAGCTTCCTTGCTCCTCCCTCGGTGGCCACCCGGGCTGCGGCGGTCTCCATGGCCCTCTTCGGACGGTATCATGACGTGTCCGTCGCCACCTTCTTCGCCAGGCCCACCAAAGTGTCCCTGGTGGGAAAGTTTTGGCGTGCGGCGTGGTGAAATGCTTCGCTGGACAAAAGGTTCCTCATTTTCTTGAGGACTTCACACTTCTCCAGCCACTATTTGGAGGCGAGGCCGCGCAGGAGAGGCTGCAGTTTTTGCGGAGAGTCTGCGGCGAAGATCTCGAGGCCGCCCTCACGAGCGAGGACGTGGCGCACGCGAGGAAAGATGCGGCCGGCTGTGGCAAGGACAGACAGAAAGTTTTGTCACGACCTCCACCGCGAAAGACAGCGGTGGTTTTTGTTTGGTTCACGCTCGTGTTGCTCCTCTCACCTCAGTACAAGAGCGGGACCACAAAGTCCATCGCTTTGAGAAGGTTCTCCTCGGACTAGATGGCGACGAGCAACTCGTGGCGGCAGGTGTGCGCCGTGCCTGGTCGTCCACTCTCCCGTCAGAGTTGTACAGGGTGGATAGAAATTGGTCGAGCCGCGACTCCAGGGTCTGGTGTCAAGAGAAGTTAGGTACACTGGGCACGGTGCACACACACGGCGCAGCGTGCATCTACAGGGTGCGTTCGAATTAGCTTCACAGTCCAAAGTGCCTTAACTACGCATGTCCATGCATATCTATTTTCTGTTCTTTGGAGGGTTTTGCAACAATTGACCAGAAATCCATAGCCGACTGCCGCTCTGCACCAGGTTTTCGCAACGAATTGTTTACTGCCAATAGCAAAAATGTGCGTTAACGTTGCAGTGTTTTGGCCTCGACTTCAGCGAGGTTGCAAGCAAAAAGCGGGAGTGAAGCAGTTCCTCCTCCCCACAAGGGGCTGCGCATTGATCCAGTCTTAAGTAGCTCTCAAATGAGAGGTTGATGCCCGCAAAATGAAGCAGTTTCCTTTCTTGGGCGAATCACGGGAAGGATCCTCATGCAGTTGAAACGTTGAGTCCCCACTTTCACCTCAATTTTTTTGTCATGCCTTTAGCTGTCTGTGCACTTGCTGCACAATGAGCGGCCTTGCATGTTCCGGATCAGCTTCAGACAGCGCTTTTTTTGCTGTAACAATGGTCGCGAAATTAGTATTTTGCCCGGAAAGCTTGATACCAGCTCAACATGAAGCCCCCACTCGCTGTCAAGGTTGTTCTCGATGAAGTTGAGCATGTGGGATGACTGTGAGAGACCTTTCAAGGTGTGCATCAACGTGTTCAGCTGATTTGATGACACCCTGCCACAGACCAAGACGACGGGCACGGTAAACACGTAACTCACCACGTCACGTCCTCGGGTACTTATATATTGAGTACTGGCAACACGTATGACGTATGCAATACCCTGTACCAACTCGCTACTTACGTACATCTACACAGTGGACTCCGCCTACTAGGCCTGGCGAAACTCTTCCCATGAGAATTAGGCCCTTTTCTCCTTCTGGCACTTATTGAGTATCTGACGCAAATCTTTTTATAACGGTCGACACAATGAGCTGTCCAAGTCCGTGGTGCAGTGTTGAGGTGCATAAAGGCCCTGGTAGAGCTCATTATGACCTTCCTTTCCTTTTCAGCAATAACAAATGTGCCTCAGCAAGATTCAGAGCTGTCTACACACGTTCAGGGCCTGAGCGAAAAGCAATGGGGGGGGGGGGGGGAAACCAAGGTGGGCCCAGTGGCGCAATAATATACCTGTTAACGAAATACCCACGTTTTGGCAGCCAAAAATTGCGAATATGTTGGTGGCCCCTGTCATTTTAAACCGCAAGTAAAAAATAA